>Ga0131853_10022720_pt1 | contig 11342 bp, 7 predicted proteins | sample TergutLab28metaG_FD_92764 | JGI IMG/M metagenome (GOLD analysis project Ga0131853, IMG submission 92764) | Labiotermes labralis P1 segment gut microbial communities from Petit-Saut dam, French Guiana - Lab288 P1 (version 2) (version 2) | ecosystem: Host-associated > Arthropoda: Insects >...
CATTAATGTTGAATTTAATCCTCACAGTTTTAAATCTTGCTCGTTCGGGAACACGTCTCCATCGTTACATGTTACACGTTTTCACTTTTACGTGTCTGCGATATACGTGGCGATTTTTCCTCGTATTACAGGAACTGCCCGCACTGACGGTAGTGTGCTCATCTTATCTATAGCCAGCTCATCTCACGAGACCATTTAGAATTCGACGAATGGCTGGAAGTGGTATCTATCTGGAAGCGATGTAATAATCACTCACACTGAACATATGCAGTTGCCAATTATGCAGCAGAGCGTGGAGAGTAGCACGATGTGATTTTACCTTATATTATTAGGTTTTTCGAATGAGGGGTAGTGGGTTGGACGAGATGCGAGGCATACATGAAGATGTGACAAGTGCACACACAGTTTTTTTTAATGGAAAAACATGTTGGGAAGAGAGAGCTTTGTGACGTGTGCGTCGGTGAGAGTACGATATTGAGACAGGTCTTAAAGTTGTGAATATGTCAGCTGCACTTAGCAAGTTAAGGTTAGTCGGATTGTGGGAGGCTCGGCTTCTGTGAGCAGGGTATTGAACGTACGTGCTGACGAAAGGGTGGAGCATTTCCTCTTAAGTGAGAAATGTAGCTTGTGTTGAGGTAGCGACATAAGCCAGGATAGATCAGTAATTAAAGGCACTGGCTATGGGGTGGGCATCCGGGGATCGATTCCCGGCAAGAGGAAAAATTTTTTTTTCGCCGCCACGTCGAGACCTGATTTGAATGTGTCCGTTTTCATATTCAGTTGTTTCCCAGGAGAACAGCTCCTGGAACGGAGGCGGACTAGGCACCTCCGTTTCGGGCTTCAGAATACGTGGGTCATGTACGTTTTAGTAATAGGACCATGTTACTTAAGCACATCGTCCAGGCACCACACATTTAAAACCGGTTTTGTACATTAGGCTTCTAAACCGATCACGGGTTACTACTAATAACTTTACCATAAAATGGTTACCACCATACAGGCAGGAACCAACACCAACTCTATGTCAGTTACACTACAGCATTCGCCCTTGTAACCTTTACACAGTCTGCCTTTATTGCTACTGGCAGAGAAATTGAAAATTTTTTTTTCTGATTTGCCAGACGAGCATTTCCGAAACACCATCATTCTGTTTTCTGAACTTCTCTTCTTCCCCTTCACGTTCGCCCACGTGTAGGTAGGCCTGTTGTGTGACTAGCCAGTTCTTTAGAAATGTGTATGGGAGCGGTATAGAATACATTTGTGAAATTAGGCTAAAACAAAAGTGTCGGTAGCTACACAGCAGTATGCGAGGGGCAGTTTTAAACCGAAAATCAAATAGTGCTTATAACACCTTGGTAAGATCAAGATCAGTCGCGGCCTTAGAACCATGTCATCCACTGCGCATTTTCATAGTCTGTTTTGCTGGAATTCGCTCTCTGTTACCTGACGTCTTAAATTCCCCGCCTCAGTTACGTACGTATTTCTTGTCTTCCCGTAAGAGTCTCCTAAATTTCGTTGTAATATTGCTACGTGACCCGTATGAATTAAGAAAATTCTGGTTGTATAATATCCTAAACTGCCCTCCTCACTCACGCTGCGGTCCAGATACTTTCCAAATTTTTTGCCACAGGCCGAGCTGAGTTTTCGCTGGGACTAAGGGCCTGACATTTGCAAAGAAGACAAAAAATGGAAGATTCGCATATTTCATTGGGCCAAGCCCTGCCGCTTTCGTTAGGTATCGTAATGAACTGCGGTAGTTTCGTTGGTCGAATTTTCATGATAATAATTTTTATACTAGGAAGTTAATATAAAATTTGGTATTTGTTATCACCTGTCATTCCAATTCCTTGAAGTCCGCCCAGCTTCGGAATTGCTACCGTTGATTGGACGGATGTAACAAACACGGTACTGAGGTGACGTGAAGTGTCTCTGTCCCTGTGCTTTCAAGGTATTGAGGTCAGAAATGGCGGACATAACAGAGTTTTGAAGATATATTTTTCTCAGAACGTAAAAGGTTGGAGAGTTGGTGCTTTAAAAAGCGCCAGCTGTTGTAATTGTTTTCAAGGAAAAACTAAGTAACGCTTTATTGTTTTTCAGACACTTGACTTCCAAACGTAAACAACTGGATGATCTCACCGAAGAGAGACATGTCAACATCGGCATACGTCTTGTGAAGCGTGAGTCATTATCTGTAATAAAATATGAGTCCTAAATTACATACTAAGTTCGTAGTTATTACAGAAGGAGTGAACACTTGGAAATTTGTTGTGAGCAGACTAAACGAGATACTGAGACAAACGTTGCGTGTCTGTGAAGGAGGAACCGGAATTGTTTCTTCTTTAGTCTGCGAGTCTTTTAGTGTGAGCTTCGTGGGTAACCGTGATCACGTCTACACCGTATCTAACTCGTCCCATGGTTTTTCTTAAAGTAACCACATCAGTGGCTTCCAAAGCTTGACGGGATCTTTGATTTCCCAAAACTATTTGGCAGAAGAGACCTTCGCGTCTTAATAATGCATTGTGACTGTGAAGTGCGCCTCACAGTCACGTCAGGAACTTCGACCGTTTATGGGTTGAGGAGGAAAATGTTTTGAGTTTTCCACATTTTGATTTTGGTAACCTCGTACCTTGGTAGTTTGAGAAAATAAGCGCTTGAAATAGGCCTACTGCTTCCAAAAGTCACACTTAACGCTTGTATCTTGCTTACTTGCAATATATTTTTGGAAGTATTCAGTTAGTTTGCAGTAACCCTGTATTACCTCTGATGCATGTTAATAACCTGAAATTTTGTCAGTGAAAATTCGTAACTTATGAAGCCAGAATACAAGTGGCAAGTAGTGCGAGTGGGAGGAGGCACGCAGGGGAAGTGGTTAGTATGCAGATGGGTAGGGTAGTATCTGTATTTAGTCTTTCTCTGACTCATCTTTGGTAATATTAATTAATATGTACTTCTCCGACGGAAATCAAAGAAGCACCACATACACACTGCGAGTGCGTTTAACATTCGAATTTAATTACGTTCAGCTTATAGGTATGAAAATGAGTCAGTAAATTTTTTAAATGCACTAAAACTAACTTTTAAAATATGATCCTTTTTTTAAGATTTGAAATTCTTGTCTCTTTCCGTCTGGGATATAACATTCGACGTGTTTCCAGTGTCCATTCAGATTGAAATGTATTGACGTGGACGTTTTTTGAAAGCAAGTCTGATTCGGTATGCATGCGTCTGGCAGGTGACTTCACTCAAATTAGAACCGAATTGTGGCCAGGACATGAAATAGTAGGGGATCTTTTTCATGTACTTTTTATTTCATTTTCCAGACTGGGATTTTGCTGTACAAAAATAATAATTGTAATGGACTCGTCAAAATTGTAGGTGTTTGTTGTCGGAAGGTAAACGTCTGAGATTCAGAAGAACTTTTCGAACTGATCAGTGCCTGCTCGCGGGGCCATGAGGAAGGGTGTAACCCGTCTCATGATTTGACTACAGCTTCTTCGCTTTATTACAGTGGAAGGTCACTGTGTTTTCTCAGCAGGCCGACTGGCTACTGGAAAATGAGCAGTTACTGCTTCTCGCAACTACCCATTAAATATGAAATAAACGTGGGTTTCTGAGCGACGTTTCGTGTTGCCCTTTTTTTCTGTGTGATTGAAACGGCTCACATTCTAATTCATTTATGTTTACGTCCCGCGCAACACTACATTTCTTTCCTCATTCTGTTAGTAAAAATTAAAAAAAAAAACCGTTTGCTGCATACCGCGGATTTATACATGTTTAATCATAGTGATTATGTGACAAGTGGAGTGATGTCATGTACGTACAAATTGTGAGTTGTAGAAAGGTGGTCTGGGCAATATGTAAATGAAATTATTTTTATCTTTGGTGATGAACCTGCATACTTATCACACTGTTACGGGCAATAGCAGGCCTTCGCTTGCAGTACTTGTCCTGCAGGCACAAATATGGACATGACATCGGGGACGATAAGTGGGAAAAATCTGTTTCACTGTTAGCTGGTGGGGGCTACAACGTTCCGAATGCAACTTACAAATAAGTACCACTTACTTTCGGCTAAGGGCGTAGGCCTGCGATGGTACAATGTTGGCTGGTTGTCTTCGTGCCCCTATTTTTATGATAGGAAAGACTTAGCGCGGATTTCGCTGTGTGTTTACGTTTACATGATTGTCTTAATAAGTGGCGTGGACCTGTAGTATAACGTAAGATATAATACACAATTCTGACTACAACTCTAAATTTCTGTCGTACTTCGGAGATTGTGTTGCGTTGTTCTTCCCCTTCCCCTTTAGGAGTCCTTAAACCTTCATGAAAATGGCATTTTCAAAGGAATACGGCATGTAGTAATAAAGAGTCTGAGAATAGGGTCAAACGGTGGCATTTCCTAAGAATAATGCTATGGTGAAAGGTACAGGTATACGCCCCATAACAATGTTTCGATCAACGACGGACCGCATATACGACGATGGTCCCATAATATTATAATATATTACAATATAATATTTTGATATAATATTATACCATTGTGTTACATTTTCCTACAGTATTTAGTAAAGTAACGTGCTGTACAGGTTTGTAACCTAGGAGCAGTAGGCTATACCATATAGCCTAGGTATGTAGTAGGCTATACTGTACTATCTAGGTTTGTGTAAGTACACGTTCGCACACCGAAATCGCCTAACGACGCATTTCTCAGAACGTATCCACGTCGTTAAGCGACGCATATCTGTAGTTACTACCGAATGCCCAGATAAGTCGAACCCCATTCCATTTAGGTATAGGCCTGTGTGAGGTATTCTGATTGGGGTATTGAATAATGCATTGTTAGGTTCTTAACAAGCTGTTGCGGTTTCAGTGTGTGTTGGGATATATGTCGTTCAATCTGCATGGATGATTGCACTTTGTAGTGAATATGTTTGCATTGTCGAGTTCTGATCTCAGGAATTCATTATAGAGGAGTGCGTTGTGATGGCAGTTTTCTTTAGTGAATGTTCTTGTGATATCGCAGTATTCTGTGGAGAGTTTTCGCCAAGAAGAACGTAGTGAAACATTTCGTCGTGAATAGGCCTTTGTTTATACGTAATTTCGTAATTTGTAATTTGGAGCTTGTGGGGTGTCATTTTAAAGTTGTTCATTCTGTGAAATTTTTAGATCAATGTACTCAGTTTATTGCACCAGCCACCTGCCCGGTATTAATTATATATGAATACTAAAGACGTACCTCCGACGTCTTTCGGTATGAGTGCAGCATTTTGTGCTCCCTGAAAATGGCACACTTGTACGTCTTTAGCATTTGTGTATCATTAACACTGTGCATTTGGTTGGTGCAGTAAACCGAGTACGTTGATTCACGGGCATGAGTTTATCACAAAGATATTTGTTCGTGGTTGTTAAGAGGAGTGTTCGCCATTTTGTCTCTCGATGTTTACGTACGTATCAGTAGGATATGTTCGTTTTAATTCTGTTGACGAATCAAAGGCACTGTGTTTTTTTATGTCATGTGTTTTTACTTGCAGACAGGTTGAGACCAGACGTCCGAAATATTTGCACAACTGATTTAGTTTTAAGAAAATTGGTGTAGGTCTTAAAGACGCTTTGTACTAGTAGTAAGTGCAACGCGCAGAGACGTCATTATTCTTCGAAATTGTAGTATTTAAACAAACATATTTTTCCCCACATGACTATACGTTTTATATATATATATATGTGTGTGTGTGTGTGTGTGTGTGTGTGTGTGCGCGTGTGTGTTTGATGTTTTGCTGACCGTGCATCTCAGTATAATCTTAGTAATTGACCAACTTAATGCACAAATTCTTCTTTTATAATAAGTTAATTATATTTCTCTACATGTTTCGAGCACCATGTGCTCATCATCAGGAGGTCAGAGTTGTATTATACAATTATTATATAATGGTCTAAAATTACAAGAATACAATTTTATAAATATGAGCACATAGTAAAATTTATGTGCTCATATTTATAGAATTGTATTTAGTAATTTTAGACCACTCACTTGTTTCAGTGTGATGTTACCAGATGTTGTATAATACAATTTTGACCTCCTGATGATGAGCACATAGTGCTCGAAACATGTAGAGGAATATGATAAACTTATTATAAAACAAGAATTTGTGCATTAAGTTGGTCAATTGCTAATATGTGTTTGTGTGTGATTAGTATATTTCGGTATTAATCTGGTGTGGAAGAATTTTAGTCAGTGACGACAGACAGCGTGGGGTGTGAGTCAGTTTATTGTGTCCGATGCCACACCTTACAGTGATTTGCTGTCTTTGAAATTATCGCATCGGCGCTTAGGAATTCGATTGGGCTGCCTTGCCTTCTCCCGTACCTCCATGTTTCAGATTTCCAACATTTGTCCCTAGTGATTATGTTCCATTTATTACCATTACATGCCCCCTAATGTCCCTCGCCCCGCAGTGTGAACTACCTTACTCTGGGAGGTCTTGTGGGGAGGTGTTAATGTTCTGAGAGGGATGTGAATGTTTGTTACAGACGTGTTTCGCGAGCTGTAGCGCCTGTTCATGCCACCACCACCACCACCACCACCACCACCCCCCCCCCCGGCCCTACAGGTTCTATTATACTTGCGCACTAAACTTTTCTTGGCCGAGCAGATTGTGATGATACTGGATAACTGTGATCCTTACTAAGTTTGTCGCAAAAATTAAATTTTGTTTCACACTCGGCTGTTCGGACACTTGACTTGTAAATTCCCCAGTTTACGTCGCGTGTACTAGTGTGGGCCACACGTAATGTCTTTGTCTTTTTTACAGTAAGTCAGCAGCATATATTGGCTTTTACGGGCTACAGGCAAATGTTTGAAGGAGGTGCTCAGCACAGTTCTTTTAATTAGAGCTGTGTAGATTTGTTGCAACAGTTTGACTGGTATTGTACCAATATTATGTTGGACATTGTCTGTTGTCCGAGGTATATTTCGTATGTACGACTTTCCTAATTTGCTTTTACGGCGTCTGAATGTAGCATGCCATGCCCACATTTACAGCAGTCCAACCACGTGATCAGTGTTCATTAGTACTCGTTTGAAATTAAAACAAAGCACTTGTTTAATCACTGGGATTTATCTAAAAAGACGCCCGACTTGGAAGTTCATATAATCACCAACGACAGTAGTGGACAAACAGGATTTTAAAAACGCGAATCTTCAAAATCCATAGCCAAATAAGTACAGTAGGCAGTAATTTATGTGGCGGGAGAGGGAAGTGCAATGTTGAGATCCTTAGGTGGATATACGCCTCTACGACTGGACTGCATATACGGCCTTTCGCTTTCTTTGCGGTCTGAGACACGCCTGAACATAGGGTCGAGGTACAAGCCCCTCACCTAGCGTGGGTGTTTGCCCTATGCGTGTTACGGGTCTTTGCGTTGCCGTGTGTGAGTACCTGGCGACGGGCCGGCTACTGTCTGTGGAGTCCGTAACAGAAATCTGCATAGATGATGCGTGATATCAGGAACGGAAGGTACGCCGTACATATCGACGGGCGATAGACACAGAAGTACGAAAGAGATGTGAGGTCGGTATTGTATAGTTCAGGATTTGCCACAAATAGGAGTTTGGAGGACAGTATAAATATAATAAATACAGGTGTCCGATGATGGCAGGACGAACGAAACGGTGGACAGGAGGGGTTTGAGACCGATTCGAGCGTGATGTTACCGAATTCATGACGAAATAGAGAAGAAAGTGGATATATGCGTTTAAATTCACATTAAATGGCAAAATTTTTATCACCGCTCAGGCCTATCATGTGTAAGGACCATTGTTCATAATGTAGACCATATTACTTCTGCAAGAGTACTGTGGGTCAGTCTCTTCAACCATTGTGTTACCAGATTGGTATGATTATGGCAACTTGTCGTTAGATCGCCATTTGTGTAATTTTGTTCTTTGGTAGACGTAACTATTTGACCTTATTTGAAGCTAACGTCAGTGTACCGAGATACTAGAAGAATAGGTAAATTCTAATTTTCGGGTGTTTCGCAACCGGTACGCCACGACGGTATGAACTGAATTGAATTTCTGCGCACTCGACGGTTGTTCACAGGGTGGTAATATCAGATTTTGTTCGGCACTGTTTTGTTACCCTATCTGCCTGTCATGGTATGTCTTTACAGAAGTGAGATTGTGTCCATTATTTTTTTGTGATCGCCTTTTACGTTTCTTAATTACACTGGTATAGACCTATCTGGAGGCTGGTGTAGTGGTAGCGCTGTACACTTTATTCGGGAAATGTTATATTCGAATATTGGTCGGGCCATCGTTTTGTTGTGAGTTTTTCGTGGATTTCCTCACTTTTTCCAGGAAAATGCTGGGATGTTGCCTCGATTACTCCAGAGCTGTATCCATGCAGATCATCTTCAATTAATGTTTGTCATCTTCGCCATGCGAAAATATGTAGTATGAATTAACTACCAACGTCTTAAAATAAACCACAAAACATTAAAAAAAACTATAGCCCTGGTTTGATATTTTAAATGCTGAGGTATATATATGTTAACATACTGTACCTTTTCAGAATAGCCATTTAAGTCTTAATACTGTAATTTCGCCTGTCACTTATTATTCGCCTCAGAATTGGTGATTTGTAACGCTTTCCCGTGAAGTGTAATACATTGTATTTGTAGTGGTTATACACGTGTGAGGATGAGATGGAAATTAGAAATGCACACAAAATTTTGTTTGCAGTTTCCGAATCAAAGGATGATATGAAATAGAACTTCACTGGAGAGGGCGTGGGACTGTTGACTGAATTTAGTTGGTTCAGAATAGAAGTCAGTGAACACGGAAGTCGTCTTTGTTCTTGGGCTTCTAGGACCATGAAGGTGGAAGGAACAAGCTCCCCTGAAGCGTTGCTGACTTTTCTTCATTCGACACGATTACTTATCCCGGAAGACTCGAATGTTGAAATTTATGGTTTTTAAGATTTGCGGAATTTCTTTACCAGTTAAGCGACTGTCAGTGTCTCACGAACCATCCTGCTCCGTGAAGTTAGTTTGCCCGTAGCACTTAGCGCAAGTAACAAGACGACTTATTTTTACTGTTTGTAAAAGGAGAGGAAACACTGGATCGTACATTCTGGAGAACTGGCTTTGGAAGAGACTGTAGACCTTTCTTAAGACAGAGTACGCGATGATGACCGCATTACATGATGTTTGTCGTTGTTCTATGTGTAATTACAAAATGTGATAATTTCTGGTGCTGGAAGGACCAATTTTCCTGATTGTGCCTGCCCCATATTTATTATCGTGACTGACAGTGTTGTTGGCCACCGAATTTCTAACCGAGACCAGGCGCATAGGTAAACCACAGCGCGTTACGTGTATCAGTAGCGAGTACCCCGCTCTCCACACCTCAATTTTTCATAATCAAAAGTGGCGGTAGCCAGTGTGTATGGTACCGGAGCCGGATTCGTGGGTCACCTAATTTTGTATACCATGTATACAATGCGTTTGTGTACAAAATGCATGCTCTTGTTTTTGTTATTGACTGTTTTGCTTCTACATGGGTAGCGAAAGAGCAGTTTTCATTTTGACGTTCGTTTCCGCGACTGTAGCACGTAACGAATGTCTGTGACATGTGAGCTTTCTAGATTGACGATTCTCGGGATGGATATGATATATGGAGAGCTCTGTAAAATTTACTGTTGATTAATATTTCCCGTCCTTGGCAAGGGAGAATGGACCTGAACAATAGCATCCTGTTACAAGTGTAGGAATAGTTAAATAATTATTTTTGTACTTTGAATCGGTGACAGGTGTAAGCCTTCCAGATAACGTTCACAATGCTGGCTGACGAATGTATCGATTATGAAAAATTGCACTGTTCTCGTGTGACGTACGTCACAGAAATGGGATTTGTGCATGTTCGATGAGCACTGGTTTCTGTTTTGATGTTCTTGAGCAAGATGACGGGTCTCGAAACTACGTGCGACCGTTGGTTTTCAGAAACTGGAATTGTCTGTGTGCCTAAGCACCGCACCGTGACGACGTTTTTGGGGAAGGAGATTTAAATCGTCACTGCTTTGGCCGTACATGGAGGCGAGTGGTCAAAGTCACGCTTCGATTGTTTCACCCGCAGGTAAGGATGCGCTTCGTAAACTGTCAGCGCTTGACAACTGTGTGGTTTGAATTCGTGGCGGAAGAACCAAGACGACGAACGTGGCTGGCTTTATCCGGGCTACCAGATGGACTGCTTTCAGTTCAAATACAGTGCCAGGATTGGAAATAAAAAGGACTCATTTTAACATGACCGCACGCGTGGAAGATGTTTTCTGAACTGATGGGTGTCATTTTAGGCGCGTTCGCAGTATTGCGAAAAGCGGCTATTAGCTTCGTTATGTCTGTCTCTCCGTCCCGTCCGCCTGTCAGTCGGTTCGAATGGAATAACTGGGCTTTCACGGAGGGATTTAGATGAAATATTTGAGTATTTTTCTAAAATCTGATTAGAACATTAATATTTCATTACATACTCACAAGAATAATGGGCGTGGTACATGAAGACATATGTACGTATATGACAATATCTCGCTCAGTTCTTCGTACAGTGAGAAGTGTTCCTTACAAAAATTGTGTAGAAAATCAGAACACACATTTTATGTTCAGCATCTTTTCCCGAAAATTATGCCGTTTGTGGGATAATGTGTAAAAATATGGTAGAACCAGACAGACCGCAGATGACAGTACAATATGGCGAATGCACTTTTGCATGGTGGATAACTAAGGCTACAAGCACACACTCGGAATATGTAATACTTATGCTTTTGCAGGGTAACAAGTTGTGTGAACGCGCCACATTGTTACCATATATGTAAGTTTCCTGTCTTGATTGCTGAAAGACTCGTCTGCGCTACCTGTTTACTCTCGTTCCCGCATGAGGCGCTAGACCCTTCAAATGTGGTCACAGATACCAGACTATGGTTTATAATTATTCTTATATAATAATAATAATATTTATTAACTGCAATTGGGTTGTCACCCGGTGGCAGTACACATTTACACACAAGAACAACATAGAACAACACAATTAACCCATGACAACACACAAAAAAAAAGAATAACGTCCGAACAACACAAATACAGACTAATGTGGAAGATGGAAGAGTGCGGTCCGTGCCCCTTCTTTTCGAGTTATACCCTGGCATTTGCCTTACAACTGAGGAAAAAGTACGGAAAAACCTCAATCAGGGTAAGTCAGAAACCTCAGTCAGATTAAGAATAACCTCAGTCCCAGTACAGTATACATATTGCCAAGATCACCCTCACATTACAAAGCCCTCACAAACACACAC
>Ga0131853_10022721_pt1 | contig 11342 bp, 4 predicted proteins | sample TergutLab28metaG_FD_92764 | JGI IMG/M metagenome (GOLD analysis project Ga0131853, IMG submission 92764) | Labiotermes labralis P1 segment gut microbial communities from Petit-Saut dam, French Guiana - Lab288 P1 (version 2) (version 2) | ecosystem: Host-associated > Arthropoda: Insects >...
CCCCCCCCCCCCCCCCAGAACCTTTTGAAGAATTTCTTTTCATCTCTTTCTTGTTCTTCGGAGTGGTCTCTTTAGAAGTTGTAAAAATATTTTGTACACATTTCTTTCCTAATGTGAGAAACATGCCCATTTGAGATCTAGGTTTGTTGATATCGTTACTCTAACAGTACACATGATGTGTTCCGGTGTGTCCTGTCCGTCATTTACTTCATTCTTCCTAAGCTCACTGAATTGCGTTGTTTAAGGTTCTACAACATGAAGATTGGTACCTGGACGAGCTAAATATATTTCGGAGATTTTGAAGATGCGAGACTATAAAACACCAAACTAATTCTTGGTCCTCACCTTCTGTTACATTCCTCGCGTAAAAATAAAATAAAACACGGCAGTCAGACGCAACACTACTTAATGAACGGCATTCTACATTGCTACGTGTTTCGATTCCAAAGGAATCATCATGGGCAATTAATACGAAATATTTAAACCACATTAGTTTTTGGCGTTTTTACGTTACACTTTAGTGTGATGTCATTAATTATCTTTCAAGCCACTACAACATTTCCCCTTACCCTGTAACATGTGTGATGTATTTCCTTCGTTTCGAAGTTTCCGTCGTGTTATTTTCCATGGGTAATCAAGGTCTTTCTTTCAAAAAAAAACGAGATCCATAACATAGCGCGAACATAACAACGCGTAACAAGCTGATATCCATTATAAGGCCTTCAAGTGTATGGAAAAAAAATATGTACGCCCTTTCATGCGTATAGTATAGGCTTACAAATTTACCAGTGCGACATAAAGTTGACATTCGAGAACTAACAACTGTTTAACCAATTCGTTTTGCGCATTCACGTGCAGGAACTGGACTGCGCTTAACAATTAAGGATCCCGTAAAAATTCCAGAACATTTAGCAGATTGTGTGATTGTAGATTTCTCTCATACTTCGCTACTGATTCAGTAGCGAAGTATGAGAGGAGATTACCTGAGAGGAGTATACTTAGATGATAGATTAATATTAAGATATATCTTAAAAATAAAGTGTGATTACATGGATCGGATTATCTGGTTCAGGTTATTAACTACTAGTTGTCTCTAGAGGATAATTATGAACATAATGTTGCATTAATGTCAGAGAATCTGACTAATTCATTTACTGTCAGCCTCACCTGAAGAACTGAAATCCGTCACATTTTATGGAACCCGCAGGTTTATTACCGTGTTCGTAAGAACTCGCCCACTGGTCAATATAGAGCCAAATGAATCGAATTTACACGTTTTGATTTTATTTTGTTAATATACATTTTAATATTATCCTGCCATCTACACCTAGGATTCCTGCCTTCGGATAGTAATTCAGAACGATGGTGTGGTTTCTTCTGTAGTAGTATAATTGAAGCGTTGCCTGAATGGTCTGAGAAGAACCACGAAAGCATTCAGTCACATCATGTCCTCAGTTTCTTGAAATTAGTATCTTAGAAGCCGATACTTTTGATCTTCAGATGACGCAGACCTGCCCATTAGCTGTAAGTGTATTCTAATATGTTTCATTTCATTGTGCAAAGGATAACTTCAGTCCTGTGCTGTGTACCAACCGACAGGGGAGAAAATGAGGGACACTCAAAGAGACACAATGAGGCGAATTCTCTGGCAATGTATCACAGCTGGGAACTCCCCGTCCCTCCTTGTGGGGTACCACTTTGAGTTCCTTTTATCCAAAATATTTGATTCAAATCGCTCTTCCCTCCCCTTGTCCCCTTCCTTCTCAAAAACCTATCCTAATTTTCCACATTGTATTTTGTGTGTGAATGTGGTAGTGACCCTTAAAAACTTACACAATGGGGGGTTGGTTTTGGGGGGAAACATCTGGCTGTTAGTTCTCAATGCCACCACCACCAGTCGCGGTAATTTGGATTAGAGTTGTGGGTCGTCGTGAATTTGTTTTCGTCCACTGGGCATGTGTCCGTAAAATTTAGTGTCACCTGAATGCATTGCTATGTAGCCCCATCTGTGAATGGCTTAGCTTAAATCTGATTCAGACCTGTCACATGGTTTATGGTATTTTTTGGACTTTTATCATGTTGTCAGGGACGAATAAAGTGGTTTACTTAGGGACTGCCCAAGTTATTTTTAATGAACATTCAAGTTACCCTTCTTCCGTTTTCTACCTAGGCGTGTTTTTCTAAACATGACGTTTCGGATGATGACTTCTTCCTTCCTCGGGTTGTCATTTTACTCACCCAGTTTCCATGGTTCAATAATCAGGGTACTAACCAAGTACTCAGAGTTCCCGGATCAGTTCCCAGCTTAGCCAGTGATAATTATTAGACATAATAAGCACAAATCTCTCAGTCTAGTGACAACCAGTTACCACTCACCTGAAGACAGGATTAGGGCAGAATTGTGAAACTTCTTGTGTGGGTGTCAGATATACTGCAGACAAACGAAAGTTTCCAACGGAATGTTAGTTCACGGAACAAAATTCTTAAAGTCACAGAGCTTTCGACTATCAGTTTTAACACTAATTTATGCAGTAATCTTTCTGAGTATGGGGTACAGTGAAACTTCAATTCTGGCAGCGTTAGAACTCTCCTGGCTGGCTGTACATAGGTGCGGCTCTTTCCAAGGGGGTTCGTACAGCCGGAGCCTTAAAACTATCCCTTCTATCTATGGTAGGGGTTAACTTTCACAACCAAAAACATTATTATTGTGTAGTGCTTTATATTTACCTAACATAAATGAGAGAAACAAGAATATAATGCAGGAATTTTGAAGAAAACCCAGTATGTGAGAGCAGTTTTATTGTTAGTAATATAATCAAGAATAATTGCTTCCGAACATAACACTGTACATTAGTTTGGGAGTTTTCACACTCAGGTTGTGGAACGTAGTGGAGTTATAGGTTGTTCAAGACGCCTGTGGAATAAATAAGCCCCTGTATATCGATAAAATTGTGGTATCTTTTTGCACGAAGCCCGAAAGTGGTGAAACATAAAATCTCTGTTTCTTACCTTCTCCAGAAGGTCAGAAAATAAATAGAAGTTTATCTAATTGTCTTTCAGACGAAGATCGGTGGTTATTATAAGAGGCGTTCAGAAATTTTCTGTGACCTGCGACTAAATTTGAACTAAATCTCTTGTCACACTCGCTGCTACGTTATGTTTCATGAACCGTCCCTTGTCACAAAGAATGGAGATAGAAACAACACGTAAGTCCCTTGAGCCAAGACATAAACTTCAAATCGAAGCATTCTCTAGGTTTAATACAGTATCATGCTAAGGAAGCATGGTGGAAAATGGAATTATAGCAGGTTTTTAATCCAGGCGTTAGATGCAGGCAGTTATCACTTTGAAACTTCGAAGATTTTGATCCTAGAAGTGGCACCGTTTCTGACACTTATTAAATAGATGGCTTGCTGGATTTCGAACCTGGCTTACATGTGGTGAAGGCAAGAACTTTAGCGCCTTCTGGAAATCTAACTACGATCTTCCAGCCCATACCCAACCATTACACTTGCCGCGATAAACCGGTTTGTAGTATAACTACGCCTGTATCAAGAAAAAGGAAATATTTCAGGGCTGGCGCATTTCTGTCCTTGTGACAGGTTTATTACGAATCATCTCTAAAATCTGCACAAGGACAGCAGGCCCCCTGTGGGTGGGTAGCGGTGCCCGTGGGGTGACTGACAGGTTATGGCGATATGAATATGGAGTGGTATGTCTTGTATAGCCCTGTCCCCTATAAATTAACGGATTTAAGCTGTACAAGTTATTCGAGATTACTGATAATTGCTTACTCAGTGGGCCTGACACCCGACTCCCCGCCATATCGCGCGAACTTGAAGAACTTTTTATTCTAATTTGCAGAAAAGGTTCTGGGGGAGCGTATGCCTTGAATATTTTGGGAAACTAAGTGCTGAGAAAAATGTCTGGGCTTGAGATAGGAAACCAAGGTAAAGGTAAAGTAATCCCGTTACAGGCCCGGTGTGGCCCAGAGGGTGGGTAGAGGTATAGCTCTACTCTTCCATGACCGCGGCACTAGAAGGGGGTGAGTGGTCAGCAGCACGCCCCCTCCGCACTTTACCCCCGGGAAAGACCCGATACCCATTTTACAGGAGGCTGGGTGGGCCCAAGGGCCGGTCTGGACGTGCGGAAAATCTCGTCCCTACCGGGATTCGATCCCGGACCGTCCAGCCCGTAGCTCAGTCGCTACACCGACTGAGCTACCCTGCCCACGATAGGAAACCAAGAATGGTACATAAAGAGACTTTTTTGAGATTCTCATAACTCACCCAGTGCAAGACTCCTTTGATTCACCGTGATACACATATGAGTTACTGTATTGCCGCGGATGGCAATACGGTAACTCGTATATTTTATTGCCTACGAATCCCGACAAAGCTAGAGATTTTTACCTTCAAAACGTCTAGCCTGGCTCTGGAGTCCACTGAGCCTCGTGTTGAATGGGTAGCTGGGTGTATTTCCTCGAGGCTAAAGCGGTCGGAAAGTGAATTTAAACCTTAATCTCCATCTAATCCGAGGTTAAGTATGTGTGGAGCTCTGCCTCTGCTCCCTCAACGTGCTTTTATGACGTGGACGGGGAAAAGTTTACTTTTTATTGCAATGCTATCAGTTAGTCGGATATACAGGGATGCTGATAAGTCCTTAGCCCAACCAGGAAGGAAACAAGCCAATGTTTCTGTCAGAATGGCGTGAATTTCCTTCGGTGCCTTGCCTTGAAGGAAAAAAACTTGATGACAGCTCGCTTCTCGATGCTGTTGAAATCACGCACATCCCTGACATGCTTCCGAGCTTGTTTCCTTCCTGGTCGGGCTACGGAATTATCAGGACCCCGGGTATCTTGTGACATGCTGTTCAACGCCGATCGTCCCATTAACAAAGGCGAGGCTCTTAAGTGCTTGAGGAGGGTAGGCTTATGCCGCCTTTAATAATTTTGCAACTTGTTGAGGATTCGCAGTCAGGTTTCTTACACTTGTATCTGCTAGTGTTGTCAGAGCTTCATTTAGCGCATTTTACTCAATCTTTTGCTCCTAGCTGTGTAATATTTCTGAAATGTTTAGCTTTTGGTCCACTATTTATAAGCAGGAGTATTCACAGCATGAAACCAACAAACCTATGTTAAAATTTTATTTTTTATACTCAATTTTTCATAAGTCCGACATGTTTCGATCTATCTTGATCATCTTCAGAGAGTTTGTGAACGTCAGTGAAGCTTGTAAAAAACGTAGATGGATTATTAAATCCTCCATTAAAAGTTGCGCATAAAATGTTTGTAGATATTACAAAATTTGATGTTTGTGTGACCGTGCATCTCTAATGCAATAATATAAACAACCAACTAGATACAATAATAACAATTTATTAGTAATTTAATTCAGCTCAACATGTTTCGGGCGGCAATTTCGCCCATCCTCAGGAGCACTAGACTGTGTTTACAGATTGTGGTATAATGCACCGAAGAAGTTGCCTGATGGTGACCTTGCATCTGGTTGGTTGTTTATACTATTACAAAATTTATTTCTAATAGTGAAGAACTAGTCCATAAGATGCAGAGGTTGTTGTTTCAGTAACTCCCTGAAGAGTCAAGATAGATACAAACATGTCGGAGTTGCGCCAAGTTGTGTGTCAAAAAATATAATTTTAACATTCGTGCATTTTTATTGTGTGAATTAATGCACGGACATGAATAACTTTAAGTAGGAGTATGTATATGGTTTAATAGTGCTCGATATGTGATGGAATATCGAACAACACGTGTGTTTTAAAAATTGGCACCAAGTACACTTTAATGCTGCGCGGTAATGACACTTAAACTGGCATATACTTTCAGTGCTCGTCACAACAAAGCACACAGAATTTTGGGGTAGAAACTTTGATGAAGGAGATGTCTGGCAATATTGGTTTTGTACATGAAACAAGAAAGAAAGACGTTATAGAAAAGTGAGAACGCCTTGGGCCATTTTGCTCAAAAAATCTTCATTGCACATAGGAGAGTAGAATAAGATTTAAGACTTTTGTTGGGATGCTACGCGCTTAAGACTGGTAGGTAGTTACTGACCTAACGGATGGTTCTAGCACCTTCGTCTTCAGGGTCAAGTAGCTCAAGAAGGGCTAAAAGGAGATGAAATTGTTTCAGTCACGATGGGGGTTATGATATGTCTGAGCCGTGCCATGGCTTATGCAGGTATTGGCAGATCTATCCCGGCGGAGGCTCGGGTTCGAGTCTAGTGTAATTCACGTCAGATTTATGGTGGAAAAAGTAGCGATGGAACAGGGTTTTCTCTGAGTACTTCCGGCTTCTCTTGTCACTATCATTCCACCATTGCTCCATAAAACGTACATTCGTCTGTCCCCTATGGTGCATGTCTTTAGCACTTGAGAGCGTCTTTACATAATTCACTAACAAAAAACACGCCTAGCAGGGATCTTCTTTATCGGCTGAAGCAGTTATAGGGAATAGTGGACTGTGTGTCGCCAAACAGTAGACGAGCTGTCTGAGGTCTGCCGCTACAGCACTGGGGTCCTGGGTAAGTATCCTAATCGGGGCATGGATACATTTTTTTTTTAGATGGAGGCCATGGGAGGGCAAGTTTTCCGATTTTGAGAGACGAAAAACAGGAGCTCGTGGGCCCATTTGCCTCTAGCGCCATAAACGTATACATATTCTAGGTCTACATCAAACAAATGTCGACGAACGCACACATATATTATTAAAACACCACTTTATTAGCATATAATATCACTGCAATATGTTTCAACCCTCAAAGTACCATCTTCAGGGAGTACGATTGTTACATTTCAGCTGCAGAGTCGACAGAATGAGTCACCAGATGTACACTAACACACTACACGCAGAGGATGGCCCTTTGAGTGTTAAAACATGTCGCAGTGATATACTGTGGTAAGAAGGTGGTGTTATAATACTGTATGTGCGTGCATTCTTCGGGATTTATTTGGTATAAAGGTAAAGGTAAAGCAGTCCCGTTACAGGCCCAGAAGGGCTCAGAGGGGTTAAGGAATTAAGGTTCCCAGATTTCGTGACAACGGCACAGGATGGTAGTAGGTTGTCAGCCTTACGCACCGGCCGCCTTTACCCCCAGGAAATATTCCTGGTACTCATTTCTGTTAGAAGCTGAGTCGACCCCAGGGCCATAGTGCGATCGGAAGGATTTTACGTCAATGAAAAATCCACCGACACCAGCTGGGATCGAACCAGCGGCCTTCCGATTTATAGCACAGCACATTAACCACTGTGCTACCGTGGTCCCCATTTATTTGATATAGTAACATTAATGCACGGTTATGAACAAGATAAAATACTCGTACTAGTTCTGATGCTGAACAGGTATGTAACGTGTCCTCCCACACACCTGCATCCTAATCACTTTGTCTTCATGTTGTGTCCGATTTTTGTAGCTGAGAAGTTCTTAAATGTAACAATAAAGGAATAAAAGTGGTAGCTTGGACTTGGAGTCTGGACGAGATGGAGGACAGAAAATGTGTACTGTACCAGCCAGTGGTTGTTACGTGATAGAGGAATAAATGTGCGGAAAGAGAAAATAATTTCGGTTGAAACCGTGCATGTTTATTAAATTAAGGTGAAGGTATTGTAGTAGAATTTTATATACACAGTGGGCCAAAAGTAGGTATACAGTAATTAACTATATGCTGTATACCTACTTATGGCCCACCCTGTACATGGGTCCGTGCATCGTGAATCTAATTTAATAATTTTCCAACAAGATGCGACTTATTCAGTTTATTACATTTCTGTAGGTAGGTCTACATGTTTCGGGTGTTGACACCCATCATCAGGAGCTCGTACAACTGTAAATACAGCTTCTGGTATTGATTAACCGGGTCACCTACCATCCGCTCTCGTTGTTGAATCAGTTCCAACTCAACAACGAGAGCGGATGGTAGTAGATCTGGTTAATCAATACCAGAAGCTCTAATTACAGTTGTACGAACTCCAGATGATGGGTGTCAACACTCGAAACATGTAGATCTGCCTACAATAAACTGAATAAATCGCATCTTGTTGGAAAATTGTTAAATTCGTATTGTAGTAGCTTTGCGGAGGATTCTTATAATAGAAACTTTTACAGCGAGTGTCATTAAAATTTAAGCAAGTTATATACGGAACACGGCGGTCCTTTTCTTACATACGCCACAACTTTAGCGACCTTCAGATGTTTGGCTGCAGAGTGCGATGGAAATTTCTTAATCAAAATATTGGTTTTATCGCGTTTCAGTGTGTTTATCCTGGGCTGTGAGACCGCTGCACGGTTTTTGTCGATATTACATAACCTCCCGAATGCCAAATATTAGGGCGATAAAGCGATACTTGTGCGTGTGGGGAGGTAGAGGGAGAGCATCACGAATTTTGGCGTTCTTTAAGAAATAAAAAAGAATTACTTATGTAGAGACAACTTCGTTCGACCATCTCGTAGTCCGTCTGTGACCGAGTGTCAGTGACTAAACCGTTTGTGGGATTTTCGTGAAGTTACGCGTAGAAAAGTTCTTCGCAAGACGACGTTGAGTGGTCTGAGTTCCCTGGCAGCCATGTATCACTTCAGGTAGTGATATATTTTCCACTTTTACTTTCTATGTTATCTGACTGATTTAAATGAAATTCGAAGTAGAGGGTGTTCACGTAAGGATGCCTCTTTTTTCACGGAGATCTTTGTAGTCATGCTTTGATTAATGACGTAAAATAATTTTTCCTCCATTTTTAACATTTTTCCTTTTTTTATTATTATTATTATAAGTGGTACAGTACATGTCCAAAAGTTGTATTTACTATGTGTTATGTGAAAATCAACGAAGTGAAATCCTTAGTGACGGGTGTAAAGGAGTTTTAGTTCATACTTTCCACATTGTTTGTCCTCTTGAATGGCATTCGGTATAAATATGGATCTAACTGATGGAGTAGCTGGGTATGGATCTGCCTGATAGACTAGAGAAGTGTGGATCTGATGAATTATGTAAGTGCATATGTAACTGATGTAGGCCGTCATGGCCTAGCCGGTATAGCGACTTGCTACAGGCTGGACGTTTTGGGGATCGAATCCAGATGGGGGCGAGATTTTCCGCACCCGTCCAGGCCGGCCATGGGGCTGACTCAGCCTCCTGTACAATGGATGCCGGGTCTCTTGGGGGGTGAAGGTTCCGGGCCGTGGCGTTGACCATCCATCCCCGTCTAGCGTCGAGATTACAGAAAGTGTAGAGCTGTAACTTTACTCCTCGTAGGGAACTTCGTTGCCTGTTGTAGGGTGAGATACCTAACTGTTGGGATGGATCCAATTGATGGGCTAAATAGTTATAAATGTAATTGATGAAGTAGCTAAGTGTGGATCTAACTGTTGAGCTAGGTAAGTGTGGACATAATATATGAAATGTCTAACTACATAATGCAAATCTCTGCTATTGGACTTCCCTGTCAAACTTGACGTTCATTCGGAAGGTAAAAGTGTTTTTAATGTGCAGATACAAGTTTATGAATATGGTTACTGCCTGGGATATTACGCCAGAACGAAGCTTATTCTTGTTTACCGCCGTCAGCACCTCGGATCCCACTTATTAGTTACTGTTTCTGTAAAGGTAAAACAGTCCCGTTACAGGCCCGGAGGGGCCCAGAGGGTTCCAAGAAGTTAAGGTTCCCAGATTTCGTGACAACGACACAGGATGGTGGTAGGTTGTCAGCCTTACGCACCGGCCTCCTTTACCCCCAGGAAATACTCCTGGTACTCATTTCTGTTAGAGGCTGAGTCGACCCCAGGGTCATAGTGCGATCGGAAGAATGTTATGTCAATGAAAAATCCGCTGACACTAGCTGGGATCGAACCAGCGACCTTTCGAATTGTAGCAACTGTTTTCTGTAGAATATCTAAATTAATTGAATACTACAGAGATTCACCGTTTTCACGAAAAGCCGCTATTTGGACAGGACGCCAAGCCAAGACCTACAGTCCACAAATTCGACTCAAAATTTCCATTAAGTCCGTTTGAATATTATATTCGCATCAAAGACTCGAGATATTGGTTTCTTTTTCTGGACGAAAATTTTTGTGTGGGCTTGTGTATCTCTCTCCATGTGACCTTGCAGCATCACCTGCTGGCCATTAGCGATAGACATCTTTGTGACCACCATTTTTTTCTCAGTATTCGTTAGATCTGAAGCGACGTCAACAAGGCCCGCATTGGAATAGGTCTGGTTTACCAGTTTACCTTATTATCAACTGCTTATGCGGTAATCCTGTGTTACGCATTGAGTAGATTAAGACGTATTATGGATCTATTGATACGTGAAGTTGACTGTACCTCTTACTTAAGCGCCATTACTAAGGAGTGTGAGGCGCTTGGCTGCCAACTACAAACGATTTCAAGCCTCGGCAAAAACACTAGTTGGAATGCAAAGTCGGTCTGGATACGGTGTTGAAGAAACACAGCCTGTTGTCTTGAGAGAAATCACAAATATTATTCAGCAACAGCGCAGCGGGCCATTTTAATTAAAGAAATATTGAGCTTTATGGACCGGTTGATGCATTGATTATTTAAAATTTTGTTGTGTTTAGAATTGTGTTTAGGCATATGATTAAATTAGTAATTTTGGTAATAAGAAAGCTGGCCCAAGATTGAGTACAATTGCGAGTGTTTCTGAGCACAGACATATCTCTTCACAAAGCAGCTGCTTTCCTGATCAATAACAGGCCACACCTAGTCAAGAATTCCCGCGTCTATTGAAACCCAGAAGTACATTACTGTGTTTATAAGAGTCCACCATTTATCGATATCCTGATTCAATCCAGTCACATCTTTCATCTGAATTCTTTATGAGACATTTTAATATTTTCCTCCTATCTATGCTTCGATCTTCCGAGCGTCTACTAAATGTTATTAGGGTGATCAGATCCAGTAAGATAAGACCAATCGGACGAGCAGCACTCATTGACAGACGAGTGTGGAGAGGGTATGGGCTGGAATACATTTTCCAGCCCATACCCTGTCTACACTCTTGTGTCAATGAGTGTTGCTTGCACGATCGGTCTCATCATACTTCATCTGATCACCCCAATAATATTTAGTAGACCTAATATTCTAATGATCTTTTATCTTTAAGTTTAGGCTCTATTCCTAATCCTTGAAAGCTTAAAGAAGAAGAAGAAAATCTTCTAATTTTTCATCCCGTTATGTTGGAAATCGACCGCCTCTGTGGTCTAGTGGTCAGAGTTTCTAGCTACAGATACAGAGGTCCCGGGTTCGATCCCCGGCGCTACCAGATTTTCTGAGTAGTAGTGGGTCTGGAACGGGGTCCACTCAGC
>Ga0131853_10022722_pt1 | contig 11342 bp, 8 predicted proteins | sample TergutLab28metaG_FD_92764 | JGI IMG/M metagenome (GOLD analysis project Ga0131853, IMG submission 92764) | Labiotermes labralis P1 segment gut microbial communities from Petit-Saut dam, French Guiana - Lab288 P1 (version 2) (version 2) | ecosystem: Host-associated > Arthropoda: Insects >...
ACATGTTTCGATTCTTATAGAATCATCTTCAGGCCGTTCTAAGAAACAGATCCTTACTTAACAATGTCCTATAGAGCATTTTAAACATTGCTAAGGATCCGTTTCTTAGAAGGGCCTGAAGATGATTAAATAAGAATCGAAACATGTTGCCCCAATACAATAATAAACATAATAAGTTTTGTTGTGTTTGACTCATACATCGTTGTATATTTAGGTAGCAATAATATAATTTTCGTACTTACATAATAATTATAAAAAATCTCTTAAGACTCGCCTAACGATGTCTCTTAGACTCGCCTAACGATGTCTCTTCCTAATTTTAAAAGGCGCTGCTTTTAGTCTGCCGTTCGACAAAGGGGTGTAAGTGCTGTGAAGAGGGAAGGGTTTCATATTTCATTATAATGTGTCTCAGTGTGGGGCGACCGCAGACTTAGACTCTAAAGACTGGGTGGAGCTGTCCATAGTCGCAAGGTGTCAATTGGGAGGTGTGTCATGTTTTACCTTTGTAATCCTCTACCGCCACACCCTTGTCTGTGTTTAGTGGGGGAGCTTACCATCCCGTGAACTTACTTATCCCTTATTCCCTTCACAGCCCCTGCTGATTATTTCTACCAGATCAAATCTTCATTCTCAGATACAATGTAATAGGGGGAAGAAATGAATGGTTGAGAGAACAGGAGTATTGGCTCAAATTCATCAGGATAGGGTGCGAACTGAAAGCCTAATATCGATTTTGCAATTAATGCATAATGTGATAACATATCCAGCGAGAGAGAAAATAAAAATGGAATAAGATTAAGTAAGCAGGTTTTTTTTACCGCTTTTCTCTTTTTAAGTAGGGAAGGAGGGGCTACTTTATGTGGTCTTTATGATCTTAATTCATAAACTTTAAATTAAGAAGTACGAATGTGTTGACTGGAACTGTGATCTCGCACTATGCAAACACTTAATTCGTATGAAGGTTTTGCGGAGATAATACAATGAATTTCAAAACATGGATCTAACATTGGTAATGTAAATGTGCAGAAAGTCGGTAAAGGTAAAGGTGTCCCAGTTAATGAAGGTATATTACAGCAAGAGACCAGGGTACACCGTCCCACCAGATGACAAACCTGTATCACTGACCCCGTATGGCAGAGTCCTTCAGAAGCTTATCTCTTAGTCAATAACGAAATTCGCGTTCAAATGTCCTAAGTTTTATCAACGTATTCAAAGAAGTCAGCCACTTGAATCTATTCTGAGCAACATAAATCCAAACAAGCATTCAGTTCGACAAATTTATATGTAATTCTTCTATCTACGTCTATGTCTTTTTATTACATTCTTACCTTCACTTTTCTCAGCATATGAATAACCTATGATCCTCACTGTGCCGTGTATCAAAATTACCGTTATTTACCACACAGATATGCTTCGTTAGAACCAGCCGACGCCATATTCAGGGTTTAAAAGACCAGTATGCATAATTCTTTACCATAAAAGTGGTGAAAATGGGTTTCTGCGAAGTTTGGCATTTCTCTACCAAAATATACGGCGTTACACTCCTCACGACCATAATCGTGATACATTTCTCCTTCTCATTCCTGCTGTATACATTTCCTATCGTGGTACTCTCGCGGTACTCCTTAATTTGGTCGCAAAAATTACACATGTCACTATGTTGAGGCCACGGAAGGAAGTCCTGCGGTTCGATCCCCACAACATCTTCCTCAAGTAGTAACAGTTCCTTCTCCAGCAAGTCCCTTACATTTCCTTCCAGAAGTCTCCAAATTCTGTTCATACGTATGTCGGCAGGCAGCAACAACCGTGTGTTAGCTTCACTAGAGACAAGCGCTTTCGACTGGTTGTCTTAAACCAGAGGAAGCTACAGTGGAATAGAACAGGCAAAGAGGGGGAAGCCCCGAGCGTCGTCATCCCTACCATCAATGGGACTTCCTTCCGTAGACGCTGTGTATGTACAAGAAAAATAATACACAACACGAGTATGGTAGTTTTGAGGGATGTGCTATCCTGTACCGATGTTGTGGTTCGTATCGGGCCATAAAGTACTCACATCTCACAAACTGACACAAATCCTACGAGAAGTGGACAAAGACCTCAGTTAAACTCCGCCCGCAGTTACGGATCTCTCCACTCAAAAAAAAAGTGTTCATGATTTCGTAATATTTCTACGTTAAAGCACGTAGCATTGGGCCAATATTTATCAAAGCAAAAATTACACTAATCTATAAATGTACAAAAACAATATAAAAATACGGAGATTTTGTTGTAGTAACTTCCAAAATATTTAGAAGTGATGAGGGCATTTCCAGGGCCCTTCCCTTCAAATACACGCAGCTACCAGACCTTCACATTAATATCTACACGGTCACACGAACTAAAATGTGCGCAGACATGTCATTTTGTGTCATTTTGTAGATATGGGAGTTACTCTCTGGTAGCCGCGTATGTTTTAGAAAAATCCTCTCTAGATATCACGTCGTAAGTAAATTATACTACGATAACAAATAAGGATTTTTATCTGAGGGTTTTTAACCGTGCAACTTCCTCATGAAATAATGTGAAATGCCAACTTGATGCAACAAGGTATTTTTATTGATGTATACTTAGCTCGACATGTTTCGGGTACATACGCCCATCATCAGGAGTATTAGATGTTGAGTTGCAGCATATGGTTTTCTGCACCGAGTTTGTGGATGGGTGGTGGTCTTGAGAGCCGCTGCGTAGGTCGTGTTTACGATGCGGATGGTGCCGTGCTTCCCACAGCACCATCCGCATCGTAAACACGACCTACGCAGCGGCTCTCAAGACCACCACCCATCCACAAACTCGGTGCATAAAACCATATGCTGCAACTCAACATCTAATACTCCTGATGTTGGGCGTATGTACCCGAAACATGTCGAGCTAAGAATACATCAATAAAAATACCTTGTTGCATCAAGTTGGCATTTCACATTATTTCACGAGGATTTTTATATTTCTGTTGCAGTTTGATGGCATATTAAAGTTTACATTAGTATTGTAAGAGAAATACACATTTGAGAAATTCAAGTCAAAAGAGTAACGTAACCGTTAGCAGTAATCTCTTCGCATCAGAGTTATGATTGTTTTCATATCCACTTCCTAGAATACATTACATCAAAAGAACATTAGGAAGAATAAACAAGGGTTATTTTGGGGGGATTACCTGCAGTTGCTTGTTTTAACGTTCCAACAGAAACAAGCTATATTTACAACTACAACGAGCGGGATCTGGGAGCCCACGGCGCGACAACCCCCCCTCCCCCCCCCCCCCAAGAAACCCAGTGGGCGGGGGGCGTTTTATGGGAAAAACCCCGAAAATGTTTTGACCCCGTTTTTTTCATTTGGCGCGGACGGGGGGGGCGGGGGGGCCCCCGGGGGGACAACCCCCCCCCCCCCCCCCCCCAAGCAACTCAGTGTGCAGGGTGCAGTTGATAGGAGAAAGCCCGACAATGTTTTGATCACGTGCTTGTCACTTGCAGCTGACTGGGGTGGACCGGGGGGTGAGGGGTTCACAGTAACAGCGGACACAAAGAAGAAGAAAAAGAAGTGTGGCTGCTGGTGTTTTTCGCTTGTTTTATGCGACTCCTACCTAACATACAGGAAAAGTTAACTTACCGAAAGAATTTTAATTTATTACAGGAATTTTATCATCATCAAAGAATTGTACAGTACAACTGACACTGTGACTAGGATAGCTGGCGTGACGACGTGATTGCAGGCCGCAAAATATACCACTCAGTGCAGAACACGTTAATTTGTTTACGTTCCAAGAAGAAATTATACACAAATTGTATAAAATTAAAACTTAAGTTGTCTTATATACTTAAGTAACGTGACATTCCCTGCCAAAGAGAGAAGAAAGCTGAAAATATACAGAAGGGAATACACGAATCGAAAAAGACGAACCATGATTATAACGGACAGAACTACACAGCCTAAACATTGGTCGCATAGCTTACTCTTTTATTCTTAAGGTAAAGTAGAGGTATATCTGTGAATGCAAGAAGGCACATGACGAAGTAGAGGCAAAGATCCTCTGAGTCTTATTCTCGGCGCTAGATGGAGGTAAGTCAAGACCAAACCGCTTTACCACCGGGAACAGATCCCTGGTTACCAATGAATCGGATGGTGGTTGGGTTCCAGAACCTGTCTGGTAGTTAGGAGAAAAGTCTCTTACCGCAACAGGGAATCACTGATTTCTCAGTCATACAGACCTCAACTTAGTCACGATATCGAGTGATTAAGTTAACGAAGCTAAATAAGTATTTGATATTCTCACAGCAGAGCAGACGATTACTTTCTCTTAGGATGACATCGTAGAGACTAGTATGTAGCACACACGTTGTGAATTTAAATTTGTCCAGTCTTCGCCGACTACTTGCACCTGAATATGAAGGCCTTACGATACATCGGACCGTCGGTAATTGTTCACCAGTGACAACACCGAAGACCTAAATCTTCAGCATCACCAATCTGAAAACCCCAAATCTCTTAAATTTGACACGTAAAAGATGGAGCAGGTCGAAAGGCCTAAGCACAGACTGCAAGAAAATGAGACCACAATAAAGACACATGGAAGTGGATGTGCAACTGCGTTCATTCTTGACCTTACAACCGGTTGGAGGTGAACAGTTTTGACATCGGCTGCTTCGCGATGGGGGAAGGAAACAGCGAGTAACATTGAATGGAAGTTGTATGGGCCTTAGAAATGGTCTGGACAAGACAGACGAAGAGAAAGATCTCTGCTCCTGCCAGACATCGAAACCCGACTGTAAAACCCTTGGCCGTAGTTTTTACAAAATTGTTAAATATCGTTTAACATACGACAGGATCACAATTCTCAGCTCTTATGGAGGCACACAGAAACAGCGAGGAAATGTCGGAATGAGATGAAATTGATTTCTATTGTGTTCATTTGATGAGCTAAGTGTAAGATTACGAAGACTCGCACATAATTACAAAATGAGCTCCAATATTTAACCAGAATATTGTCGCAAGTCTGACCACCTTAGTCTGTGCTGAGATAAGGCGTCCAGTGTTAAGTATTTGTCTTCTGGTACCATATCTGAGAATTCAGCGGCACATCAGAACGACGATTTGAAATCGACAAAGCAGCACAGACACTGAACTTCAAATATACTCGTAGTTAATAATGACCGAACTTCGAAGCGACAAATCAGTGATCTACAGCTTACAGATTGTTAAAACTTGAAAGAAACCAATTTAGAACATCAAGTTCACTTAATTTTATATGCGCCCATAATAATAATAATAATAATAATAATAATAATAATAATAAATTTCAACATCACTCAGACAATACTTGAGCAACATACTAAGAAAGCACGAAATCAAGGAACTGCAAAAAAAAAACAGTCACATTGGGTACTGCACACACACACACACATACTACGGAAAGTGCTAATGTCAAAATACAAAACATATTTCACGGGCGAAATACCGCGACATGTAGCACAAATTGTGATGAACACAGAACAGCTGCTATATTATATACCCTAGCAACATAGTTTCGGTAAATAATTGTAAATGCCCTGCATAAAGTTGATAACAAAGATGGTGATGATGATAATAATAATAATGGGAAGTAATATTACCTCGTTTGATTCGTTCAAATACACGAGTATTCATGACATCTATAATACACTGTTCGGCATTCCTTCCGTTATTAAAAAAATTAATGTATATTCCTGATACAAACAACTTAGTTTCCACAGCGAATGCAGCTGAAGGCCCTCATCCGTCCAAATACAAGACAGTCAGTGACATCACAACACATACTGATAAACCACAAATAGACTATTCATGTATCTAATTTATGTAGGAATTAAAAGAGACTCAAGGCCACATGCAGAGTGAGTGTATTAACTTCTGTCTTGACAACTGTATATGAACTCCCCACAATCTCATTTTGTAGATTGCTTTATCTCATTTCATACCAACCCCTTTTCCTCTTCCCCTACTTGGCGAAAGGTTCAAAATTCAAAAGTATTCTACCGAGAAGTAAGCCGGATGTGACATCATGTTCAATTCGAAACGCGCGCGCACATATTATTTTCAAAGAAATACTGCATAGGGTGGGGGGGGGGTTAGAGGGGTGAGAGGACGTACAAAAGGGTAGAAGATTACACAGCAGGGGAGGGGGGGGCATGTTTTTCTAGACAATTTGTTCAGAAGAACATTAATCATACATATGGGGACAGCTCTGATGCTGCTGTAAGTTATGCATGCATGAACGGCATCTAGCTCTGCGTTCTCCCTCTAAGGGCATATTGGGGATGATTACACCAAAGGGGTGTTCATACACAGAACATAAGTATGGCGCAGCGACAGATTTACATAATTCTCAACGTCACTTTCTCATTGGTATTTCATGACATCACAGCTAATTTTGCAACATAACAAGTACCGATATTTTAAATAGTTTCCTCTCTGCAAGTACAGTGAGACCTGCCAATAACGGAACCGCAATGGACCTAAACTTTTCCGCTGCAGTAAGCTTCCGTTTAACCCTTACCCTGCTAATGTGGAAAATATGGTGAGCTCCTAATAATGTCAGAAAATGGCAGATGGTATTTAATTCAGCGTTTAAAGGGTTAATAGAGGTACCTGAAGTTTTTATCCTCTCCACACCCTCCAGACTGGTAAACATTTTCTGCTGATGAAACGTTTCCGCTATTCTCAGGTTACGTTTAAGACAGTTTTCACTGTATACCGGATTTGAATGAAATGCGGCTCAAACTTAAACTTTTCATGCCCCATGATGCATCATTCCTACTCAAGCAATAGGTACAGTAATCCTGAGTAGACACGGATATGGTACACAGCCTCTCAATGTCTTACCGTACATTAAAGGATAATATTATAGAAAGAGGATATGATACAGACTGGATTGATCTGGCCTAAAAGGGACAAATGGCGGACTAGATCCTGTGAAAAGGCAAAATAACTCCGAATTGCATGACAAGGCTATAAAAATCGTGACCAACTTTGCTGTGGCTGGCGTCTCAATTAGGGACACAGCTGCATGAGATCTGTGTCAAATTCATATGATATATAACGTTTATACTTTGAATGTTTTTAAACGTGGTGCTGGAGAAGAACAGTGAAAATCAGGTGAACGCTGGTGAGAAAAATTAAGAAGTATTACATAGAATCAATAAGGAAAGGAACATCCCACTTAGAAGTAAAGGAAGGAAGGCTAACTGGATTGGTCACATTGTGCGTAAAAACTGCCTTCTAAATCACATTATTGAAGGAAAGACAGATGGAAGGATACGAGTGACGGGAAGACGCGGAAGAAGATGCAAGCAGCCACTGGAAGATCTTAAGGAAAGAGAGAGAGGAAACACTAGATCGCCCTCTGTGAAAAGCCGCTTTGGAAGTGGCTCTGGTCCTGTCGTAAGACAGAGTACGAAATCAACATAAAGACAAATGCTAGCCCGGTTAGCTCAGCCGTTTTAGCGAACAGGCAACGGAATGACGATCGAAAAACCGTGGTTCGATTCCCGTCAGAAAAAAAAAGAGATTTTTTCTTCTCCGAACCGCCCAGACTGGTTCTGAAGCTCACTCCTGTAGTTAGTAAAAGGGCGTTGGGGACGCTGTCGTGGGGAGAAGAGAAGCTGAAACGTGAAGCTGACCACTCCCTCCCACCTACTGCAGAGGTACAGAAAGCGTGGAGCTGTACCTCCACTCCTCCCCTGCTTTCATGGCGTGCACTGGAGTGAGTATTTGGTGAGATATTGAAGGAACTCTTATCAGAAGCTTTAAAGTGAGTCTACTGAGTAAGATCTTCTCTGGATGAGCTGGGAGAAGGAAAAAGGCAAATTTGACGACATTGAAGTAGAGGTTTTACTTTAAGAACACACTATACCGCTGAGCAAACCTCTGACTCCGACATCAGGAACGGAGAAGGAAATGTTGCATTTCCCTTGATGTTGGCTGTAGTGGTAGATGCGCAAGCTGCTGCCCCTGGGCGAGGACAAGCAGGGTCCTCGGACCCGTCATGGTTATGAGGCTGACCTGTGACACATGGCAGTGATGATGAAGTCAGAGCAAGGCGCTGTAACAACCGGCCGACAGCTGTTGCAGATGGCTATGTGCAAGGAATGTACGTCGCACTCCACTCTACCCCAGAGCCACTAACATTACATTCTACACTTACATTCCACACTTGCATCTAACGATCCTACAAAAACGCATAAGATGTTGGTAATCATACGCTGTTTCAGTCACGATCCGGGTGCTGTGTGACCAAATCGTTCAGGTAGTTCAGTCAAAAGGAGAACTTCTTTTTAAAAGTCTAAATCGATTCCTAGATCATCCAGGACAGCTCGCTCGGTATGGTGACTAGGCTACCGGACGGACGATCTAAGAGTATGGTTCGATTCTTTGCAGACGGAAGAGATTTTTCATTTCTCCAAAGCATCCTGGCACACAGCATGCGAGTCACCGGATAATGCAGGCTCTTTCTGTGCTGTAACGTGGCCGGAGAGTAAAAGTGAATACTCATCTTCATTTAGTGTCGGCATTAAGAATACGTGGATGTGTACCTCCAATATCCCATTTGCTTCCATGACTTGCACAGAGACATGTTTCATTCGTTCTGTAGTCTGTCTTACGACAGGTCCACAGACTCTTCCAAAGCGTGGACATAGTGCGATCTAGCGCTTCCTCTATTAATTTCCAGTATCCTCCCTCTTAGGTCATCCAGTAGCTTTTTCCTCGCCTTCCTGTAGCTTCTATCCTTCCTTCTTTCTTTCCATCAATAACGTAATGTAGAAAGCAGTTCTTACGTCAGATGTGGCCAACCCAGTTGAGACAGATTTACCCCTATTGAAATTCGTTCCTAATACAGTCCATATTTAGAGAAAAATGTAATTGTTGATAAAGTGTGTTAAACCCAAGTTTATTTTTGAAATCCAGATGATTTAGGAAAGCCAGCGACATTCAAATTGTCAGAATTTGCTAGCCATATATATATATATGTTTGTGTGTGTGTGTGTACAAGTGCAACTCTATTGCTGTGACAGTGCACAGAAATGAAAGCTTCACGATCACGTATCTTATTTGCAAAATTATCTATCTGTATATCAGATGTCCTGTACTCCTTACCCAATATTGTGCGGGTGATAAAATCGAGAAGAATGAGATGGGCTCGGCATGTGGCGCGTATGGGGGAGGAGAGGTGGGTGTATAGGGTCTTGGTGGGGAAACCGGAGGGAAAGAGACCACTGGGGAGACATAGGCGTAGATGGGTGGACAATATTAGGATGGATCTCCAGGAGGTGGGATGTGGGTATGTGGACTGGATTGGGTTGGCCCAGGATATAGACAGGTGGCGGACGCTTGTGAGTACGGTAACGAACCTTCGGGTTCCATGAAATGCGGCGAATTTCTTGACTAGCTGCAAACCAGTTAGCTTCTCAAGAAGGACTCTGCACCATGGAGTAAGTAAGTAAGTAATTATATCGGATGTCTAGTGGTCCACCGGTTACGGGTATTCAGCGGCCATAGTCGCCTGTTTACTTCGTCGTCAGTTGTTAAAATTCCTCTGCTTCATAAACTCTCAACTTCCTTTTCCCACTCTACTTCCGATCGCACTCGTCGTCCTCGTCGTTCATCCGGTAAACACGTCATATTTCGCTTACGCTACGTTATCCTCCTTGCATACTACGTGTGCATACATACATATATATATATATACATACACACACACACACACACACATATACACATACATACATACAGAAAGAGAAATAGACAGAGGGACAGTGGTCTTTCAGTAATAAGGAACCTGGTAATCCGGATCCCTGGGCGGTCCCGACAATTTTGGACCAACCAGAGCACACCATTCCCATTATTATTATTATTATTAAATAGTGGTACGTAAAGTCACTTCTGCCTAAAGGAATTTTACTTTAGCAATGAGTGATGCTTTATTGTGTGTTACCGACACCCCCAGACCTCCCTCGAATGTAGCCGTAAATAACATTCGGTTTTGACCACATCCCGCAGAGACATTCACAACATCCTGTTTACGAATTTTTTTGTAATCTATTGAACGACACTCTCTAAAACTCAGCCTGAACGCAGAATGAATGCACACGACATGGAGGGACGGTCAAAGCCCGACTCTACGCATTACGGCAGAAACTGAGGAAAACCGTTAAAGCCTAATTAAAGCTAGAACAATTAACTAGAGTAAGTGGGTGGTGTCACTTCGGACCTGTTCCGTCAAAAGGTGGAGTCAAGAACTTGTGTTACAATGAAGTATACTTCCTATTCTAGTGTAACTGAGATGGCGAGGGCCTGTCTGTCGTAACAGCTTTGTTTGCAAGGTGTCGTGGGCAAATATGTAAACAACTCGGCGTCGGGATGGCAATAGTATTTATGCACCCCGCCCTACCTCACTCGAAGTCAACATTACGCAGCTCGTGCACCGTGGTAACTGCCTGCAATAAAAGAGTCTGCTTCTATAATGCGGTGTACAATACACAAGTGTGTGGGACGCGACTGTGCATGCAGTATGTTAGGGCTATACCACAGCAAGGGAATATGAGTCGGTGTACATTAAATTGCGGAGTAATAAAAGAAAATGTTTAAATTAAGCAACTTAAAACTCGCTTTTGCAAGAATGGGAGTTTCATTTGACAAGAGAAAAGTAATGTTTCTATAGTAAAACCAACTAGATGTACCAATGTATCAAATTTATTTTATTTTGGAATGACACTCTACATGTTTCGGACGGTCTTTCCGTCCATCATCAGGAGTTCAAGACTGTATATACAGCAACAGGCATATGTCAAACAGATGCTGCTGTCTGCTTGCTAGAGGGTACCCGCTAGCAAGCACACAGCAGTAACATAATTTTGAGTAAATAAAATTGGGTTGTGTTCATTCCATAGCGAAAGCCTTTCCAATTTTGCACCGGATAATTTTGAGATGTTTTAGCTGGTTTGGGGGAAAAATGCACTTACGAATTTTGAATCATCAAGACATTTTTTTATATGCTTTGTTTTCTGGAAATTTGTTTTAATAACAACGCTGCCACTAACTCTTACTATATACTGCCAAATTATTGGATGAATTATAAACCGAACAGAATATGATGCAAAGCTTTCGTTGCCTAATTTAACCTTTAGACGCCTAATGTCAACTATAACTGACGTACCGCACCGCTAACCTACAAAGTTGCATTTTATATATTTATTCAACAAATATAGGTACCGAATATTTTAAACATGGTGTATACTCTCCGTTTTTTTCTCTTCAAAATGCAGTTTGTTTCATAATTC
>Ga0131853_10022724_pt1 | contig 11341 bp, 8 predicted proteins | sample TergutLab28metaG_FD_92764 | JGI IMG/M metagenome (GOLD analysis project Ga0131853, IMG submission 92764) | Labiotermes labralis P1 segment gut microbial communities from Petit-Saut dam, French Guiana - Lab288 P1 (version 2) (version 2) | ecosystem: Host-associated > Arthropoda: Insects >...
ATCCAAAACTGCTTGCCGCGGGGAATGGTTTCATCGGTGGACGGGTCATATACCCGCAGTGTCAGGGCTTCTTCCCCACCTCTAAGATAGTTGGTGATATCGAAGGAAAAGGCGGTGTGGCCCCCTTCATGTGTACCCACCAGATCACCGTTGACATAAACATATGCTAAATAATCTACAGCACCAAAATGCAGGATGATGTTTTTGCCCTGCATCTCCTTGGGAACCTCAAAAGTCCGGTGATACCAGCAATAATCATGGAAACCAGGGTCATTTATGCCGCTGAGTTTAGTCTGATAAGCAAATGGTACCTGGATCCTTTGGCCAAAACTTGGATTTTTTTGCCAGCCTTCTTTTAAACCTTTGTCATGATCATCAAATTCAAACAGCCATTCGCCATTCAAATTTAACCACGCATCGCGTACAAACTGAGGTCTGGGATATTCCGGCCTGTGCATTGGATTTCACTCCTTCCAAAATTTATCAGATTGATTGGAAAATTTATGTGTATTTTTTCCGGTTGTTAGACGACAGAATAGCATAGTAGACATTTATTTTCAATCATTTCAACTAACAAAGTACAAATGATGTAGAATGTGTTGCGAAAATTTCAAAAATTGACTTATTGTACTGCTTAATGCGGAAGTTGTAAGAGCCTGTCTGGTATCTCAGTTTGCACTAAATTTTTGTCCGACATCCCGCAAGTTTTAGCCCATACCTATATTCTATAAACACTGGTGTGGGCTAAAATTGCGGAAATCGGAGCTAAAATTTAGTGCAAACTGAGATACCAGACAGGTTCTTACGTTCCCTTATACTTTGTAGTATATGCTGTAGAAGATAGCCCATGCAAAGCAGGGTAAACTTAACATACGCTTTGCGCGGCTGGGGTTGGTTATCAGGCGGTAAAGCCATTCGAGGCCTAAACGGCGAAGCATGTGAGGTGCCCGGCGTACATTGCCTGAGAATATGTCGATGCTTCCGCCTACGCATAGGGTTATTTTGCATGGCATCTTATGCAGATTGGCGGCGGCCCATTCTTCCTGACGGGGCATTCCCATGCCTATGATCAGGATATCTGGTTTTAGGGATTGTATTTCCTCTATGATTGAAGGTTCTGCTGCTTCGTTGAAATATCCGTCATGGGCGGCTAAAACGTTAATACCTTGCTTTTGGAGGCTGTACATGGCTTTTTCTGCAATGCCCGGGGCAGCTCCCAATAGGTAGATGCTATGTCCTTTTGAGGATTCCAGCAAGGCTTGGGTTATATCGCAGCCTGGGACTCTTTCGGGGATGGGGAGTTTTTTTAGCCTGGCTGCCAGTAAGATGCCCATACCGTCGACGAGCGTTAAATCGGCATTTTTTAAGATGTGCAGAAAGTTTTTGTTGCGTTGGGCCAGCATTACACATTCCGGATTTGGAGTGATCACTAGGTGATTCCGCTCGGTCTGCAAAAAGCCATGGAGGGTTTCCAAGGCTTTGTTGAAAGTGAGTGCGTCAAAAGGGACTTGTAATATTTTATATCTCATAGATCGTGACTCGTATCAATAGCTCCGCGTGCTAACGCATCGCAGCGTTCGTTCTCCGGGTTGTCAGCATGACCTTTTACCCAGCGGCAGCTAATTTTATGAATGTTAAATAACTCCAGCAAGCGTTCCCAAAGATCAACATTGAGAGCTTTATCCTTTTTGTTGCGCATCCAATTATTACTGCGCCAGCGCAAAGCCCATCCCTTTTCTATGGCATCTACCACATAGCGGGAATCGGAATATAAAGTAACGGCACAAGGCTCCTTCAAGGCTTCCAGTCCTTTTATGACTCCCATGATCTCCATCCGGTTGTTGGTTGTTTCGGCATATCCTCCGGAAAATTCCCGGCGGTGGGTATTTCCTTGAGAATCAGCAAACAATAAAACCACCCCATATCCACCGGGGCCGGGATTTCCCGAGCAAGCGCCATCAGTATATAAAATGACTTTCTTCATTCAAAATTCTCCATCCATATGTACCATTGCCACCGGCACATCTTCCGGGGTGGTTAGCTTAATGTTTCGGTAATCCCCCTCTACCATGTATACATCAAAGCCTATGCGCTCTACTAATATGGCATCATCCGTACCAACGAAGCCATCTGACAGAGCTCGTAAGTGCGCTTCTTTTATTATATGCAAAGGAAAGCCTTGGGGGGTTTGCACAATCCAAGTATTACCGCGGTTTGGCGTGTCGCAGATGACATTATTTTCATCGGCAATTTTTATGGTATCCTTGGATTTTACACCGGAAACTGCACAGCGGCCGCACCGCACTTGCTCCAGTACATCTGATATTACCTGCCGGCTCACCAAAGGCCGGGCGCCGTCGTGGATAAGTACATGCCCCACATCAGGGCTTACAGCCATAAGCCCTGCCAACACGGACGCCTGGCGGTTGCCCCCGCCTTTTACTACAGCTTTAAGCTTTTTAAAGCCGCATGGCCGGATAACCTCCGCTACATTTTCCGGAGCGGCCATGATAATTTCGTCTATCTTCCTATGATTCTCAAAGGCAGCCAGCGTATGGGCTAAAACCGGCCTATCCTTTAGTATCAGCAGCTGCTTCATAGTACCCATCCGGACACTTGTTCCCGCTGCAGGTATTATTACCGCTGTTTTCATATAGATCAATCCCTCAAAAGCACAATTTTATCCGGTACGACTTGTCCCGGAAAGCTGGCCGTTACAAAGGATGCCCAAACAAACATTTCCATACCGGGTACGATCTCATCGAAGGACATTTCGTAGCCGTAGTCATCCAGCAGGAGGGTGTTTTCATCCAGAATGATGCGGTACTTTCCGTCAGAGGTCACAAAAACACAGCCCTCGTTACTATACCAGATGTTATCACTTACTTCTACCACAAAGTCTGCAGCACCGATTTCTCCGGCGTGCAGATATACCATAACTGCACGGCCCGAATTGTTGAGTGCCGGCTCGTATACAACCCTTACACTGTCGCCGCCGTAAATATCCTCCGGCTCTATAGCCAAACCGGTGTGCAAATCATATATTTCGGCATCGTGGATATACAAAAGAATCTCGCCCCAGTCATCATCCGCCGGACCAAGACCGGCCACCAGCAGATAACCGTCCTCCTGAGGGATGGCTTCACCGAAAGCTTCCAGCAAATAACCGCCGGCTAAGACCATTGCAGGTTGCGGCAGAACAGCTAAAATAAATACCAAGGTTAATATAGTGCATATTCTCTTCATCGTTTTCTCCTAGCAGGATTTGACATATAATATATTAATTATGCCAAACTTTGCCTCAGTTTATGCAGTACCTACCGATATTGAGCAGCGGTATAAATTGCGCTGAGAATATTTCTTGCCTTTTTATCTGATATTGGAGATAATGGTATAGAATACGCTGGAATAAAAGAGGAGGAAGTATCTTGGGTATTATAAACAACATGAGCATGAAGGGCAAATTGCTGATGACTATAGTAGCGGGATTGATGGGCTTTGCTATTATCTTGATTGTAGGATTAGCCGCAGGAACGGTTGCTTTTGTCGTGACAACACTGACCGTTGGGGTCCTGTGGCTTATTTTAACCGCTATAGCAGCAATGTCGATGTCTGCTCCGGTCAATCGTATGGCGCAAGTGGTCAACGACATAGCAAAAGGTAAACTGAATGTAAATTTCAACAGAGGCCAAGGCGGCGAGTTAGGTCAATTGGAAGACTCCTTAGCTCTTTTGGCAGATATACTTAGTCATTTGGCCGATGATATCTCAACCCTTTCTCGCCAGAGCAAAGAAGGGGAAATAAATTTATCTTTGGATGAAAAAAGCTTTAGCGGCTCTTATCATAATATGGTGGTCCAGCTCAATGGAATATTGGCTTCCCATAGCAGCGAAACTTCCCATATATTAAATGCCTTAAGTTCCTTTGACCGCGGCAGCTTTGATGTTGCCATGCCTAAATTTCCGGGTAAGCGCGGTCAAATCGCTGTCTCCATGAAAACCCTCGGCGAAAGTCTTAACCACTTACATGCTGATCTAAATGCGCTTGCGGGTTCTGCTTCTTTGGGCCAACTGGATATGCGCATGGATGTTTCGGCCTATCATGGGGATTGGAGTCAGATTGCCAGTGCTTTAAATAAGATGCTGGATAGTGTGGCTTCTCCTATTAGCGAAGCGTTTAAAGTAATGGAACGTATGTCTCGCGGGGATTTTACCAGCAAAATGAGCGGAGAATACCAGGGCGATTTTAACCTTATCAAAACCAGCATAAACGACACTGTTTCGAATACTTCCACGTATATAAGTGAGATAACCCGGGTACTTAAGGAACTGGCCGACAAAAACCTAAACGTGGATGTGCAAGGCAATTTTGTTGGAGATTTCTCGTCAATTAAGAGTGCGCTTGGGATGATTATCGGTCAGTTTAACGATGTTATGGAAGGGATTAACACTTGTGCGGAGCAGGTTGCCTTAGGTGCAAGAACCATATCTGACAGTAGTATGAATCTTGCCGAGGGTACAAATATGCAGGCCAACACAGTGGATGATTTGACAATCACTATCACTCAAGTAGATGAAAAAACAGTCAGCAATGCGGAAAATGCCGCCCGTGCGGAGCGTCTTTCGACCCAATCGCAGGAAAATGCAGCGAAGGGAAATGATGAAATGCAAAATATGCTTGCGGCTATGGAGGGCATAAGGGAATCTTCTTCAAATATATCTTCTATTATCCGGGTGATAGGTAATATAGCATTTCAAACTAATATACTGGCGCTTAATGCGGCGGTTGAGGCGGCCCGGGCAGGTTCATACGGCAGGGGCTTCGCCGTAGTTGCGGAAGAGGTGCGAAGTTTAGCCGCCAGAAGTGACGAAGCCGCAAAGGAGACTACTGCTCTTATAGAAGAATCCATTGAGAAGGTTAATCAAGGAACCGATATTGCAACGATAACGGCACAAGCGCTGGAAAAAATAGTCAGTGATACCGAGGAGGTATCCGGCATTATATCGAGCATTGCTGCTGAATCACATGAGCAGACTGCGGCTATATCTCATGTAAATAGGAGTACGGGCGAAATTGCCGATGTAATCCAACGTAACTCTGCGACTTCTGAAGAAACTGCTGCAGCTGCGGAACAATTGTCCAGTCAGTCAGAAGTTTTGCGTGATATGATCGGTGTGTTCAATTTAAGAAGGAAGGTCAGCAGAAGTGAACCGCTTGAGCCAATATTGATAAAACCTGTTTCTAATCCTGTAGAAACTATCAAACAAATAGGATCGGTTAAATTGGAACCGGCGCCTATAGTGAAGCCGGCACCCATGGTGAAGCCGACGCCCATGGTGAAGCCGGCGCCCATGGTGAAACCGGCACCTATAGTGAAACCGGCACCTATAGTGAAAAAAGGGACTCATGCTGTGCCAAAGGCAGTTAAACCCGCCATAGCACCTGCGGCAAAGCCAGCCGTCGTACCTAAACCAGCTGCTGTTCGCGCTCTCAAACCAACACCTGCCCCTGTTCCTAAAATGCCGGCAAAAGAACAGCAACGTAAAGTACCGGCCATAGATGGTATCGTCATTGGATCATCCGGAAAATCTGACGACTTGGCAAAGGCGTATATGGCCGAATCTCAGCGGGCGGTAAAGAGCAAGGGGCCCGCACAACCTATGCCCAGCACCGGTACCCAGGGGGTGGATTCTCCATCCGGGGCCAGTGTTTATGACAAACCGGGTTACGGAAAGTATTAGCTTCACTGCCAGTGCTTCCCTTTGGAAAGGATTTATCTAAGAAAAATATATGAAAACAAATGTATCAAATTATATCCAAGATGCTTTTGAACGGCAGGGAATCACAGGGCTGATTTATGCCGTACATACAGATATGACTGCAGAAGGGGATTTTTCTGATGTATACACTGCCGTGGACAAAGAAAACCTGTACATCTTGTATGGTGAAGAGCGTGTTGTACGAAGCGTAGGCCCTCGCCGCATAGTAGCGGATTATCGCGTAGACCGCATGGAAGCTCACCCGATTGACAAATTGGGAGCGTTGCGTACAGAAAAGCTGCTGTCCACCGGAAGGCTGATCTGTGGAAACCCCACGAGTGAAAAATCGTCACCGGATGAGGAACAAAGCGGTGAACATCTACTTCTTTTGTTTACATTGGGTTATTTGGGACTCGTAGAGCGGCTCATTAAAGTTGTCAAAAATATGAAAGAGGAAGCAGACCCTCTTCGTGAAGTTTTGCTGGACAACGATTTGTTTTGTCCAAAATGCAGCACTAGGTATCCGGAGCCGGACCGCAAGCTCTGTCCAAAATGTATGGATAAGGCTACCCTAACATTGCGCTTGTTATCCTTTTTTAAATACTACAAAGCGCAGGTTGCTGTCATCATGTTGATGATGTTTGTAAGCACCGGCCTTACTATTGCGTCTCCCATTGTAGGCACCCAAATGTTTTTGGATGATGTTTTAACTTATGGCGGGCAATTTTACGGGGCAGTCACTTTTATGGTCGGACTGCTGCTTGTGGTACGCGTCCTCAATACTGTGGTGAACATCTTGTATTCCTATGTGCTGGCCCGGATTATGCCATGGCTTATTTACGACTTAAAGCTTAGGATTTTTGAGGCCATGCAGCGGCTTTCCGATAGTTTTTACACATCTAAGCGTACGGGAAATTTGATGAATCGGGTAAACCGTGACGCAAATAATATCTATTGGTTTTTTGTGGATGGCATCCCTTTCCTGATTGTTAATGTACTTATGTTTGCTGGTGTAATCACTCTAATGTTTATTTTGGATGCGCGTCTTGCGGCAATAGCCGTAGCGGTTATTCCTATATGCATTTTATTGTTTAAGCTGCTTTTTCGGGCTTTTAAGCGATTTCATCATAAGGATTGGGTGTACAATTCACAAATGAACTCCATGGTGAGTGATGCCGTCAATGGTCAACGGGTTATAAAAGCCTTTGCCCGGGAATCTGACGAGGTGGGGCGCTTTGCCGTAGCCGGCGGCAAACAGGCTGGAGTAGAGACAAAGATGTTTAACATGGGGTTTACGGCATTTCCGCTTATTTATCTCCTGATGTTTCTTGGACAGGTGGTGGTGACTGCCGTAGGCGGCATTATGGTTGTAAATGGCGAGATGACATTGGGCGTGTTTATGACTTTTATCGCCTATTTGACCATGTTATACGGCCCATTGGAATTTTTATCTTGGGTATCTAACTGGTGGGCCAGATGTTTGGACTCAGCTCAACGAGTCTTCGAGATCATAGATTCCAAGCCTGATATTGAGGAGTCTGAAAATCCTATCAATTTACCGGATATGAAGGGCGAGGTTGCGGTTAAGGATGTGTGGTTTGAGTACGACCCCGCCACTCCAATATTGAAGGGGATGTCCATACATGTGCCGGCTGGTACCACGCTGGGAATTGTGGGTAAAACCGGCGCCGGCAAGTCTACTTTAGCCAATTTAATAGCCCGGTTGTATGATGTAAACGAGGGCAGTATTACCGTGGACGGCGTTGATGTAAAGGATTTGTCCCTTGGACAGCTTCGGAAAAATATCGGCATTGTCTCCCAAGATATCTACTTATTTATAGGGAGCATTGCCCAAAATATCCGATATGCCAGGCCTGATGCCACTATAGAAGAAGTTATTTGGGCGGCTAAAATGGCTAGCGCCCATGAGTTTATAATGAATCTGCCTGATGGCTACGAGACTCGCGTAGGTGCAGGGGGTCAAGATTTATCCGGCGGGGAACGGCAGAGACTGTCCATCGCGCGGACCATTATACAAAATCCAAAGATTTTAATATTGGACGAAGCCACCGCCGCTATGGATACAGAAACGGAGGGCAAAATCCAAAATGCCCTCAACCAGCTGCAAAGCGGGCGGACTACCATCGCCATAGCGCATCGGTTGTCCACTCTGCGGGATGCGGACAGCCTGGCTGTTATATTGGATGGCAAAGTGGTGGAAAGCGGTACCCATGAAGAATTGATGAAGATAAAACAAGAATATCACAAACTTTTCATGATACAGATGGAGGGTTTGAAGGTAATCAGCATGGACTAGAGGAATGCATGAACCCAATAGATATATTTTCTAAAAACGCCGCCTATCAAAAATTTGAGGTTTTAAAGGCTAACCGAAAAAAGAGACATAAATATGGTGAGTTTATTATAGAGGGCGTCCGTAATATCAATGAAGCCATTCAAAATCATTGGCGCATCAATGCTTTTATATACTCACGGGAAAGAGCACTGTCCCGCTGGGGGCTGGGGATATTGCACAGCACTGGGACAAAAGAAAATTACGCACTCTCAGATCGTCTAATGAAGGAACTAAGCGGCAAAAACGATGCGTCTGAGCTAATAGCCATTGCGAGTATGGAGCCGCCAACCATAAAAGAGCTGTCGGAAAATCCAATAATTGCCTTGTTTGACAGGCCGTCCAACAAGGGAAATTTGGGGACGCTGATACGCTCTTGTGATGCCCTGGGAGTTGAGCGGCTGGTACTTACCGGACACGGCGTAGATGTTTACGATCCTGAAGTGATCGGTTCGTCGATGGGTTCTTTTTTCAAGGTTCCGTTTATCAAATTGTCAGATAACAAGGATATTGATCAATATATATCAGCGCTAAAGCGGCAGTGGCCCAATATGAAAGTAATTGCAACGACCGAACAAGGGCAGACAGCCATATATGATCTTGACATGACCGTTCCTGTTTTACTTCTGATAGGCAACGAGAAGGACGGCTTAAACCGCCGCCTAGAAGCATCAAGTGATGTACTGGCAAAAATTCCTATGAATGCGGGTACTTCCGCATCGTCTTTTAATGTGAGCTGTGCGGCTACCGTGGTTTTTTATGAAGTAACCCGGCAGCGCAGCTTAAAGTGTGAAAGCAGCGAAATTCAGCTTCTTTCATCAGTTTAGTTACGCTTGCTGCAGTTGGGCTTTGCCCGACTGTAGGCATATATTAAGGAGTGTGGCAAAATGCAAACAGAGCCTGACATCGGGCTGATAAACATAGGCAAAGCCGAGTTTTACGTAACAGAAGGCGGCTTTGCCGGCCTGCGTTATGACAGCAAAGACTATCCTCATATCGTACTTAGACGATCCCTTCCTATTCAGGAACCTATGAAATATATCTCCGTAGCGGATCATGAAAATAATGAGATCGGCATTATACGTGCAGTTGAAGATTTAAGTAATAATCAGCAGGATATTGTGATTAATGAGCTGGATAACCGGTATTACGCACCAAATGTGCTTGAGGTGCTTTCCGTAAAAGATAAGCTGGGTTATGTGTACATTGAAATGAGAGTCCAAAATAAAAATGGCAAATCTTATGAAAAAAACTGCGCCATAAAGGATGTTAACCGAAATATTCGGATGCTGTCGGATTCCAGCATGATTATTTTTGATGTGGACGGCAACCGATATATTGTGGAGGACTTAGATAAGTTGGATAAGCATAGCATCAAGCGGCTGGATCCATATTTGTTCTAGGGGGTGAGCCGTGAGAACCTACGTTTTTGAGTTTGACCTGAGTATGACGCGCCATCCCGAACCTGGTACCCTTACCTTTGCGGAAGACGGCAGTATTAGGGTTGAGGAGGCAGGCAGAGATTTTATCATCCATGCATCCCAGCTGGAAGAAACCTTGGTAAAGGCTGGGGTCGGTTGCGGCCTGCTTTATGTAAAGCAAAAGGATAGTGCGGAAGATAGGATACTGTGCCGCTTTACTATGTCCTGCCTTAAAAAAGCCGGAGACTTTTGTAAGGTTGTGAATTATTATATCCGCACAGGGGAAGCGCTGATACCGGAAGAGGCAGAGCAGCGGCTGTGTCATAGTTGCGGCCATCCGCTCATGGAAGAGATTAAGGTCTGCATGTTTTGCTACGACAAGATGAGTGTACTTACCAGGGCTTTTTCTTTTTTGTACCCTTATAGAAAGACCATTGCGGTTGCTATAGTGCTTCTGATCTTCACTAATACATTATTTTTGGGAAATCCGCTTATTAATCGTATTTTGATAGATGATTTTCTTCGGTATCAAGTAGGATATCCTTCGCAAATCATTTTGCTGGCAGCCATCATGCTTATGATACGCCTCATAAGCGACATGTGCTTTATCATAAGCGCACGCATGTACAACAAGGCTACCATCGCCTACTGTAATGATCTCCGAAATTTATCTTACAACAAACTGCAATCCCATTCCATGGCGGCTTTCTCAAAGCGGACACCCGGTGATCTTATCCGCAGGATTATAGATGACACTGCTCGTATTAGGGAGTTTGTGACCGACATGGGGCGTTGGTCTGTTGATATAAGCCTCATGTTTTTAATTGTGTTTGTTATCCTTTTTATTACCAACTGGCGGCTTACACTGTTGGTGTTTGTACCTGTGCCGCTTGTAGCAGTGTTTATGGCGAAGTTTTGGGCCTTTATTCGTGCCAGGTACGAACGCCAATGGCGCAAAAGCTCGAAATGTCAGTCTATACTCCATGATATTATCAAGGGTATACGCACGGTTAAGGCCTTTGGCAACGAAGAAGCTGAAATAAAAAAATATGCCAATGCCGAACGGGAACTGGCACAAATTTCTTCATCCAATGAGGTGGTTTGGGCAAAGCTGTTTCCGACTGTGACTTTCTTTACCAGTGCCGGTGAGTTTATTATACTGCTGGTGGGTGGATACGCTGTTTTGCGAGGCGGCATGAGCATTGGCGTAATGATTCAGTTTACGATGTTTGTCGGATTTATCTATGGGCCGCTACGCTTTGTTGTTTCATTTCCCCGCTGGTTGGGTGAGGCTACTACAAGCATGGTAAAGGTTTTTGAAATCTTAGACGAAGAGCCGGATATTGCCGAGCAGGATAACCCTAACAACGTACCCATCGCAGGATCGGTAAAGTTTGAAGGCGTTGCCTTTGGATATAAATCCTATGAACCTGTGCTGAAAGGGATCAATTTTGAGATTAAGCCTGGGGAAATGGTAGGCTTGGTAGGTAAGTCAGGTGTCGGAAAATCAACCCTGATTAATTTGGTTATGCGTCTTTATGACCCAAACATGGGGCGTGTTATGATTAACAATACGGATATTCGGGACATATCACCAAAACATCTGCACGAAAATATAGGCGTAGTATTTCAAGATTCATTTTTGTTTGCCGGCTCCTTCTACGATAACATTGCATATGCGAAACCTGATGCCACATATGACGAGGTAATAGCCGCCGCCAGGGCTGCCAATGCTCATGAATTTATCATAAAAAGCCCGGATGGTTACAATACACTGATTGGCGAAGGCGGGGAGTCTATTTCCGGAG
>Ga0131853_10022727_pt1 | contig 11341 bp, 4 predicted proteins | sample TergutLab28metaG_FD_92764 | JGI IMG/M metagenome (GOLD analysis project Ga0131853, IMG submission 92764) | Labiotermes labralis P1 segment gut microbial communities from Petit-Saut dam, French Guiana - Lab288 P1 (version 2) (version 2) | ecosystem: Host-associated > Arthropoda: Insects >...
TTAAAAAGAGATATTGTTGACTAAAATAATATAAACAAACAAAAAATTTTTTTTTTTTTTATAAAATCTTTTTTGGGGGGGGGGGGGGGGGGAATCATGTCGGTTATGAGATAATGTTGAGCCGGACAGGCTACAGGTGACAATATGATGTGTGCACACTGGATGCTGGACAACTCAGGCTACACACAAACACACACACACTCACTCAGAATATGTAATACTTACTGCTTTTCCACTAAAACAACGGTTGTAAGAACGCGCCTCAATGTTACGTTACACATACACTACTTGTCTTGTAATTGATGATAAATCAGTAATAACAACACATCTGCAGGTTAACAACTTAATTCCTCGCATTAAGTGGTAAGATGCACCAGGTCTTCCTCAAGAATTTCACAGGCACTTGGCTGGTCAAGCAATTTCCTTGCCTTACAAAGCCATACACTCACCACAGTAATGAAAGGCTTTAGGGGCGGTGACCCAAGTGGTTGCCTGGGGCGCCAGGATGGAGGCACCCAGCAAATCTCTGTATTTTGAGGAGTGGAAGAATTATCAGTACTTTATTTTTCAGGCTCAGGAAAACAAAATGTGAACACACACTTTATCTCAAGACCCAGCCCGTTCTTCGGTTTTGAGGTGCTTGCTGGTTGATCGCTAACATCTAATGCAGACTGTACAGCTCCCACTCACAGTCTGCATGGCCCTTGAAGGAACACCTCTTATAGTGTTTTAATATTTGTGCTGTGGACATTCTAATATTTTAGCTGAAATTTTAATGTGTGGGCAAGTGTGTGACTGTGTTTTTACCCACTTACTATGCAACGGACCATTCTGAGGGCGCTGCCCAGCTACCGAGTGGACTCCCTGATGATGGCACCTATGATGTGCCGAAACATGTTGCAGACCTACTAACGCCTGACATGTATACATTTTGGTGCAAGTAAAGTTGATTTTATAAATTAATTTCTACACAATGCACAGTACACACGAAATTCAAGAGAGGTGCAGTCACTTATGGTACAGCTCAAGGGCAATGCTATAAGGTAACGCAATCATACATGAGGAGAATCAAAATTTCACACTGCATATGGTGTACCAAAATTATGCAGATCACTGCAATAACACAGTTAATTTATTTTTATGTACACTGCAAAAATCAACCATCACTTATACACAACCATCCATACATCCATTAAATTAAAACGTTATTCTAATTAAAAAATACCCTATACTAGGTCTATATCAAACTTCTTGTCATTGTCTAACACATTCCCGTATGTTACATCACACAAAATGCTCTGATCAGATGGGGAATTTTTCAGGAACAAATTAATATGTCACATGTATTGAATGCTTATTAGCTACAAAAAGTTGCAAAACACACTTGTTAACCATCCACAAGCAGCAGCTAAGCTACCACTTGATAAATTTTCATAGAAATCAGTAAGCCAGAAGACACATTTCTTCATAACATTTTTTAATTTTCTTTTTAAATACCTCCATTTCTCTTCATCAGACTGACAGGTAAAATCTTACGCAGCTCTCTCACATTACTGTAAAAGAGAATATGGCTCCACTACTGAAACTGCATAGAGTGAACAAGCCCAGATTTTATCCACTGTGTAAATTTTCCTCATTAGTTTTGTTCTAATATGCAGACAAAGTGACAATAATATTATGAGAACACAAACTGTACCAAAAAGTGTAATACTCTTTAATGGTACATAACACTGAAGGATGTAACATAATAAATTGAAACTGTAACACTTTACAGAAGTTTGTATACACATTTTGCTGAGGGTGTGACTAGTAACTAACATAGTGAAATGTGTGCAGTGAAGTTATTTATTGATGGGTACATACAAACGGACATGGTGAAATGTGAACCAATTTAAGGCTCATTCCTGTATTCACAGCATTCTGCCTCATGTCCCTGGCCTAAGCCTGAAGAATACAGTCCACACCCTCCATCTTGTTTTCTTAACATCCATTCTAATATTATTCTCTGGTCTATGCCTAGGTCTTGCAAACAACATATTTCCTTCAGACTTTTCCATTAAAACCATTCACGAATTTCACTTCTCCCCCATGTGGGTCACACATCCTGCTCGTTTCTTTGTTGAATGATCACCCTAATAGCATTTGGCAAGCAGCATAAATTTGACAGGGCGTTAGAATTTTTTAAAATTTTCTTTATTGTAAGGGCATTACGTTATGTATTTATGAAAATTAAACTGGCCTTCGCAGGGTTAGAAACATTACAATTGAAATGCATGACCATATCAATCTTGATGCTGTAAAGTTTTCAAATGTTGCGAAATGAAGGACATGATACAAATATCAACTGCAAACAGCTATTTACAAGGAACACTGATTTAAGAAAACATTCCTGAACGATATATAAATTACTATCTTTTCAAATTTCATTACAACATCTTGAAAACATCATTCTTACATTCTACAAACATTTATATTTACTGACAACGTTCAGTCTTTTGGGTAGAGAATTCTTAACCTCTTTCGTGGAATGTACTGCGCTCCATCAAAGTGTTCGAAACTGTCTTTCATTTGGGAATGCTGGACCTGTTCAACAACAAAGTACTATTACCAAAATGTTATCTAAATATATACACATATCTAAAGTCTTATGGTTCTATTAATTTCTATTACTACTTTCATGGTTCAACAGCCCCTTGTGGGCCAGGGCCTCCTCATTCCTGAAGCTTCATGATCACACTCTTACACACCATACTTGGTAAGACTCATCTGGATAAGTGATCAGCTCAACACTTAAACCTCTTACCTGACAACACACAACACTCACACAAGACAGACATCCATGCCACCAGTGGGATTCGAACCTGCAATCCCAGCAAGCGAGAGGTTGCAGACCCCTGCCTTAGAATGCAAGGTCACTGGGATGGGCTATCCTGTTGTTCTGTATGTATATGAAACTTAGACTGTCTCCATAATAGAAGTAAAGTTTTAAGGTATCTGATAACACAGTAATGAGAAGCCGGATCTCAAAGTAAGGAACTAACAGCAGAATGCAGACAATGGCACAATGAGCAGTTTTGTCATCATCCCACTGGCTTATTTGAACCCCATTACAAATACTGCTGATCTTTTTTACCACACTCTAGGTCTGCCCACATTTCGTCTACCTGATAGAGTGTATTTAAAATGTGACCTTCAGTTTTGCCCAAATGGTCTGATTGGTACTGCAGACTTGGAGTTTTTAATTCATACTGTACACTCCTAATTCTTTTCTTATAACATCACTTCTATTTTGGTTTTGAAGGACCTTCAAGAAAACAAATTTTTTATGTCCAGGTTTATGATCTGTATATTAAAACGGGAACTATCATTGTTTTACGAAACTTTACTTGAGCTTAACTGTATCTTTTATTGTTTGAACTGCAGTAATGCTCACTGAAAATTCATCAGAAATGTCATACAAAGTTCTGCACCATTTATCCTGCCTTACATGTCCCAGTATTCCTTTCCCATCCTTTTAATTTGTCTGTCCTAATTGCAGGCATTCCCCTCTCTTTATTTAACTCTGAAGATAAAGGTAGCATGTTCCTCCACAACACTGGTATCAACCTACAAGTCTGCAAAGCATCAAAAACCAAAAGACCAACCTTAATCTGAATATTTAATTAACACACCAACAAAAATATATATGTTATTTAATGAATCTAAAATTCACATTAAAACACTTAAGATGCTCCTACCTGTTTTGATCACATGATCATCCTCAGGGAGCATACATTGTTCCTTGCTAAAGTTATAGTTTAAAAACACTCAGTGATTTACTTCGTTATGTTAATTTGGTGCTGTGGCAGCATGTCATGTGTTGTGTGTGAGTCGTATGCTGTTCAGAATGAGCCTGGCCTACTCCAGGCTCATTCTGAACAGTGTACAACTCACACACAAGCCTAGGCCAGGCTCATTCTGAACAGCACACAACTCACACACAAGCCTAGGCCAGGCTCATTCTGAACAGCATACAACTCACACACAGGGCCAGGCCAGGCTCATTCTGAACAGCATATGACTCACACACAACACATGACATGCTGCCACAGCACCAAGTTAACATAACAAAGTAAATCACTGAGTGTTTTTAAACTATAACTTTATCAAGGAACAATGTATGCTCCCTGAGGATGATCATGTGATCGAAACATGTAGGAGCGTTTTAAGTGTTTTAATGTAAATTTTAGATTTATTAAATAACATATATATGTGCATTTGTTGGTGTGTTAATTAAATATACAGAATGTATGGTGCAACGATAAACCTAATCTGAATAATACCTTCCACAAAAATCTTGAAACTTATATTACATCACACTTACTTCGGTGTTCTTCATCAACTCCAGCTGTTCCTGAACAATATATGTTAAGTGAGATCCTGTGTCATCCTCCTCATCTACCAGAACTGCATAATGTGGCCAACTACGAAGAGCCTGCAAGGACCAAATATACTCTTTGTTTGTACATATATGTGAAATACAGATGGCAAAGAGACAGATCTTGGCCTCTCTTGTAAAAAATAATCCTGGCCATCCAGCCAACATCTTGTCATTATAAGCCTTTGGCGCTAAAAGGTGACTACAGTCAACATGCAGTGAGCGGCTAATCACACAAAGACATTGCCATGAACATGAAAAGTAACCGCAGCCACTTTAATTCCTATCTTTTTCAGAGTACAACAGGCATTTAATTCTGGTAATATGGGTTAGTAGGTGAGCTACTCCAGTAAGACAGAACCATACTCAGACCGTAACCCCAGAGTTTTCCCATTACTTCATTAAAACTGCTGTCTTACACTCTTTCACCTGCAGATACGTAGACCTACGTTGCTTCAGAATTAATAATCAGTGCAGTATGTGGAAACTCCACTGTCCCCCTGCACAGCATACAATAAAACAAAGGATTGGAAGTTAGTTAGTTAGTTAAAGTTACCTAATATGCACAGTATGAAGCTGGACATATGTTCCCCATGAAAATCTTACAGGAAATTTCAAGTGGAAAGTAAATTCCCAAGTTTAAAGTGACAGAAAAAATAATTTTTGAACATACCGTTCAGCTGTACACCACAACAGACTTAATGTTCCAACATGTCACTAGGAGACAGGCCTAAAAGACAAATGCTTTTGCATACTAAGGCCAGGATTGACAATTGAAATGAAGTATTTAAAAGCACTCAGGCCACGAGAGGTTTAACATAACACACATATTTTAACACATTTATTTCAAAGATTACTGACCTTGTTGTTGCCATATACATGCTGCAGCCAACTTTCTGGAGCCTGAAAACATGATAATTAATTGTATTTTCAAATAGAGGACCACCACATTTCAGTGAATAACACTAACTGTATGAATTATCAAAATATAAACACAGGCTTTGATTTGATTATAATATTATAATAGTATGCAGGAATACAGTATAACATTAACAGACAACTATCCAATTATATCTACAAATGAAATGCCAACTTGATGCAACTAGGTAATTTTATTGATGTATTCTTAGCTCGACATGTTACGGGTACATACGCCCATCATCGGGAGCATTAGATGTTGAGTTGCAGCATACGATTTTCTGCACCAAGTTTTTGGATGGGTGGTGGTCTTGAGAGCCGTTGCATAGGTCGTGTTTACGGTGCATCGCACGGCACCATCCGCACCGTACACATGACCTACACAGCGGCTCTCAAGACCACCACCCATCCAAAAACTCGGTGCAGAAAACCATATGCTGCAACTCAACATCTAATGCTCCCAATGATGGGCGTATGTACCCGAAACATGTCAAGCTAAGAATACATCAATAAAATTACCTAGTTGCATCAAGTTGGCATTTCACTTTATTTCATGAGGAAGATGCACAGTCAAACAACCCTCAAATATCTACAAATGTATGATAATTTCTTAAACTGTGAACATATCAGATGTGTAAAACATAGTATGAAGTGATACATAGTTAAATTCACAGCTAGTTCTAGCTTCTTAGAATCTGAATACCTGTTCAAGCCTTTTAGAGATGTTATCTCTAGCTGAACTGAGAGTTCCACATCTCTCAAATAAAATATCTTCCCTGTGACAGGTACTCCCAAGTCTCATCTTCAGCAACAGCAACAAGGTTTGCACTTAAAAAGCTGGGAACATGAGCACATGTTCCATGCCAAGATTTTGATCTTTATAGTAAGTGGTCTGTTCATCTTCAAGAAACTTTGTAAATCAGTGCTCATAATTAATTGGGCATTGCATACAATAATTTTGGAGACGATTAATTACACAACTGTACTTAACCCATGCTACAACAAACCTTACCATTCCAAGAGTGGTTTACAAATGTAGGAAATAATCGCATCTGATGAAAAGTAAACTTTATTGTCTTTTTAGGTCACCAGAACATACCCTTAAGCAAAACAGGCCACATATTTATCAGCACATGCTTTATTATTTGAAATTACCTAAGATCGAAAAACCTGAAGAAATAACTGGGGTAATTATCAATGTTACTAGCTCTTTGCTAATACACAGTATAAGCTCATGAGAACAAAATTCATCTTACATGAAGTGTGAAACAAGACAGTACAATTCTCAACAATCAAGTACCTTGGCTTGCAGATCCCAGCCTACAATAACACCTTTGTAGCCCAGTGTACGATGTTTGACTACTTGTCCAATTCTGTAGCGTAAGTGAAGTGGACGTTCATTCCTCACATCTAAAGATGTGGCAAAGTAACCAGCTCTTTCTCGATATTGTAGAACTTCAACGGCTGGAGAATGATGCTGTGTGCTGGTGAAATATTGTGGTTGTATGACGGCTAAATAAAATGAAAAGAAGACCACAGTAACACTGCGAGACACATAAATAAAAGTCTTCCAGAATATTACATGACCTTATATTTACAGGGAAAAATACAAATTACAAACATTTTAAAACAAACTTCTCTGGAAAATATGTATTTAAATCTATGAGAAGTGAATAATTAACAAAGTGATTCTGATCACAGTGACCATTTTGACCTCATGTTCCCTTGAATATAAGAAAGCCTGATGTATGTAGTAACTAAAGGCCCCAGTGCATGCAAAAATATCAGGAAATGTCATCCCTTTTTTCGGTGTTCATAGTCATGTCTGTTGTCCCTATAATGCAAGTGATTGCCCCCACGTATCACATTCATGTTAGTGGATAATCCTATCTTCAATTACCCAAAGTTACCTCTGGTTAGAGTACTTAAGTATTATACTGTATTGGGCTCTGAACCCACTACTTTCTGCTCACTAATATCATATGAGTGGCTACAATGTTGTGGCAGCTTATACAGTGTGACAGTGTAGGGAAAGTTATGAGCACCTTCACTGTGTGCAAAAGCAACTCCTAGTCTTCAGTTCGCAGCGCTGACTTTTCCTGCCATACCTGCTGTATTACTCTGGCCCAGTCTCTACACATCGACAGGTGTACAAGATACAGAGACTGATCTAATCACAGTGGCATTTTATGAAACTGTCTTTAACATTAGTCGAACTGATCTTAACTGAGTGAAGTTACTATAATGCTGAATGTGATATGGAGAAAAACAGGTCAGAACACAGCTCTGGCAGGAGGCTACTGTGACCTATCTGATGTTGCTATTACAGTATCTTCCAGCAGAACGTGAAGAAAATGATGAACAAGCCATTACATTTGGTAGCCTGGTAAATAACAAACCAAGTACTTCTAAACACAGTATAGTGAATTACTGCTACACTAACCTGCAAAAATGCCAATATTTTTACAGTAGCACCTAGAATGAATTAATGAGTGTGGGGCACTGGTGGGATGACACTTACGGTAAAAAATCAAATTGGACAAAACCTGTCCCAGCACCACTCTGTCCACCACAAATGTGGTTACCCTCCAGCCTCTGCTAATGTTCTGGTTCTGTTAATGATGTGGTTAGTGTTGAAAACTAATGGCTCCTGTACCCTTACTCTAACTTCTGACACAGTTGCTGTGTGGCAGGAGAAGAAGTAATGGGAAAATTTACCTCTTAATATCCATGACATGAACTGCAGCCATCTGACCTTCCATGATTGCAATTTAAACCAAATATCTTGTACGGGCTTCCAATGTGGCAGGGTCTGGGATCTTTGTGGTCCTAGGTTTCCAGACAGAAGGTACTGCACTGGTACAACGAGTAGCAGTAAACCCAGCTGAATTGCCTCACGTTGTGTCAATGCCATAGTAGCTAATTTGCTGAAAATATGATTTTAGTTTCTTGAACTAAGCGAAATGTAAAATTACACAAAGTTTTCATTATAAGAAGCCACATAAGCCTGTCAGAAGTTATTCCACAGCAAACTAAAAGTATTAATAATTGCAAATAGATATTATTATATTAACTATTCTTACCTTAAATAATATAAGAGGTTCAAAATGTTATTCCTTTGCTTCCAAGCAAGTCTTAAATTTCATTAACACGTTCTGTAATACTCCATAAAGTTCTTCGTGGGAAATGTTTAATATAACTCATCAAACAATTTCTTTCAGTTTTCTGCATGCAGCAGAAAACTGACACAAGTTTTATATTTCAGCACAACCCACATGTAAAAATCTCATACAAATGTGGGACATGTGGAGGCCAGTGACAGAAAATTTGGCCACCACAGACTTCTTGTAAGGCTAGCATTGACAGACAGGCCATATGAGCTATAACACTGTCTTGCATGGCATGACCATGTATCCTCCTGTCACCTGTCTGATCTTGGCAAAATGGTCTAAGTATGAAACTTAAATCCCATTAAGAATTTATGGTTTCATGAAAAAGAGTGGGCCAATTATTCTCTGGAAAGTAACTGTGCACCAGACCCCACTAATACCACGAACAAAATCTTCATTCTAATGATATGGATTATCTGAACTCCAATAACAGTGATTCTTGAGTGTTGACATACCCACTTAAATGCAGCCATGATTCATCACGGAAAAGTAATGCCTCTGGGTTAACAATCCCATTGCGCAGAGATCCCAACAGCCAACTGCAAAAAACAAATCCTAGTGCCACTATCAGGATTAGTCAGTCCTGGAACAACAGTTACCTTACATGGTTACAATTTCAAAAGTCTTGTTACTGTGTGTGCAGATTCCTCTGACAAACACGACTGAAGAGCTATGGTGAAAATGATTTCCTTGGACTTATTTTCGTTAATGCCAAAAAATTTATCTCAATATTCTTCTGTTAATGCACTCTGTTTCCTATTTTTTATTGTCCCAACACTGATTTGTAATATATATATTTTTTATTTTATTGATGTATTGCTGAAATGCTAGGAACATCAACTCCAATCAAGTTTTTGGTGCAATTCATGCCTGAATATTCTGTATCATGAATTTTGAGCATATCTTTTGATGACGAACACATAATGCTCAGTTGCAACACATAATATTATCAACATCAAACCATAATCAGGAACATACAAGTGGTTTGGTCTGTCATATCTTGTGTGTGATTCACCTGAACAGTACAAAATGTTCACATGTGTACCAAACTAGTCTTTGCTGGCCCACTTTCAAAACATATCCACAGCATCATATATTGAAGACCTTGTAAAATATGTCAAGATACATGGGGGGGGGAATGAACACAGAACCAATGTCCTATACTTGAACAGTCTGTTCTACATGTGCATGATAAGAAAGACAAGCGTCCAAGCACTATTCATACATCTGATATGCATCGCACTTAATGAAAGTGAAGGGTACAGCTGAATATAAGCTAAACGCATGATCTGAACATAAGTCTAGACTAAGGTTCCCAGACCTCTGATTTCAAAATATGGAATACACCATTTTTGGGAGGAGAATGAGTAACAAAACTAATTTACTTAGTTACTTGCTTACTTACTCCAAAGAGCAGATTCCTTCTTCAGAAGCTAACCAGTTTTCAGCCAATCAAGAAATTCTCCGCATTTTATGGAACCCGAAGGTTTATTACTGCATTCGCAAGTGCCCACCACCTGTCCAGTCCATGCCTCCACATCCCACCTCCTGAAGATCCATCTTAATATTATCCTCCCATCTATGTATGGGTCTTCCAAGTGTCTCTTTCCTTGTTGTTTCCCCACCAAAACCCTGCATACACCTTTCCTCTCCCCCATACATGCTACATGCCCTGCTTATCTCACATTTGAACACCCGAACAATATCGGGTGAGGGGTAGAGATCATTAAGATCTTTTTTTTTAGTTTTGCTTTATCCTCACTTTTCATTATTAACTGAAACCAAAGAAAGAGGTATATTATTGTTATAATAAAATTGAATTAAAATTCCAGTTATAGAAGAGACAGAAAAAGTGAATGCTGCTAACTTATCACTATAGCGCTTAAAATCCTTTTACACTTCTATTTATATGTATAGTTTTGAAAAACATTACACTTTCACTGTAAAGACAAAGAAAAACTTTTATAAAAATATACCTAAAGGCAATATATATCTCATCGACATCTTCAGTGTCACGCTCTAAACCGTAAGCTCTTTAAGTAATATATAAGAACAAACAAAAAAATAACAATTTGTATGTGTATTTTTTTGTTACTAGTACGGTTTTGTTGGTTATTGTATGTTTTTTATTTGAGGGCATGTTTGGTGGTTACTTAATTCTTTGTATTTTTGTTTTGATTATTTTTATTAGGAGTTTTTTATTTGTACCATTGTTGGTTTGTTTGTTATTAAAAAGGGGCAAATACTTTGGTTGAAATCAGTTTTTTTTGTTTGGTGCCATCTGGAAGATCCAAGAAAACCCCATTCATTAAGATACTGACTTACTTACTTACTCACTCCATGGTGCAGAGTCCTTCTTGAGAAGCTAACTGGTTTGCAGCTAGTCAAGAAATTCCCCGCATTTCATGGAACCCGAAGGTTCATTACCACATTCCCAAGCGTTCACCACCTGTCCCTATCCTGGGCCAACCCAATCCAGTCCACATACCCACATCCCACCTCCTGGAGATCCATCCTAATATTATCCACCCATCTACGCCTAGGTCTCCCCAGTGGTTTCTTTCCCTTTGGTTTCCCCACCAAGACCCTATACGCCCCCTCTCCTCCCCCATACGTGCCACATGCCCTGCCCATCTCATTCTTCTCGATTTTATCACCCGCACAATATTGGGTGAGGAGTACAGATCACTTAGCTCCTCGTTATGCAGTCTCTTCCATTCCCCCATTACCTCGTCCCTCCTAGGTCCAAATATTCTCCTCAACACCATATTCTCAAACACCCTCAGCTTCCTTTCCTCCCTCAATGTCAGCGACCAAGCTTCACACCCATACAAAA
>Ga0131853_10022729_pt1 | contig 11340 bp, 8 predicted proteins | sample TergutLab28metaG_FD_92764 | JGI IMG/M metagenome (GOLD analysis project Ga0131853, IMG submission 92764) | Labiotermes labralis P1 segment gut microbial communities from Petit-Saut dam, French Guiana - Lab288 P1 (version 2) (version 2) | ecosystem: Host-associated > Arthropoda: Insects >...
AAGTTTCTTAGGGATACCAAACTCAATGAGAATCTTATATAAGACCTCCCTCCTAACTGAATCATAAGCTTTCTTGAAATCTATAAAAAGCTGATGGACTTCTTCATTGTACTCCCATTTTTTATCAAGTATTTGGCGAATGCAGAATATATGATCAATCGTCGACCTGTTGCGTCGAAAACCACATTGATGATCCCCGATAATTTCCTTCGCATGGAACAACCTTAACACATCAAAATTCTATTCAGGGAGAAATTAAGAGGAGATTGATGTGATGGAATGCTTGCTATCATTCAGCGCAGAATCGTTTGTCTTTCAGGTTGCTATTCAGAAATTTAAAGATTAAGATATACAGAACTATAATCCTACCTATTGTTTTGTATGGGTGTGAAACTTTGTCGCTCGCAATGAGGGAGGAACGTAGGTTGAGGGTGTTTGAGAATAGTGTGTTGAGAATATTTGGGCCTAAGAGGGACGAGGTAACAAGGGAGCGGAGAAATCTACATAATGAGGAGCTTAATTATCTGTACTCCTCACTCAAAATTGTTTGGGTGATAAAATCAAGAATAATGAGATAGGAGGGGCATGTAGCGCGTATGGGTGAGAGGAGAGGCGTATACAGGGTTTTGGTGGGAAAAATGAGAGAAAGAGACCACATGGGAGACCAAGGCGTAGATTGGAATATAATATTAAGATGGATCTTCAGGAAGTGGATGTGGGGGTATGGATTGGATCGAGCTGGCTCAGGATAGGGACAGGGGGCGGACACTTGTGAATGTAGTAATGAACCTTCGGGTTACACAAAATGCGGGGAATTTCTTGACTTGGTGCTAACAGGTTAGCTTCTCAAGAAGGACTCTGCTCCATGGATTAAGCACGTTAGATTCTGGGAAGACTGTTGTCAAATAAAAGGACCCCGCAATAGCAGCTTGTCAGAGTATAGCTGTGTTTGTACGGAACGAATTACCACGTTATGGAAACTACCTCTGTCGCCCCGTTACCAGGACTTGATGTGACGATAGATTCAATCCCTGACAAAGGACGCAGAGACAGCTTCTGAAATGGCGCTAATTCATCCCATACTGATACGGCTGACCGTCCGACAACACTTCATTGCATTCTTTGTCCTCGAAAGTATAGGATTTCACTCCACATAAGACGCAAGTTTCACAGCTATACAAAATAACGCGTACAGTACGCCTAGTGACTATGCCAGATAATGGGAGATCGAGGAATGTTGTGCGTTTCCCTACAGGGGCGAGAGGCCTGACCGGCTCTGAGAACCAGCCAGCCTGCCATTCAACGAATAACATTGGCACTCGTACTTGGTGTAAAGGGGCCGGATCATAAAGCTGACCACTCACACACATCTCGTGCCGAGGTTAAGAATGGTTGCAGTTATAACTCCACTCCCCCACACGCCTTCATGACGTGTATAGGGACTTTACCCTTAGTCAGTAAGAACTAAAAAGTCGTTCTGTCTTAGTATTTGGAATTTTGGAAAGCAAAAGTATAAGACATTTTTGAACTGAATAAAAAGAATTCCTGCACTTATTCTTTTGCTAACTGTATTATAAAACTGTTCAGTTTTCAAGATCCACACACGCTACGAAGCCTTTTCTGCCCAAGATATCGCAACTCTATACACGCGTTCATAATGTGTCCTAGAAACAATCCCAAGTAGAAATGTTATTTTGGTCTCATGTCAAACGACATGCCACAAAAATTCCCAATAGAAGGGACTCGCCTCCCCACCCACCCCAGTTGCGCACGTTCTAGAGACGAAATTGAACACAAAATACAGTAAGGAAGGGACGAAATAAGAGAGATAGAGAGAGACGTCATGGTGGCAACATCACCAATATTACCTTTCGCGGAATCCACGGGGGTTGTGCTGATTTTTGATATGGTATTGTAGTATATCTAATAGCAAGACAGCTATACAAATGCGGTAGAAGCGTGTCTGGATTTCTGAGAATAAAAATGGATGCAACATACACCCCTCCACCACCCACCACTACCTTATACGATACATATTGGGAGACCATAAAACGTATTACCATCAATTCATAAGCGACATAAAGAATTTTTGTTTGACCTGCCACCTTACTTGAGAAGTTAAGTTATAGTTTGCAACAGAAGAACCATCAACGGTCTATCTTGTCCTTCACAATCAAATAACATAATTTACAAGGTAGTTCAATAAACCAAAAATAAATGTTCAAGGAGTAGAGTAAACAGCATTCGCTAAAGTCCTTCATAAATTAAGAAATTTGAATACATAAAAATATGAGATAGTATTGATTTATTGCTGTCAGTCAGACAGTGTAATTTGGATTTTCCATCAGTTCACACACAATGTCAGTTATTGTACTTTGGGTGAGAAGCAGAATGCTCATACAATGCCCCACTTCAGGATTCCGTTCTTCTGGGACGTGGAGCTGCGTCAATGGGTAATTGGATTCGACTACCCATTGACGGAATACTCAGCTACACCGCTGCGAAAACCTCAAACCTCGAAGTTCAGCATTTCTTGTCCTGTATGTCTGCACGTATCCGGAATCACGCTAACAGTGACACTGTTTCTGTAATGAAGACTGTTTTGATGAGGAGCAGGAGTGCAGTAACAACTCACCTGTTAAATAATCCCACATAAAGTGCAGGGTGTGACACAGTGTGACCGTGCTGGTTACAACTTACAGCTCAGAACAGGGACAAGCAGCAGTGTTTCTTGGGCCTCCGGGTGCTACAGAATGAGGAGAATTTCTTGCACAGCTGAAGAACTAACAGCTTCTCAAGAATGACTATGCTGCAAGGAGTTAGTTATGAAGTGCCGGCTACTGCGTCTGTCCGCCGCGACCATTCTAAAAGCCGAAAAAATTTGGGTTCACGCCTCACTATCAGCAACATCTGCGGTCAAGCATCACGGTCCTTACACATGTTTGCTTTTTCAAGATATTTCTACTGATCTTTCCAAACGAAGAATTTTTCTCTCTTGAACGTCCAGCTGCGAGATAGAAGTGACAGCTTCTCCAGCCAAACAAGAAGAGGAGAACAACACACACTGCATTTCGAACTGTACTGTTCATTTATCTTAGTAATTTACCAACTTAATGCACAAAATTTTTGTTTTACAGTAAGTTTATTTCACGCCTCTACATGTTTCGAGCACATGTGCTCATCATCAGGAGGTCAAAATTGCAGTACACAGCCTCTGGTATCATCACACCTATAGGTGGCCGTCCCATGCACAGGTTGAGAGAGGACTGGTCCAACTCGAAACTGGCTCGAAACATGTAGAAGCATGAAATAAACTTATTGTAAAACAAAATTTTGTGCATCAAGTTGGTTAATTACTAAGATAAATGTACTGAGATGCACGGCCAGCAAAACATCAAAATTTGTACTGTTCATGTTCTTCAAATGAGGGGAATATCTCCGTTCACCCCACTATCCACTATGTACATTCTATTTGTGTATTTCTACGGGCTAAATCTTAAATATTAAGAAAACAATGCCGTAGTAAGCTAGGCAGTGCCCCTGTCTACATTAGCGTATCTCAACCTTTCTGGCATAACGGGCCCCTTACGAAGTCCAGGGCCACCGACAGTGGGTTCACGCCCGGGGTAAAAAAAATCAGGCTCCTCCCCCCCCTTCCCCCAAGCAAGGATGGACTGGCTAAAACTCTTTACACCACATAGGAAAGATTCCCAATTGCAGAGTTATTTGGGCTTGGTCTGAAAGGTTAAATTGGTGCAATCGACAAATTATGATACCACCCAGGAAGACAAAAACATATGCAACATAAACGGGTTCCGGGTCCTTTCCGGACCGCCAGGACCTGGTAATTTGCACCGGCATACCCCCAGTCTCGTCGGCACTGACGCAGACTCACTAATTCTGCGGGCCACTCGTAAAAATTATTTTCAACTCCCGGACTCCTAGGCACAATTAGCGACTAGATTTTAAGCCCCAGAACTTACAAATAAGAAACATACTTATGAATCCAACGTACAAATTTATTACAAAAACAATTTTCCTAGCAGTAATGACTACAAAACCACGATTATAAAAGGCCTAATTAAAAACCCTTATTCAATACCAAGCAAGCGCGACTCAGTACGCGGAACCCCGCCTAAGACTCACTGATCTATTCATTCATTCTCTTGTCTGTCTTACAACAGGTCCATAGTCTCTTCCAAAGCGAATTCTCCACAGAGTGCGATCTAGTACATTCTTCATCAAGTAACTGCTAAAGTCTTCTTCCTCATCTTCCCGTCATTGATCTATAATACCACTTAAATAACGAGATCCAGAATGTACAAGGAACTCTTTTCATCACAGTAAAATGGCCGAAGAGTTAAGCTAACACCTCAGCTGCACCTGATGTAAAGAAAATGTGGCATAGTCGAACTATTTGGTGCCGACATTAACAAACAAAAATTAAATTCCGAAAATATTAACAGCAGACTAATTTCGGATAATGCTTGCTAAAATTATGTTCTTGTCTTTCACGTCTAAAAATCTAATTAATAAAATATACATTATATATACACGTTTTGTGTGTATGAGCACCCAGGTTTCTGAACCCCCACTGGCACCCCGTCCTGAAAACAAGAGTGCGAGCAGAATATTTGAACTTGTGTAATGGCAACAAGGGGCTAGAGAAAACAGTGCAAAAAACGGTTCCGTAATTTGTAACCGTAACCCAGTATTATTACGAAAATCCAATCACGCAGGACGATTTTGATAGGGATGTAGCATACATGAGACAAACACACAGAACATTTTAGCCTGTAATAACGAAGGCAAGAGGCCACATGGGAGAGCTAAATGTAGACAGAAAGATCATTATAAATGAATATTAAAGATATTTAATATAAAATTTGGAATCAATGCCGCGTAGTTACATCTTTTTGTGAACACTGCGATAAAATTCTCTTTCCTTAATAGTGGATGAATTGGGCAGGATAAGCGACTATTATCTTGCCACGAATTCTGTTAAGGTGAACATTCTCGGTAAGGATTAGGCTGCTACTGGACTAGATGCATATGTGACCTGCAGAACGCAAAAGTTAGAGACAAGATGCCTGTATTATTTTCGAGAACTGGCATAAGACTTATACCGAACTTGCTTACAAGGAGTCTGGAAGCGGAAGAGTGATGCCAGATGTGATACAGACACAGTGTGACTGATGATACGTCATGGGAGAATACTAAAATATGTGCTGCCTCTCCAGCAGACCAATTCCCAGCAATGTCATCTGTTGCGGGACGGACAGAAACCCGGCCCAACATCCATATTGCTGTTGAAGTCATTTCATAACCAGCCCTCCAAAAACCCTCACCACTCAGTTGAACCCCAACCAACAAAGTCAAAGTCGAATCAAAACGAAAAACTGCCAACGAAAGAGGAATCAATTACTACTTTATGATGCAATTCTTTAGGATTCTGACTTCATTTCCAGTACAATTAATCTCCGAAATAAATACTGCACACTGATTAGGCCTTATAATTGTACGGTTGACAGCAGGCATATAGGTATATGACGAATTCGTGGTTTGTTTGGAACGACAGAAAATAAAAGGCATCTTATATAACACATTACTCACGCAGCAATAAGCCTGGTGATCTATAGGCCTGGTTTACTTGCCCATATTACAACCTGAACTGGACCTGTACCGTCTCTTCTCTAACGTAGTACGCATATCCTAAATCCTTATTAGACAAGCTGAGGAAATAGACCATGACAAGAACTTCCAGGAGGGAGGGATGCTGTAAACATTCAAGTCTCGGGTGGGAATTCTAATCTGTTTCCAGTGTTCCAGCGACCTAACAGCGTACAACAAGCGCCTTTGACCTCGCGGCCACAGATATCAGCAAACTGCTCCATACACTCCTGAATAATTTTGTTTCTGCAATTAGCTAGACCAGTGAAGTGTCTGGCTAATAGCCTGACGCGAAAGTTTCATTTCTGGAATGGGCAGCAATTTTTGTCTTGGACACCCCGGGGTCCAGACTGGCTCTGCAGAACACCCAGTTTCCCATTAGTGTGTTCTGGGAGCTTACTTCCATGGTGTACAGAGATCGAAGCGTGAAGCTCAGCTCTCATCTGTACACAGCACCGAGTACATGGAACAGCGTAGCTTTATACCACCCCCGTCTTCAAGCCTGAGAAAACTTGATCGTTGCCCATTCACATTACAATGTTCAACACATACTTGACCCAAATTTTGCGGTCCTGCTCCTGGTACGCACTCAGGTTTCACGCGTTACATAAAGTCACAAAGGTACTTGGGTGTTCAGCTGCCTGTACAATGGGTATCGGTTCTTTCCCGGCGATACAGCGGCCGGGGCAGAATGCAACCACTCACCCCTTCTAGTGCCGAGGTTCAGAACCGGTTGCCTCCCCTCTGTGCCTGCATAGGCATATCATGGGTTGATATTTACTCGGGTGTTCTGAGTAACTTAACGTAACAACTGACACTGTCACAACCTTCCTTTAAAAGCGAGTTCTCTACATCAGCGTTTCCCAAACTTTATTGTCCGAGCAGCCCTTCTTGCTTAGAAAAATGACAGTTCCTCAAATCCTTGTTCACGTATATAGAATGCCCGGATGATTGGTATCCAAAATAAAAATTTATATCTCAGAACTGATTCTAAGTAGCTATGAATACAGACCAATAGCATCCTGTAACAAAGAACTGCATGATTTGACCTCAATTAAAATGACTGTCGCTCGCTTCGTGGGTACTGGCTGTTCCTGACTGACATAACATAACGATCATAAGAAGTAAACACATCGCCAATTAAAGAATTTCGGCGATTATTTTAAAAAAATTATCCCTTTCATTAAAAAAGTGAGTAAACTTCAGAGTAGCCATTACACAAATATTTCCTCGGATGTCCTGGGAACTGGTCGCGGATCCTTTGTGATCCGCGAAGCACACTTTGTAAACTACTGTTCTATATTATGAAGAAATACCCACGTGAGCGTCATATGGTACGCTACCACAATGCTCACGCATTACTTCATGGCTTCTTTCAAAAGGGTTTTCTTGATGTTTACAGTAAATCAAGCGTTAATTTCATCTAAAGGTGTGCTGCCATCTCGTTATGCTAGGGTTTATTAAATTCTTGATGCTCAACTGGGGTTTCGGCCGCACTGTATAAATTATAACTATTTCTTCGGCCTCAGTGCGTAACCCACAGAGGATATAGTTTTTCTCAACTTCTACTATAACCTGACAACCAGGAGTGATGTCACAGGTGATCATGGCTACCAGGGTGTTACTCATTCATTCAATCAACCACTCTCTCAGACAAGGGTTTTATATAAGACTGATTTCCATGAATGTACAGGTACAACAGTAAAACACGCAGCTACGAAAGTCTATCCAATACTACAGCGAATCGTACTTTTGCGTTTTTCATCTCGATTCCATAAATATTTCTGGAGAGCCAGAGTAATGATGGTATAATTATTACATCGTTGGTGGAGAAAATGTCACTGTCTGAAACAAGACGACAGAGTCACAATTATACAATCACTGCATCTGCTGCGAAGGATGTGTCACATCTACTACCCCCCCCCCCTCCCCGAGCACGGATTCATGAAGATATAACCGTTGCATAAGGCGAAGGCACGTCGTGACCGAATTCCGGAGAACTGCGTCATGGCAATATGATGACAACTCGGGTGGACACGAAGAGTCACCGTCAAATTCAAGAGAAGACCACCACAGAGGTATTACCAGCATATTTTATGTGAATAAAAGTCACTAAAAACAAGCAAAGATAAGGTCAGGTGCTTACATTTCGATCTGAAATGTTAATCCAACTGATCAGTCAGTCTTAAACTGATATAGTAATCGGATCAAAATTGCACATGAAAAACCCTTCATATATGAGGAATGTTATAACTGTGTCAGCATTACAGCAAAAAAGAAAAGTGCTTTATTTCACAGCGTTGCAAGTATCCAAAATTAAAGCTAATTTTTAAAAAAAGAACTTTCAGTTATTCTATGCCGCATCCACCGGTATCACGCCCTTTAGCCAGCGATTCAAAATCAATTAGCCATAATTAGTGTGTACTACGACACATATTACAAGCTCTTCCCCGTCCTTCCTCCAAAACTTAGCCAATAATACCAATGTTCCCTTCCATTCCACACCGAAACAACCTGCATTCATATAATACGACTTAGTCACCATTGTTTTTCGATCTGAATAGTAGTTTTATCTCCTTTTGCTCTAGACTCCGCGCCATATTTGGATAATCGAAATTCAATTAAGCCATTAGGGAGCGGAGTGGAGTTGGTTGAGTGGGTGGATGGTTCGAGAAGGGGGTTAAGGGAGGTGGATGGTAAGGGGTAAAAGAGGAGGGTTTGATTTATTGGACCAGTTCCTGCCGATGACATCACCACCATAGGTTATCTCTTAATAGCGGTGCTATCCATAACTTACTCCAGGAAACAAACATAACTTTTGCCGAAATGTAAAAGATTTTCAGAATTATAAATGAGCAAGAGAGGAAGTATGGAAAGGGGGTGGGGTTAAGAGAATAAATGACCTCCAATGTTAAAGATTTCTAATAAATTACATCTCTAAGTTGGCTGGCTCAAGATGTGAGGATCCCTGATGCTCAGAACATCTACGACTCCTCCGTAGATCACAGCCACCCATTAAAACTCACACCCTCCCCCCCCGATTCACTAGCGGTAAAGCATCGCACCTGACTGAATAATTTAGGGAACCAAACAGATACATGTCTATATTTTACAATAATAAATTCACTACGTAACTTCTATAACATGTATTTATTAATTAATGCATTTAAATTAAATATGAGATAATATTCCGAGAAGTACATGAAATAATATTTAATATTACTAACTTTAACACAACATAATTTATTCTTCTTAAGTAACGTCACTGGCTCAAGCATTACAGAAACCTATTTGAACAGCACAACTATTATAACACGATATTTTCGTCTCTCCAAGCTGGGTTCGAACAGCGATAACCGAAACGCAGAAATACGAAGATGCAAACTATCGTGGCACAAAAAGATGCCCCCCCCCCCCGAAAAATAAATCGTCAACTCAATATAACTTGAACTGAAGAAAGTTATTTACAAAATACACCGTGTCTGTCAGTGGGTTTTCAAATTCTGATGTTTAATTCCTCAGTTATTTCAATTACATTTTTAAAATTTATGTCAAGTGAAAGATCAATGAAAGACGTTTTATGTATAGGAATTAGTCATCAATAAAGCTCAATGTGAGCTCCACGAGTGGCTCGAGCAACATCAAGCAGACATTCAACGTTCTACCACACGAACTTCGTCATCGTTCTTGCACAGGGAATCTTTCAGCATCTTTCTCGAAACTGTCTCTGCATTGTAACAACAGATTTCGTTTCATGAAACGCCAATTCCGGAGGGGACGCCATTTTACCATACTGAAGAATGTAAGCCTAGCGGCAGAATGCACAGCTGGCTTCAGTCTTGAGCTAATTTGTAACTTACTGAGTTGATCTTCCAAGAGCATTGTATTTAGAAAAAATGTCTTAAACGAGCTACTGGTAACGAAATACGAAAAGCCTTTAAAAAAACATTTACGGACACCCTGTATTTATGTTCACAGAACATTGTTCCTTCCCAGAATGTTACGTCTCGAGAACAACATCCAAGAAAGTCTAATTCTCCAACATCTACTCGTTCCTTAATTTTTCAAAACAAAATTTTGCACGCATTACTATTCCCATCCATGTGTGCTACGTATTCAGTCCACCTAAACCGCCCTCAATTTATCATCTTAACAGAAGGTAGTGAACAGTACAAAGATAAAGCTTCTTATTATGGAACTTCAGCCGTCCGCTGTTACCTCCTCTCTTTCAAGTCAAAACACATTAATTTGCTCAGAACATCATTCTAAGTATACCTCCATAAATAATCAAAATTTACTGAATTAACAAAACAATTCATCATATAATCTTGCGGTAATGGTTTAACCTGTGCAACGTCACTAATATGCAACAGAATTTCTTCCATTATCATTATACACGAAGCAACACCCACAAGGTTAGGAAAGCAATGCTGTGAGTATTTGGGTTTATTGATATGTACTACTAGGTGAAATATAGTTGTGTTCGACTGTACGTGTAATACACAAAATTCTTTGTTATTGAACCAACACAACGGGGATGACGCACCTCAAGAATATGTTCTGTTACATATTAGTGACGTTTCACAAAGCAGAACAATGTTACTCTTAACAGCGCACATCAAATTTGTGGTACACACTTTTGCAATCATCCTGTACATGCTATGAAACATAAAATAGTGTTTCAGAGGCTGTTCTACTTATTTACGACAGCAATTCATTGACTGGGAGCTTGTGTATTTAGGAGGCAACTGATGACATAATCAATATCCTAACGGAAATGATCTAATCAATATTACTCACCCGTTATACGTACATCACAAATGAAAAATGAAACAACTATCTTCTCCAGAACATTAAATGGGTTACAAAGAAGGCCATGTCTCAGGAGACAGTACGTCCGGACTCACCGTCAGGGTGCAGTTCAACGGTGCCACCTTCTTAAAATTCATTAGTAACATAAACACTATACCTGATCATACACAGCAACCCCTCTCACATCGCGGTTTTGTCCAACGCGGTTAAATTATAGACATCATATGGAGAAAAAAATTTCCGAGCGCTGAAAATTTTATATACGCCCACATGAGAGTGGGTGATTACTCACTTAACCGTCGCGAAAGCTGGCAGCATCAGCTAATCAAGCACTGTGTAAATATATACAGTGACAAGACAGGCGATGTACGTGGCCTGTCTGGATCTGCCATATCTTTCCACATTATCTCACAAAAGACACGACCTTCGGAAAAAAGTCACTGAACACAAAATGTGTGATTTTCATTTTCTCTAAAACTTTGGTCTCAAAAATTTCTCATTATAAGAAGATCTGAGCGAGATATTTATCATAAATGTACGCACGTCTCCATCTGAAGCACTAGTTTTTTTTGTCAGACCTCACTTAAACTTTAATTTTTCCGACAGATTTTCGAAAACTGATCAAATATCAAATGTTATATGTTATAAAAATCCGTCCAGTGGGAGCAGAGACTTTTGTGCGGGCGGACGGACAGACAGACATGACAAAGCTAATAGTCGCTTATGGCAATTTTGTGAGCGCAACTAAAAATGCATGTATTTTTTAAGCGTTGGAAACGGGGGGGGGGGGGGGGGGGGGGGGGGGCGGGGGCCCAAAAGGGTTCCCCCATTTTTCCCCAAGGGAGTTTTACAAAAAGC
>Ga0131853_10022730_pt1 | contig 11339 bp, 7 predicted proteins | sample TergutLab28metaG_FD_92764 | JGI IMG/M metagenome (GOLD analysis project Ga0131853, IMG submission 92764) | Labiotermes labralis P1 segment gut microbial communities from Petit-Saut dam, French Guiana - Lab288 P1 (version 2) (version 2) | ecosystem: Host-associated > Arthropoda: Insects >...
CAACTTTTGCGGATAGAGGGGTGTCACGTAGTCAGCGCAACGGGTCCCCACAGCCGTTAATCTCTGTTTTCTAGACCTGGAGCCGCTACTTTTTTCATTCAAGTAGCTCCTCAATTGACCTCATGAGGCTAAGTGGACCCCGTTCCAGACCCACTACTACTCAGAAAATCTGGTAGCGCCGGGGATCGAACCCGGGACCTCTGTATCTGTAGCCAGAAACTCTGACCACTAGACCACAGAGTCGGTCAAGCGACAAATATAAACGAGATAAAACCATTACATACGTGAATTAGAAGGGCTAGTTCGACATATGATGCAACGATAATGACGGGAATTTCTAACTATAAAGCCACTTACAGCAACTACTCAAATGAACACATAAACACTATTATACTGTGTCAATATACCATTTCGTTATATTAATCGCCACTTTCCTGCTGCCAGATACTAGTGTCGTGTTTAAATCGAATTTACATGAAATTCCCAGTTCAACCGCATTAAATACCTAAGTGTACTGTAGTTGTTTACCTTCACTCCGTACATAACGTACACAAATTACGACAAGATTTGAAAGAAAAGCGCCCTAGATGCCAGACCACTAGGCGGTCGATCCATTTGAACACATGCACTGTGAGATAAGAGAAAACGAACAAAGAGGCAGATTTAATTTCTGTCGTTGATTTCACCTGTATACAAGATAGGCAGTAGTCTAACAATGGCTTCGCGACGTTCGAAGAGAAGTCGCTGTAGAAATCCAGTTAAATCGGTTTTATCGCCAGTGTCTAAAAGCATGAACTGTAGACGGGAATTCTGCTCCCATTAAAGCCTCTGCTAACTCGAGCCTCCTGTTATTTCCTTCCGACCGGAAAAGGAAAAGAAGTATACAGTTCGTGAGATGAGAATAACAGACTTACCGATCCTTCGTGTCCAGCGTCTTCCTCTTTTCTGCTGTCTGGTACACTAAACAAAACTAACGTCGCGATACTTATGAATCTTCAAACCTCGACGCTAATCCAAATCATACACAAGTATTCGTTTAATGCAGAGGAGGAACAATACCTTTTACAAGAATCTGTCATCATTTTTCATAAAAATTCAATTTCTTCTAAAAGCAATTACGAAATTCTTAACCCAATCTGAGAACAGTTGGACACATTACTGAACGTTACTGCAACAGTGGTTGCCACTGTATTATAGATATTTAAAAACGGCTACTGACAACATAGCATTTTTAGGCGCGTACGCAAGATTGTGGAAAACGACATTTAGCCTGTCTCTCCGCAGTGAATAATTTCGAATTTCCACGATTTGTTATATTTCAAACATTTTTCCAAAATCTGTCCAGAAAATTTAATTTCATTAAAATCTGACAAGAATAACGGTTACTTTACATCACGATGTATGTACACGCATGACAATACTTCGCTGAATTCTTCTTAGAACGAGGCAGGTTTCAGAAAAAGTTGTACAGAAAATCAAAACAAATATTCTATGTTCAAAAATTGTTTTCCCCCTAAAATCATTCTGTTTATGAGATAAAATGTACAAATATGGTACAGTCAGACAGGCCACACACTAAAATATAATACGGCGCATGTATATTGCATGTTGGGTAACTTAAGGTTACAACCACGCACACAGAATATGTAATGCTAATTGTTTTTTGACGGCAATAATGGTTACACGAAAGCGCTTAAATGTTATATTATACGTACTTTGCATGTCTTGTTACATTGTTACGGCGGCTGTCAAACTGTTAGCTGCTAGCAATCAACTTTCTGAACATTACGAGTTTGCCAGGTATTTTGTCGAGCATTTTCTTACAGCCATACAATAAAGTACATTAACTTATCTAAGATTGAAATTTCTACCTCCCAGACGACACATTCAACCTCCTTTGAAAAAAAGGGCTAATGTTGTACAGGGAAGCAAACCGTGTCGATCGTGAGAATCTTATGTAATTATTTATACATTCTGTGGATAACAGAAGGAGCTTCCACGTGTTACAAAACGTGGTACATACAATTAGTTATGACGAGGCTTTATACTGCTCAAATTGTATCACAGACTGACCCCATTCGTATCTGTCGGTTATCCTGCCTGAGAATTTAGAGTTTTTATGGCTTCAATGTAGGGAATTTAGAGAATAGTACGAAGAAACATACACTGATTGTGCCCATTCCAATCCTCACACACTCAGCATTAATAATCATCTTTTACCCAAGTCGACGCTACGAAAACCCTGCAGTTTACTTAGCGTTGTTAAGTAACATGAAAAACTATCACTTCAGATGAAAGGTCTGGAACTGGAGAGGAAGAACCGCGCAATTCAATTCAAGGCATGACGAGAAACGCCGTGATTGAAAATATCCCCTAGTATTGCCAAGACATGTATACCAAATTGGCTACGATAGGTCCCGCATGTAGTCTGGGGGAAACAAGAACTTGTTGGAGTTCTGGAGGAGAAATACATTCTAAAAAAATTTATTACTCGAAAGACGGATTGTAATTAAGGATAAAATTAATAAGTATTCCAATAAAACTGGTTGTGAGGATGTGGTATGGATTAACTAATTCAGGATCTAGTAGAAAAATCAATCCCTGTGCAGGCCTATTACAGGATCAGAGGGTAAGGCTTTCAGCCGTACGCCCCGGCCACTTTTACCTCCAGGAAATATTTGTGGTATTGATGACTGTCAAAGGCTGAGTCGACCCCACAGCCACAGTGCGGTCGGAATGATTATACCAGTGACACCAACTGGAATCGAACGCGCAAACTTGCGGCTTTTACCGCAGTGTCTCAACCAACTGCGCAACCGCGTGACCCAGGATCTTGTCGTACCGTGCCCTTTCGTATTAGTGTGTTACCTTTGGATTTACCAAGGTAGCCAATATGTCATAAATTTGTGACTTATGATCCGATGGAACTATGGTACAGATATTTGTGACTCTACAAAGGCAGAACGTTTCTTGACCAACTAAATTTCACTACTGATATTAGGGTCTTCTTGGTCTTCAGTCCTCAGAATGAAGGCTACTTATTCCTGTGTAATGCTGGCGTAAACCGACCAAACAAGAGGCTTCAAAAACGAGAACTATAAACACCATAACCGGATCACACGTGCCCATGAAGACTAAATCTTACTTCAGTCACTTTCCAATAAAAAATTTTATAAATTCTGACAGGGTCTTTCGTTTGGGCAACAAAAATTATATGCCTTGTTTCCTAATTCTTCGTCGAAAATGACACATTCACGACAGGCCATGCGAACTCCGGCAGTTATTACGTGATTTTAACCAACATGTGAATCGTAGCGTTGCTAAGCGACGGATTTGGAATTTATCTGAATGCAGTGCCCAACATAAATGTGTATCTCTCATGCAAATAGCACGAATAAATCCAGTCGTCTGTACCGGACGATAGATTTAGAGCTGGTGATGGGTATTCTTCCATTATGGTAATATGAAATGTACTGAAAGTTTAAACTGGACAATAAAACCCAGGCCGATATTAAGGTCCTATAGAATTTGTTTCCAAATTACGTTTCATGTAACACTGCGAATCACTCACTGTTTCTTCTTAAGACTCTGTGCGACGTTTGACTTTCTCAGACAATGACAGTTTAGATTACAATAAGGGACGTTAAGGCGTGTAGTTTATTTCACATACTATCCAGATACTCCATGAAAGTTCGTACTCACGTGTCATTCGGGCGCAAAGCAATTACTTTCCAAAATCCTGATCTCAATAAAGCACCACCAACAATTCTTGCCCAAACATAAAAGATGAATTGTATAAAATAAATGGAACCGTTTTAACCCTTATCCTGCTAACGCGGAAAATATGGTGAGCTTCTAATAATGCCAGCAGATGGCAGATGCGATATAATTCGGCATTTAAAGGGTTAAATAAAGTAAATGGCCGTGGATCAATTACATATTTTGAAAACATTTTACCCCTTACTAGAGTAAGGGGTAACTTCGAAGTTACGCAAAATTTATCATTAAATGTATAAAGAGATATGGAATTTATGATCTTGTCAGAACATGTCAGTGTAAATACAGGTCTGTCTTTTCAAAATGCGTTGTATTTCCACACACAGACTCGTGTACGATGAGTTTTAACACACACAACAAAATAAAGCGCAACGGCGCAGAGAGCAGTGAAATATCATACGGGGAATATCATATTTTTCTAACCCAGCTATCAATAATCCCTGTATCACAGTACTACATGACAGTCATTTTATCGCTTCATTCCACAAGAGAATTTGTCGTATGAATCGTGTGGAAGCATAAGGTAATATAAACATACAAGTATAGCTTTCCCATAATGGCAGCCAGTAGACGATTTTTCTTCTTCGGGTGATAAACTGTCATTCAATACACCGATACTGAGGGTGTAAAGCGCATATTTTCCATAACCGGGTGCATGAACATTTCTCCGTCAGCATATACAAACAAAATACTTTTCTGTGACCACACCTGACAGAGAGAGAGATGGACGACGTATATCTATTTCGAACAGACGTAGAATTCAGCAAGTTCTTTGTGACCGAACAAACTTCTGGGACCACCAGTCTATCTGATTATTTTTCTTACACCTCACGTGAAGGCAACTGCAATGTATTTGTAATTGAGGTATTATGCATTCAGAGATATGGAGCTGCGTCTTAAGCTATTAGGCTTCCGACATTTCGAGACAAAATAGGAGTTTCATTTTCAATAGTCACAAGGTCCTTATGACCACTGAATACGAAACCAGAGCGCTGCCTCAAAAGGTCGGCAAACAAACAGCCAGTGAAGCATCGCATCTCATTTCTAGTGCTGTGAAAACACAGAACTTATTTCTTCCTCTTATCTTAGAAGTCTGTTATCGTTGATTTAGGATACCTATCTAAATTCCATTAATATTTTTATTACAACAATGATCATTTGTTTCTTATTTTCAATTGTCTCTACTACTCACACGTTCTAATACTGCAGTGTCATTAGAAGCGTTCTCAGAATTTCGAAAAATGAATGTTAACTTCGTTATACCTGTATGTCCGTCCGAACGTCCAGAAGGAACGACTCGGCTCCCACTAGGAGAATTTTCATCAGATTTAATATTTAAGTATTTTTCGAAAATCTGTCAAGAAAATCAAAGTTTAGATTAAAATCTAACAACAATAACAGGTATTTTACCTGAATACCAATGTACATTTATGATAATATCTCTCTGAATTATTCTTAGAATGAGAGACGTTTCAGATAAAGTTTGTAGAGACATTCAAAACACGTATTTTATGTTCAATACAATTTTTCCGAAAATCGTGCCGTTTATAAGACAACGTGGAAAAATGTGGTAGTGCCAGACAGGCCACAGATGAAAATACAGTACGGTGAGTAAATATGCAATATGCACACCAGATATCTACGGGAAGAATACAGATACACTCCTGTAAAATACAGCACATTACTTCTAATTGTTAAGAGCAGTACGAAATATTATGAAGCTTGTCAAGAGTGAAAAGGGATTCCACTGTTGCATCTTCATGGCAATACAGAACACTTTCATATTGCTGGCAGCTACATCTACGCCAAAAATTAAGGAACGTACTGTTGCGTTGTCATGGCAACAATGGTTACGCGAACGCGCCACGACGTAGTGTCCTACGTACATTGTCTGCCGTGTTGGAATGCAGAAATGGCATCTTCATATGACGTGGTTAACATAATATACACGCGCTAATACACGGCGCCACTCTCTATGTTTTTCCACGGATAACTAATTAATTATTCGATCAATCCTTTCAGATTTACATTGTATATCTAGACTGTTTCCATCAAATCGCGGACTCGTTCAATATTCACGACATGAAAATGAGACTTTTTAAGGGACCATTTAATGTGTTTTATTGGCAAAGTGCAGCGCTGAAATGCCGACCGAATCACAGGCACCTACTGAGTGCTTCATAGCAACTCCTGCGTTCTAACGGCACTATCTCAAATAGTCAATTTTTATATTGTTGCAATGCGAGAAATGTGACGCTCTCAATCACAAGCCAAGCACTATGGTAGAAGCTACGGAAACCCGTTAACTGTGGAAACGAAGTCTTCACAAAATTACTCACTCACTCGCTCGCTCATTCGCGCGCGCGCGCGTGTGCGCGCTCATAAAAGCATTACACAAGGTACATACATGAACGCAATTTAGTACGTAGAGTTCATTTACCCGTTCTTCGGACGGGACGTTGTTACTAATAGACCGGACGCAAGAGCGTACAAATTAAAATAAAGTATTAATCTGCACTTTACCTTTACTGCATGAAGTCCTGTAAGATGTCCAGTGCTCAGTCATCATACCACAGGTTCTATACCTAGTATCTACATAGCACACCAAACTTATGTGTCGAAATACTGTAGCAGTCCGTGACTGACAAAGCACGAAGAAGGTGTTTAAGCACCGCGAAGCACCTTCAGTAAGGTATTGCTGATCCTAACAACAATAATGTATGAAGCAGCAATCAATTATGTCGTACTGAAATATCGCAAACCCCGTCATTTCCGTCTTAATTAATCAACGTTCTGTTGGAACTCCGAGAATAAGAAACATGCAAACAAAGTGGAGACATATCAGAAGCTTCGCGTGCCCGCCATGTTCCCATGGGACGACAGCTGTGTCACCGTACCAAGAGAACAATCTCTTGCTCTCCGGATGTCTTTCGTTTTGACAAAGAGTAATAGTAACAATCACCAGAGAGAAAGAGAGAGCAGAGGGTAGAGTAACAGCACGCTTCATCTGGCATTTGCTATTTGTATTGTGTGTATCACGCATTAATGCCATAGCAGCTACTGAGAAGATGCCACAGGGTTTGCAAGATGGGAATACGCTCTGCATCTACTACACTCCGAACAAAGTACACTTCCAAACGCTCAGATACTGCATTATTTTTCGGCGTTATATCTTTCTCCTTGTTCCTGGCTATTTAATGACTGTCTATAAAACGTGCATATTAAGTAGCACTGAGTTGCACATCTGTGAAGATTTAACTGCTGAGTATGTTGAAGGAGGCGTACACAAAGCGGTGTGTTGAATATTTTGACTCCACAGACGGAAGTACTTGGAGAATCGAAATATAAACCGCAACGGAATCCTTATAATCTGTCTCTTCTTCAACTATTACAAGGCCGATTAAAGTTAATTAGATGGGCAGAACATGCAACAAGCATATGACATGTGAGAAAATCATAGAGTATTCCTGTGGGAAATCCTGAATGAGAGAGGACCAGCTGGCAACACAAGTAGTGGGGGATAATATCAAGATGAAGCGTAATATGCAGCGTGCGTGAAATGGATTAAATTGACTCTGCCCAAAGACTGCTGGATATTTTTTTTTGTGATTACTGTAATTTTAAATCCAGAATGCTTAAAATTGGAGAAATTCTTGACCACCTTAGAGACTACCAGATTTTCACGAACTATGACGTCGGGTAGTGGAGGAAAGAGGTTTGACACATTTTGATTATCATCTTATAATTTACTTGTGTCGACTAAGATGAAATAGACGAAACCGAACTACAGATATTTAAGCACAAGACACGCTGTAAAATAAAATCTACATTTAAAATTTTATAAAGAAGCACACATACAAATTTCAGAAAGCGGGCGGAAGTTAACTACAGACTGCTAAACTGAGGGGCAGAATTACATAAATTTTAGAGACCAGGGTGTTTTCTTAAACTGGTTACACTGATATTTTTAAAAAAACTTCATCTTTCTGCTTTGCAGTAACAGTAGATTATTATTCATTAAATAACATCACTTAAAAATGTACCCATACTGTAGATACTGATTATCTGTACTAGTTCCAGCGTGCCGTGGAAAGAAGAGGACATCCGAAGTGTTCTGCAAACACCAAAGGACGATAACTTGGATACCCTAACCCGGTTCCATTCCCTAGTCTTTGATAAAACTACAAAATAACTGATCAGGACGTCACATGATATCAACTGAACGTAGTGGACGGAAAATGATAAATCTTTCCTTTGTATTATGAACCCGTGAGTTTCTTAACGAACACAAAGGCATAACACCCCCACGTTGGACACGATAGCTTCCAACCACGCTTTTTATAACCCATAATTTAAAGAAACCCTTCCGTTCGAGGTCATACAAAGGATGAAATTAAAAGCAACCTTAATAACTCAAGTATCAACTTACCAGGACATAACCCGTGTCGGTTCAGTCAAGTCATGACTACGAACATCTCGAGAATGGATTGAAATCACTTGCAGCAAGCAGCTGCCACGTCACAGTGGGCCTGATGCTGTCACAGCAATTTCCACCCCGCACAGCCACTCACTGCCCACTGTCCACACAGAGCTGGACGTTGACTGGTTTGTTCCTACCTACATCACATTTCACTGAAAATCTGAATTTCGACATTGTAACAGTTGTTACACATAAAAGCTGTCTAATAAGTTTGATAAAAAAAGTAACAAAATACGTGAGCAGGAAATGCCGAGAACGTTTGGACGGAACGTGAAAATGAAGAAAATTACACATCTACGAACTTTATCGTCACTATTCACATCGGACTGTTCGCGTGATTAAATAAAGAGGGACGTTAAGCGTAGAAGGGGGAAATGGGAAACACACACGGAATTTCGCCGAGCAAGTTGACTCAAGCAGTAAAGATTCCGACCTGTATTCGGAAGGCGCTTGTATGGAATCTGGGCTGGGACACCGGGTATAGAGACGCATTTCTTTGTTTGCTCTGTTCCTCCAAGCGGACGCCGGAATTTTAACTTGAAAAAGACTGTTCTAAGTCACCGGGTCCTGTAACTGAAAGTATCTCTTTCTAATAGGTCCACCAGTTTAGGTACTGCCTTGCACCTGAAGATGGTAGCACACCCGGCTTCCGAAACGTAGTCCTACACTGAAAGTTTGATGATGGACAAAGTGCAAAGAAAGAAGAGCACTTCAGCAAGAAACCCCTCGCATCTTTAGGAACCCAAAAATTTATTAATTCTTCACACAAATCCCAATCCCCAGCCATATTAATTCATTCTACGACTTCATATTCCATTTTTTTAAGATAAGTTTTTAATACTGTCCTCCAACCTACACCATGTATTTCCCAAGGGTGTCTTTCGATTAAATTTCATCTCTCACACGAGCATTACAAATCCCACTAACTTCATCCTTCTTCGTTTGATCACCCTAACAATTTTTCGTGACCTGTACAAATTATTAAGCCCCTTAACGTGGACCCCTTTGGTTCTCCCCTTGCTTTGAATCACTTATACACTAATATTCTCACGGTCACCCCCATTCTCAACACTCTCAATCTGTTTTCTCCCCCAGGATGAAATTTATCAGATGCAGAAAATGGAACGTTTTCACGTATATTTTATTTGTCTTTGTCTAAGAAAACCTATTTATTCTCTGATAAAGGCTGTGTAACCAACAGTCATTACCTGTAAAAAAATACCGGTTTAAAACAGCTCCGTTAATGAGGCACCAAGCAGTGAGGCCGCACAGTCATATCAGAGAGTTCATTTAAGAGCTGCAAGCATTCTAAAACTTCACTAGAATTAAGTTGTGATTTCCACATTCTCTATAAGACTAACTAGTTACGCGAACTGGCCACAATGTTCCGCTGTACGTATACTGCTCATCTTGTTGTTCACAGCCCAAGTTTCGTCATCTTTTAACTTACATTTTATCCTTGCTTTTATTTGCAGTGTTCCACTTATTTTACGCGTTCCTAATAACTGACATACGCTGCAACTTGTATCATACTATGTTTCTCAGTAATACCACACTCTAAATATGAAACACGTAGCTACTCATCTTACTGTAATAATCCGGTGTATGATGTTGAATTCTATAGGAATTCTGGCTTGTATACAGTCCTTTCTAAGCATATGTAATGAATATTCCGCATGATTGGTTATCGGATGAATCATTTGTACTGCAGATGAAGGTAAGTTTTGCACTACAGTATGTTTAGCTCTACAGGACACTAGGTGCATACACGATATCTCCTGTCACTTTAAACGTATTTCATTACCAATACACGAAATGAACACATCGTCATAACTTGGCATCAAAAGCTTCGTTTTATACATGTCCACAAACCCAAAGATAAGACACACCCGCTCTCAAGCTAACAACATGTGCCGATTATATCCATATTTTTAAAGTAGTCTATTTTCCGAATACGAAATGTTCATGTATCATCGCGAAGCGAGAAGCATGTCATTGTAGTTTGAAATGAATAAATAAATGCGAAGTGAAGCAGATTCGTTCCATTATTTCCTGGGATGGTTACACATACACGTTTAATGCCGAATGCGTTTTAGCCTATCGGATTAAGATCCACGTGATATGCAGAGTAAAGTGTGAGTGCGTGCGCCGATAACACAAGCACTCTTGTCGGGTACTTAGGGACCCTATGCTTGAGTTAAGGAAATCACATGGAAGCTGCCAAGGTACTTTTCTCTTCTATAACTTGTCCACATGTACAGAACACACCATGTATATGTCTTCTGTCCTTTATTTTCAAAAAGATTTGTTTCTCCAATTCCCTCTTGTTTATTCACTTCACTCCTTTATCATATATCCTGCATTCGTTATTCTCCAACTTCCTACGTACTAATTTTTGCTTCTTTGTTTGTACACCTTCTTTCTTTACATTTCTTATAATTACTTTTATCTTTTTCTTTCATTCTCCAGATTTGTATTAGGGTGGCAACGGTTCGTATCTCATTAGGAACACCAGTTATTTTCACTGAGGTTTTATTAGGTTTTCCTCAGTTCTTCAAAATTCCGTGAAAATGTCTCATATTAGACCACAACTTGTTCCTCCCAAATCCTTTACAGCTCACCATTGAACAAACAACTCATCATTCCACGGGTCGTTACATAACACAGCCACCCACCCACACACACATCCTACCGATGTCCCAGTTACGGGGGGGGGGGAGGTGGGGTTGGTTTCGTTCCTACGAATCCTTTCCATCACGCGACGCAAAATTATCAAAACACAAGAGGCTTTCATAGGAGGTTACTTCCCCTCCTTGTTTAATTAACCACGTTAATAAGACCTCAATTAGTGGAAAGAGTAGACCTAATTAGCACAAGGACGCTTATGGGGGAGGGAGGGCTAGAGTTGGTGTATGAAATGCGCTAGAGACGAGACAAAGGTAAACGCGAAACGTTGGTGCTTTTAGGCAGGGATCAATAAAAGCAACCGCCATCGCTCTCTTCCAAACCTTCCTCTTGAATCCCATAGCATGCTAAATATGAGGAGGATTCCAATAAGCCGGCTCATATATATATATATATA
>Ga0131853_10022732_pt1 | contig 11338 bp, 9 predicted proteins | sample TergutLab28metaG_FD_92764 | JGI IMG/M metagenome (GOLD analysis project Ga0131853, IMG submission 92764) | Labiotermes labralis P1 segment gut microbial communities from Petit-Saut dam, French Guiana - Lab288 P1 (version 2) (version 2) | ecosystem: Host-associated > Arthropoda: Insects >...
CTTTACCTTTACTATGAAGTTTTAAAGAAAAAGGGACACGCAAGTCTTTGTTTTGACGTTGATAATGGTAGTTTAATGTGCGAAACCGCAAATATTATAAAGGAAATCACACATGTTATATCAGTCGATAATAATAAGAAAATAATCACATGTTTATGTTTCTTCAACATAACGGAAAATTCACATCATAAATATTGCTTACATAATTCAGACTTTGAAAATGTAACAACTTTCAAATATTTTTGAGAAACCTTGACGTATGAAGAGCAGTTTAAATTCAGGGAATGGCTGCTAGAGTCTGTCCTCTTCATGTCTGCTACCTAAGAACGTAAAGATTAATAGAGACGAAACTGTAAAATTTCCATTATTGTATACTTGTGTAATACTTGGTCTCTCATAGTAAAAGAAATAATGCAAACTGGAGCTGGTAGGGAGTATGGAACTGAAAAAAAAACATTTGGATCAGCAATGGAGAAGAATACGACGTGTTGTGGAACTTTGTGAATTTTACTGCTAACCAAACAATATCAGGACAATAGGATCAAAGAAGGTAAGAGAGACAAGTCATTTGCTTTCGTGGAAGAGAAGAGAATTTCATTCTGGTTTTTTGTTTGAATACTTGAAGGAAATGGGCAGCTTGGAAGTTCTAAGTATAGATATGAATGTAATGTAAAATATGTCTTAAAAACATGTTACCTCATGGTGTTGACTGGATACGTCTCCGAATAAGACCGAGTTGCGCGCTCTAGTGAAAACGTTGATAAAAATCGAGTTCTGTATTGTGAGGGAAATATCGTGACTGGCTGAACAACTATTGGCTTTGCAAGAGGGACGCTGCTTCATAGGGTTGGTTATTCCGTCATTTTGTATTCAATTCTCATCCGCCCCTTACGTGCTTATCGTCTCCATCTTATTCTCCTTTATTTCTGTATCATCATAATATTTGGTGAAGCTCTTCATTTCTGTCTCCTTTAATCTCGTTGTAGTTTCTCTAGCCTAAGAAGAAATATTCTCCCAGCACCTTATTCTCAAACATTTTCCTACTATATTCTTCCCTTGTGCTGAATGTCCAAGGTTCACTTCCAACTAAACAGTCTATATATGTATATAGCGCCGAAATATTTTCCCAAGTATAGTTCGAGCTTATATTGCGTCAAAAAAACAGCAAATTACAGTTGTCATTCTCTGTGTTGCTCAGCAGGGTGTGGTAACAGAAATGCCGTGGACTTGTATTGCGAAATTTTCCGATATGAATCCCTAATGAGACCCCAACCAAATTTACTGAAGTCTTTCGTCGTTTTCCTCATACTGGACTACGCTTCAGTTAGGACACAATAGCTTCCTTCAGATTCATTCCCAAATCATAATTTGGTATTTATCCTTCAATTGACGCAACACAAAGAGTCGTAAATAAGCCATAAATGAATATTTCGATGTTAGCAGCCACAGAACACATTTTTTAAACTTTTCTCCTTCGTTTTTCTTTTCCGATATAAAATTCACTTTAAATTAACTATAAAACTCTCTTGTGGTGTCATTGGGCTTCGTATCGCGACCAGTTTCATTAGGTAAGGTCTTAAGGTGTTTTTTAAAGCCAGTAACATACCAATTTAATGATATGCTAAGAAGTTAATTTAGAATTGTTTATTTTGGGTTTAATAACTGTATGTGAGATGCAATTTGGAGACATATTCTCGTGTTACTTGTTTTAAAATTGTCAACTCATTAACCAGATTAACTAACCTTTGGATTCAAGCTTAAATGCCACATTGGGTTGCAGAAAAATGCATGTAACGATCGTTTGTTTCGTAAAAGTTCTGGGAATGTGAAGAGAAGAAGAGGAGAATTTCCCCTCACACCGCCTCCCCCCCCCTGAAATTTTAGCGTATTCATGGCGAGTATCCAGGAACAAAATAACTCATTTGCCTGCTGAATATTGCGGTTCTGTAGGTTTAATTATTGAACAGTCAAATATATAAATTTTACTGTATTTTACTTCTTTAAATTAGTACTCTTCAGTTGATAAAATATTTTCCTCTTGTACATAGAAATATTCCAGGTGTAGGTCTGCAGCCGCTCGTCTGCTGAGATAGTGGGTTCGAATATCACCGGGGGCATGGATGTTTGTTGTGAGTGTTGTGTGTTATCAGGTAGAGGTCTCTGCGATGAGCTGATCACTCGTCCAAAGGAGTCCTACCGACTGTGGTGCGTCGTTGTGTGTGACCTAGAAACCTCGTGAATGAGGAGGTCCTGGCCCACTGGGAGTTGTCGCGCCCAAAACAAAAAGAAACATAGATACGTGTATATTCAGAAGAGGTATGCATCGAATATAAGACTTCTGTTGCAGAATTGCATATTACAAGCACTAGAGTAAAGAGACTCTTTATATGAAACACCCCCGTTCGGGTGACACTCAATGCACAACGATGTCTCCAGTCACACACAATTCACTCTTTTTCGAATGTATTTTATCTGGCGAATAAGTTTCGACCTCACGTATAGGTCATCATCCGGTCCCTGTTCAAGAACAAGAATGCATACAGAAACTGCACTGAGTTTCTGTGTGCATTCCTGTTCTTTTACAATGGCCTGATGATAACCTATGCGTGAGATCGGAACTTATTCGCCTCATAAAAACCATTCGCAAAAGAGTGAGTTGTGTGTGACTGCAGATATTGCTATACATTTGTAAGGTGAGCCGATAAGCAACAAAAGTATCATGCAACAGCTGTTGTAATGTCTACACCCTATCCTTAAAATTGACGATTCAAATTTTTCTTGTGTTTTCAATGACTCATCAATCAAAATATTTTACATGGTGGCTGTTTTGCTCTGTCTACTTAAAACCGTGTTTTTTTTAATTACATCGGATTCATCAACTTACCGTCTCAAAATTTTGCTCGATCGCCATGTTGGTATGTTGATTAAAACCTATTGTGTACAGGACAAGTTCGCCTCCTATGGTATGATATTCATACTAAGTTTTCAAAAACTTCCATTGGGGTCTGTAATATTAATGTTCGAAAATTAAACAAGGAGCAGAAACTTGAACTGACAACTGGAAGTGGTCTGGCAATACCTACGGAAGTATAAAATGCATGGTAATTCAAAATTATTTTGGTACAATTCCTTAAAGTTTTGTCGTCTGCTTGTGCATGGTATTGATGTTGTTTGCCCAGAAGTTCTTAAAGTGTGGTGGGGAGGAGGAGGTAGAAGATTTTTTAAAGTCAGACGATAAGGAGTTAAAATGTCACTCTGCTTCTGCCATCACGCTGTCAGCAGATCAATACAGTACAGTTGGTGGACCATGATGACACCAACCTTGTAACAAGTTTCTACACTGCCCAGTCACCAATTAAACTTCTGTTCTAGTTCAAGCGTCCTGAATGACTGAATGACTGACTGACTGACTGAAATGTACACAGACTGGCTAATGACTTATTTACTTACTTACTCCATGGAGCAGAGTCCTTCCTGAGAAACTGGCCGGTTCTCAGCTAATCAAGAAATACCCCACATTTAGGGAACCCGAAGGTCCTTTACCGCATTCACAAGTGTCCGCTACCTGTCCTTATCCTAAGCCAGCTCGATCCAGTCCATACCCCCAAACCCTACTTCCTGAAGATCCATCTTAATATTACCCTCCCATCTATGCCTGGATCTCCCAAGTGGTAGCCTTCCCTCAGGTTTCTCCACCAAAACTCTGTATACGTCACAGACCGACTAATTATATTAAATAATTACTCGCACACTTACAGAATGACAGCCTGAGTAGCATAAAAGCAGGCTAATTAACCGAATGATTTGCTGTAAAAATGAATGAATGATTGTATGAATATGTGTCACTAGCATATTTTCAGAAAGAATGACTGATAGGCTGACTGGTATAAACAGAGAAATATTAGCTAATTAGCTAAATGAATGAAAATGAATGGTACAAATACAGATAGAACGATGGAAAGACTGAAAGGAAGCCTCGTCAACTGACTGACCGACAGACCGACCGACAGACCGACCGATCGACCGACCGACCGATTGACCGACAGATCGACTGACTGACTGACTGACTGGCTGACTGGCTGAGAGGCTGTGACAATCGTTCAGACGAAAGCTTTCTGATATCTTACAGCTTTTTTAGAAATGTGTGGGAAGAGAAAGGTCTGTGCTAATACTAAGAATTGTACCCACGCAGTCACCTGACTGACCGATCTACTCGACTCATAAATTTATTTCATTAAATGTCTCAAAAAAAAAAAGAATTACTGTAACTGAAGTTACAGTAATTAGCAAAACATACTTTGTTTACACTAAACGCAATATGAACTTTGGGGATGCCACTGGATATTAGGCATAGTAAAATTGAACCATATATGTATAAAAAAAATACTGTAAATTCGTGACAATGACAGACAGGAAACATTAAATATTATTTAGAATGGCTTTCAATTGCTTAATTTCACTTTTTGTCGAAGTTAAAGGAGAAGAGGTAATTAACTAATTATCTTACTAATTGAGTGCAATTTCTACGAGATTATTAGAATCGACCTTCACCTAATCACGCATACCAGTCCCTTGCTAACCGATAGCCCCACACGTCTTCATACCTGCTGGTCAGAGAGTCGGTACCGTACTAAGAGTATTATATAGTCAGTTACTTCTCAGACCTCGGTCTTGTGATAACATGAAAGCAAATATGGTTGCGAATGAACGCACAAATTTTGAAAAACTTTTTGGGTTCTATGTGCTGTGGTGTCGTCTAAACAATGTTTCTCTACGATCCCAGAAACAGTCATGCTTCTACAGGATATACTCTGTGCTTGTGACACTGAACACTGTCACAGTCCTTCTGACCGTCACAGTGGATGTGGTGCTGCGTGCAGACACCCTGGAGCACGTCATGGAGAACTTCAGGGTCATATTTCCTGTGCTGAGCGTTATGTGGGTACAACTGTCCATGAGGTAGGACTGACCTGCCGGTCTACTCTACAAACACCAACAGACATTGATATTTCCCCACCTGATCAAGAAATCGCTTCGTTTATAGAACTACAAATCTTATTACCGCTTTCACAAGAACCCGCCTCTGAATCCTAAGCTGCTACAGTCAAATTTCATCTATGAACCTGTGTCCTATTTCTACACAGTGGACTGTTATATCATCTGTCTTTCTGTTGCAAATAGTGAATAAACAGAAAAGAGGAGAAATTCATAAAAGGTTTTGGCAGGAAAACATGATGGAAGGAGGCCATTTGGAACACTCCGGCTTAAAAGCTATGTACACTAAAATGGACCTTAAAGAATAGGTGGGAAAGAGTTAAATGGATTCAGGTGACTCAAGGCAAGAGCAAGTGGCGGGTTTCATAAGATGCCGGATGCTTCTTAATTAGCTAGTAAACTTTCAAGAAGGGTTCTGCTGCATGGAATTATTGGTTTAGTTGCTTGGTTTTAGGTAATTGGTTTGTTAGATCGTTGGTTACTTGGTTACCCTGCTTCATTATTTAGTTACTGGTTGTTTGGTTGGTTGGTTGGTTGGTTGGTTGGGTAGTTGGCTGATAGGCTGGATAGTTGGTTAGGTACTGTCCGTCAGTCTGTTGTTCGATCGGTCAGACACAGTCAGTCAGTATTTAAAATTTGCCTCTTGTCTTCAGTTTTTCCAAATAACACTTAGCTGGCTCCTCACATTTCCACCGCACAGGTCACATATCCCTTCTCACTCTCCATGAGGTAATCGTCGTAATAAAATCTGAAAACTTTTTGTCTTATACACGTTTATTTTATAATTAACGGACTGCGTAAAATATTTACCTGCCCCATGATTTATGAAATTAAAACAAATCCTTTGGTGTGTCTGTGTATATTTTCATTAAACTCTATTAGAAAGTACAAAAATGTTGCACTTTCATTTTATTGCACGGACAAACTATATGTATTCTCTTTCATTACTCATATGTCGTATAAAGAATTGGTTCAATTTAAAGGAGATGTTTTGCGGAACAGCCCTACTCGGGGACAGCCCCCCCCCCCGCCATTTTTTAAGTCTCGAGATCACACCCAGACTCATCACATTCGGTAGGACTTTTCTGGACGAGTGATCGGCCTGCCACAGAAACCTCTGCCTGACAACACACAACGACCAAAAGAGACAGACATCCATGCCACCGGTGGGATTCGAATCCGCAAACCTAGCAAGCGAGGAGCCGCAGACCCACATCTTAGGTTGTACGGCCACCTGCTTCGGCAAATCAAGGAATTACGTAGTCTATTTCAACATAATCCTATACATTCCTGCACCATTTTGAAGAGACTTTGTTTACATTTTGAATTGAAATTCAGAAAGCACAAATTTAATCATTGTGTAATGTCTTTCACGGATACAAACACAGTCTTCGTGCGCTGTTATGAATTAAACATACATATCGTGCCATATAGTGACAAATAAATTTTTAATTTTAAAAAATTGTCCCCAACCAATTGAAGAGTCTTCCACGTGCAATTTAAAACACAAACATTGTTATATATTTGATAATAGCAATGCTCAGTGTGCTCAGCAAATTTAGCATTAGCCATGGAAGGTCCCCGCCACACAGATTGTGTTTAGGTATAGCCACCTACTTTGATTTCCTAAACGATGTTGATGTGATTAGTTTCCAGACGAGGGCCACAGAGCATGTGATGCGTCTTGCTGCAGCTTTCACGTGGGAAGACTTGCAGAATAAAACACGTCCTGATGTCAGTTTCAAAATGACGAATCTTCTGCCACTCATCAAGCCAGCAACCCTGCGAATTCTGATAATCTTCTTCGGTTGCCACATATGCTACATCAGCCTGCGGTTATGGCTTGGAGACAACCGTCCGTTGAGTATCAATGCTTACTACGGCTTCAACACATCCAGCAGTCCCTTCTACGAAATTATCAATGTCTCCCAGGTATTTTACCGCATCAGTTAGACACAAGTGTATAAATTAACAACATAGCGGTGTAGCTGGGGGGGGGCGGCAAGTGGTTCGACGTCTTCAGGCAGCAGGGTAGAAGGGGCGGCAAATTTGGAGAAAAATTAACGTTTAAATAATAACTTTTATCTTCGTCACTCTACAAGTTATAAATTACTGGGCCGAATGTAAGGAAATTCAGTAAATAACTGTGATTTTTTTTAAGTTTATAGTTCTTATTAGAGGAGCCCACTATTTTTATTCGCCCTCGACTTCAAAAAACGGGCTACGCCAGTGGAAAAATGTTATCGTAACATATGAGAAAAATTAACTTATAAAGCAACTCTGGGACAAGGATTCAGTCTTCTTGTGCCTAACATCGTGTCGCTGGTAAATGGTTTCCGACATTTCGAAGGAAAATATTGCCCCCTTCAGAGGTCAAGAAATCCCAGTAGAATACGAAGATACTGTGTTCTTTCGGAACTCCGGGAACAACATTCCAATTAATATAATATTAACCCTTTGAACGCCAAGTTAAATCCCGTCTGCCATTTGCTGGCATTATTAGGAGCTCACCCTATTCTCCACGTTAGGAGGGTAAGGGTTAAATAGTGTACGTCAGCACAACCAATTTATTACTCAAGGTAACTATAAGGCTACATGTTTCGACTATAAATTAGTCATATTCAGGCCTATTTTTGTCAATTGAGTCACAAGATGCTATGCACACTTTGGGATCCCATGGCGTGTAAACACGATGGGATCCCAAAGTGTGCATAGCATATTGTGACTCAATTGACAAAAATAGGCCTGAAGATGACTAATCTATAGTCGAAACATGTAGCCTTATAATTACCTTGAGTAATAAAGTGGTTGTGCTGACGTACGCTATTTAATATTATATTACGTTTATCAGCACATCGCGATGCTTCCATTCAAAAAAAAACTTTCCCATTGCCACTGCGTCACATCCCAGAAGACCTCAATGCTCAGAAACAATGCTATGGAAGCCTCAGACCTCTTATAAATGTCGTAAGCTGATTTAAAGTGTGGACAAAAATATTTTGCATTTACATCATAATTTGAAGAAAACTGGAATGATTTTTCTCCTCTTACACATTGTATTTAAAAATCAAACATCGGTTAGTAAATGTTAATAGAAATGGAGGGCAGAAGCTGTATGTATTCAGTGACAGGACGATGTTGTTTTGGTGAATAAAAGTTTACACTCTTTTAATCGAAATAAGTACTTCAGAAACCTTAATAAATAAGTATATGACTTTGTACACCTTGCATGCGAATACAAACAGAAGTAGCAAAGACAGCTTCAAGTGTTCCAACAATTTAACTGAAATTTTTGTTACCAGCGTACCCGATTTCTGCAAATCTAATTTATTTTCATGTTATCAAAAGGATTATTATAAAATGTTATATTTTGGGATATTAAGTGGAATAAACAGTTTTAAAATAGAAGGTAGAAATTCAAAATTCTGAATTTAAGAATGTCCAAGCAATTTCCCAGTCGAATCTGCTCCTAATTTTATTAAGAATGTAGTTAGTGTAGTTTTGTGAGGCCTTCGCCATTCCGCGATGTTAAGAGGTGAAATTTGTTGTTTACCAGATACCGATCTTCTCCGTCTTCTTCTTCTTCTTAGTACGGCTCTACAACTCTTAGTGCAGAGTTTTGGCCTTCTCAAACGACTTCCTTCCATCTTCTCCTATCCTGTACAAAGGTCTTTCAATCTGGCACTTTTAATCTCTGTATATCTTTTTTAACATCATCCTCCCAGCGTATCTTTGGCCTTCCCGTTGGCCTCTTTGAAATGGAATTCCAGGAGTATATTGCTTTGACCATTCCTGTTTCTTGCATTCTTGCATCTACGCCGCGTAAAATCACAGGACAGATGGCCCCAACCATACTGGAAAGAAGCCTGAAATTTCGCAATATACTTTCCTTTTGTTGTCTTTTTCGTCATCGTCGTCCTCGTCGTCGCTGAGTTGGTGTTGTGTTGTTGTTGTTCTAAATATTTTCGAAGTAGTTACTAGCATATCTTCTTATTATTAATCTATTCCTATTCTCGCGACAAACCATGGACAGAAAAATTGCTTTATCTTTGCATCAGTTCCTCATGGCTGCCAACTGCTTCCCAATATTTTTCGTCTACACCAGCCTATACGTATTCCTGGTGACCATCGCCTGCAGTCAGCTAGAGAAGCTGACAGCGAGCCTGATGGATATCAGACAGACAACGGACATATCAGAACAGGACTCGCGTGCTGATACTGATCACGAGAGGGAAAAGGGACGAGTCTGCACCCCTCAGCATATGTTTTGTCGAATGCAGAAAGAGCTCAATGACTGCATTCGTCTCCATCAGGAGATACTAAGGTGCGTAACCAAGAAGTCCAGTTGATAGTATAAACTCCTTACATTCATAAAGAGTTTTCAGATATGTGATCAAAAATTCACAATGCCTACTTTCTTACTGCAGTCCTTCAATTCCATTTTCCGTGCCGTATTATGATATTTACGTAATTTAAATTCAAGTGCAACTCTCAGAGAATTATTTTATATTCAGCACAATTTGCCTAAAAAACAAGTTTACTTTTTGCAAGGATCTAGAATTATTTCCACAGATACAATTATTTTCAACTTTTTCATACGTTGGCAGTATTATTATTACCATTATCATTATCATCATCATCTCCTTTATGCAGGGTATTTATACTTATATTCCTGAGACAAACTATGTCCCTAGGGAATACAGTGTTGCAGCTATTCTGTTGTTACTATTCATTGTGCTTATATCGTTAGTTTCAGTATTGAATCTATTGTATTTTTACATTAGTACTTTCCGAAGTATTTGTGCAGTGCCCAATATAGCTGTTTTCTGTAGTTCCTTAACTTCATGGTTTCCAGCTATGTTGCTCACGTATTTTCTGAATGACTTTGAAATAGTCCCAGTCGTCCCTATTATTACTGGTATCACCTTTGTTTTTACATTCCACGTGTGCTGCATTTCTATTGTAAAATCCCTATATTTTAGAATCTTCTCGGCTTCCTTTTTAATCACATTTCTGTCTCCTGAGATTGCAACGTCTATTACCATACATGTTCCCTTTTCATTATCACGGATTATAATGTCTGGTTTGGTGTTGGGGATAGTTCTGTCAGTTTGTACTTGTTGATTCCACAATATGGTTACCTTGCCTCCTTGACTTGTTTCGACTGATTTTGACACATGTTCATACCAGTGATTTTTGTCTAATTGTGCCCCTGTTTCCTTGCGTATGTTGAAGTGTAGTTGTGCACACACTCCTTCACGTCTTTTATTATTATTATTATTACCGATGGAAAAATCCAGGTTACAAATTTTGTTTATCCACTAAGAGTGTTCGTAACATAATTGTAAAAATCGTTTAATTTTTCTGAATGTCAAAGCGGGAGACACACACGTGGACGTAAATGCAGGGACCGTACTGAATTCATAAACCTATTTTTTCTTAGTCAAATAGACAGGCCAAGTGGGACAAAACTTCATGATGTTTTCATTCTCAGTCCTTGTCAGAAATGCTACTACCATAATAAATTCTACGAATAACTGTTATATCTCTAATTTGTAGTTCTTTTTCCGGCAGATTCTTGAATGCTTTGGAAGAAGCAATGAGTCCAGTACTAATGGGCCAGGTTCTCCTAATCTTAACTGGCATGTGCTTTGCTGCCTTCTCTTTTGCCATGGTATACTATATCATTATGCACCATTATGGTTTAGACGGATAGCATTAGTTTCACTACAAGTGATTCAAGTCTGGGGTAAGAATGTTTGATGCAGATACGAGAAAATAGGCTATATTGGTCTGTGGGAAATAACCACAAACTGACAATTTGCCAGATGCAACGTTCGGATGCATCTGTATGCTGTGCTGAACTAAGTCCTACATGAAAGATTGGGCACATTCTCGCCACACATGAAATATGAATTGTTTACTTTATGATGAGAAAGTTAGCTTATTTCCGTTGTACATTTTTTCGGGTGCACGCGGTAGCGCAGTTGGTTGAGGCACTGCGCTACAAGCTGGAAGGTCGCGGGTTCGATTCCCAATGGTTTCATTGGAATTTTTTATTGACATAACACTTCTGGCCACACTATGGTCCTGGGGTCGAATCAGCCTCTAACAAAAATTAGTAAAGGTAAAGCAGTCCCGTTAGAGGCCTGGATTGGCCCAGAGGGTTCCAGGAAGTTAAGGTTCCCAGATTACATGACAACAGCACGGGATGATGGTAAGGTTGTCAGCCTTACGCACCGGCCGCCTTTACCACCAGGAAATACTCCTGGTACTCATTTCTGTTAGAGGCTGAGTCGACCCCAGGGCCATAGTGCGATCGGAAGGATTTTATGTCAATGAA
>Ga0131853_10022734_pt1 | contig 11337 bp, 10 predicted proteins | sample TergutLab28metaG_FD_92764 | JGI IMG/M metagenome (GOLD analysis project Ga0131853, IMG submission 92764) | Labiotermes labralis P1 segment gut microbial communities from Petit-Saut dam, French Guiana - Lab288 P1 (version 2) (version 2) | ecosystem: Host-associated > Arthropoda: Insects >...
CACACACACACACACCACACCCCCACCCACACACACACACACACACACACACACACACACACACATATATATATATATATATATATATATATACACACTGTCAAACCTCGGTTCACGAACATAATTCGTTCCTGAAGGTCGTTCGTAAACCGAATCTATTTTCCCCATAAGAATTAATGTAAAATGGATTAATCCGTTCCTGGACCCCAGATGATTGCTTATTTAAACTTTTACAACAGTACTTTGTACACAAGTTCTTAACAGAAAATCAATGGAAACCATTAAATCTATCACAAAAAAGATAAGCACAACACTAAGCAGATCAAATATGGACGAAAATTTAATTTAGTTTTACCGTACCTGTATGGAGGAGAGTTGACGGCGTAAGTGGAAGGTGGTGAGGAAGTGAAATGTTATTGTTTGGAAGGGGATACTTTTTCTATTTTCTGTCTCTTGGCACCACTCCACTCTGCTTCAGACCCAATGGGCCACTGTCTCACTAAAAAGTTGACCAATGTGATTTGTTTTTTCTATGTTTTAAAATGTTTCTAAAGTGACACATGGCAATATCATTGAAAATGTTTATGCTGCGGCTTGCTACTGCTTTATCGGCGTGATATTGTTCCACGAAACATTGCACCTCACCCCATTTTGCACAAATTTCACGGATCAAAGAAGTACGAATATCCTCCCTTCCTTCCTCTTCCTCTGAAGACATTTCCTCCACAATCGCCTTTTGTAGCTGCTTCTGTATTTGTTCCAGTTCTTCCGTGGTAAGTTCATCTTTGTGGTCCTCTAGTAACTCCTCCGCGTCTTCATTGTTAACTTCAAAGCCCATGGTTTTGCCTAGAGACACAATATCATCGATAACAGCAGAATCCTCATTGTCAAAGCCCTCAAAGTCTCTGCCTGCAACACATTCTGGCCACCATTTTCTCCAGGTCGAATTCATGGTCATGTAAGTCACTTGCTGCCAGGCTTTGTCAACGAAAGTTAAGTAATGAGGAATATTAAAATGGTGTTTCCAAAAGTCTCTATGTGTTAATTCTGTGTCAGAGTTTACCTCAAAAGACCTTTGAAAAAGTGCCTTAGTATAGAGCTTCTTAAAGTTTGAAATGAACTGCTGATCCATGGGCTGTATTAGAGGAGTCGTGTTGGGATGCAGCTGTTCTATTAGTAGATAATATGTTAATAGATATTGCTATTTCAGCAAACAGAAATGTAATGTGATTAAGAAAAGATTCGATAAGAATCTATAATGTAAATTCCTTTCAGTAGAAATACATTGCACGTGGAATATAAAACAAAAATGAAACCAGTAATGACTGGGGTAACTGGAACCAACCCACAATTATTCAGAAAATACCTGAGCAGCATACTGGGAAAGCATAAAGTCACGTTTTTACACCAAGGAGTCATACTGGGCACTGACCACTTACTTCAGAAGTTCCAAAGTATAAATACAAAACTTTTCTGGGAGAAAAATATTACATGTAATATAAAATGTAATTACAGAATAGCAGTTACAACATAAACTTCAGAAATATGTTTTGTTTCATGTATATAATTGTAAATAACCAATATAACGGAGCTAAATAATACTACTAATAATAAGTCATATGAATTAATGCTTTTTTTGCGTGAGTTGCTCATTTTTTAGCAAGATATCAGTGTTATGTTTTATGTTCATTTTGTTATAAGCATGCATATCATATGAACAATATTTATTTAACAACACAACGGATTAAAGACACAAAGTATAATGCCAGACTCCACAGTTTCTCACAGCATTTGGACAGGAAAAAAGGAAGGAAAATGACGCCTTATAAAAGTCAATCAATCTGCGAAGAAATCTGTTTGTTTGTAGGCAAGATGGGTATGTTTTAAGCTATCAAAGCAGTTTCCAGAATTGCCTCAGGTTTGGGAAGTTTGCGGATTAGAATTAAGTCACACAGTACGTCATAAATTGTATGTTAGGTTCTCTTATCCGTTGAACAGGGGTTCAGAAATGTTTTATTGTCACCGCTGGGGTGCGCATCTTACTTAATCTGGATCTATTTTCTGCCCTGTGACTTTTTCTTAAGGAATTACGTTTTTCCAGTAGTCTTAGTTTCCTCTAATTAGTCCTTCCTATTCTGTAAGTATGCAATATTCTACTGTGAATGTATGTCTTTAGGCAGTCATCTAATTTACATGCATATCTCTGAGTATCATGACACAAGACTTATCAACGTGGGCCAGAACACTTTGTTCATTCATTAATTTTTTGGTTCTTCCTTTCTTTTTCACGTTTAAGGCTCTGTCTGGCAATTTCATACTTCCAAATATTATTTTAATTTTCTCTTTAGGCCCTTGCACTTCACATCCTGGTATAGAAATATGTTCTATATTTTGCCCTTTATTTTTCACGATTTCATGCACGTGATTTTCTGTTTCTCCTTCGTCTTATACCGGCCTCCAATGACTAAGCAGCCTATTACATGTTTTGTTTTTTACCTAACCTTACATAATACCAAATATTTGCCTGCATTTCTTGTTTTGTCTCTTTACCTATTTATGCAACACAGTACATATATATCTTGTGATACTGAAGGTTAAAACCAGCTTTAATAAATTGAATTTAAGAAGCACCTGAATTCCTTCCTTATTTTCCTGCTATAGTTCTGTGACAGCTGTCTAATTATAAAGAGAATTGTTAGTAGTCAGGGAATGAATTGGAAACTCTGTAGAAGGAAATGGTCAGAGATACTTTCAAGTAAGCCTTAAGACTACAGCTTTGGTCTGGAGGTATGGAGTGATTTTGGTTTAGGCTCGATTACGATAGCAAACTAGCTATCGATATGTAGTTGACAAGTTGTGTGTCAGACCGACAGATACGGACTTTATTCGTTATTTCAAGATGGATATACAAACGAAACCTAAATTTGTAGGTAAGAAGTTCCTCCAAAAGTTTATCCTACACCTGCAATTGATGAGATAGTTTGGCGCAAGATGTTGGTCACAATGTACCGTACTGCAAGATGTTGGTCACAATATTCCGTACTGAAAGATGTTGGTCACAATGTACCGTGGTGCAAGATGTTGGTCACAATGTACCGTGGTGCAATATGTTGGTCACAATGTACCGTACTGCGGGATGTTGGTCACAATGTACCGTACTGAAAGAAAGCACATCCGTGAAAATGTAAAATTCGTAATTCGGAATGATATTTAATGACGCTATGTTAACTGAAAACATTGTGTAGGATTAAAAGAATCTCCGGAATCCTGAGATGGTATTGAGGAAGAGAGGGGAGTCTGGAGATTGTGTCCTGCTGCTGTATCTGTCCTCCATCACTCATCTGCAGTTATATGAATATTCCTGTCAGAATTCTAAGTCGTGATAGACCTCCGTAAAGCACTCTGTCCAATGATACCATAAATTGCACATTCATCTAATACCGAGGTTAATACTAAGAGGAAAGTTACCTCCATTCCCGAGTACGTTTCATGTCGTGGTTCTTAAGCGCACCTCCATTTAACATTTTCCCTCGTGTTTGATGTCCCACATTACCGGTGGCACTAAACATACTTCTTGAGATATCGAAATTCAAATTTCCATGTACAATTACGCTTCGCGATATTCGGCACCTTTGCTGTTGATTTCCATTATTGCCTTAATACACGGTACTTAAAAGAGTGTTTGTTGTTTGTGTTCGACAGTTTTGGTGGTAACACACACATACACACACACGCCCACGCACACGCACACGCACACACACACACACACACACACACACACACACACACACACACACACACAAACACACACCCCTGGTACAAAATTTCATCGAAATTGGTTTGAATGGTGTGCCATAAAAAGACAAAACTCTGTGGTACTTTCCTAAGACATTGTCATAGACACCAAAAAGACTGTTTTACAGAGTATGAATGGGGACAGCAGTGTTGAATATAAGTGTGGAGATGATTCACAGCAAATGACAATCAAGTGCTTAAGTTGTCTAATTCTTAAAATGCGAGTGATATAAGTGTACTTGTGGCATCTTAACCACAATCATTCATACTTTTCTTGTGTTTGTTCATATGTGGCTTTTCTATACTTTATATTAAATACAGTTTTTATGCCAGAAATTTTTGGGCAGAGACACAAACACGTCTGTGTATTTTGAGGAAAATGTGGATTAATATTAATGACATTTGTGGCCTATAGTGACATGGTTACACAACAAAATGGAAGAGTAGAAATTATTTCACTTTCACATCCTCAGATGACACAAATAATTTTATACATGGATTAGTTTAATGTTAACCACGTGAATACAGGAGTATAGCAAAATCCATAAATATGTGTTATATGTCAACTATTTTTGAGTTATTGGCTGGAGACCAAAGTAATACTAGTATTGATAACAAACATTTTCCCATATCTTTAGGGAATAAATACTAGATATTTTATTTTAAGTCTAGTACATTTTGGGATGGAATATGTAGAACACTGTTTTGGACACTCCATACTTCGTATCATTTTATGTGTTTTGGTTTAGAATGACAAATTGTGTTTTAATCACAATCATTTTAAGCTTTAGAAATTAATAGCAATTATAAGCTAAAATTATTAACTCCAACTAAAGTAAAAGTTGATTCAAAATTAGGGTACAGGGGTGAAATAATCTGTTTGTACCATATAACTATTGTGTGTGTTTCCAAAACATTTTTTGATTGTAATCTTCTAGTTGTATTATAATTTATGTATGTTATTATTTCACCCACTGATGTAAGAGAAAATTTTTTTATTTTCTTTTGACTTGTAGTTGTGTAGATTAGCCCAGAAACATAAAGAACTGAAAATTTGACATACTGCTCTAAATTTGATATACTACCCTACATTCATTGACCTGAAACTTTCCAGAATTCCATACATAAATATTTGCATTTGTCATCTTGTAATGACAAATTTCCAAGGATCAGGTTAGTTTGTACATAGAAGAACATGGACAGAAAGAGTCAAATGGCATTCACTGAGTACATCAAGTGTGAAATATATGTGAATAGGGAGAAGCATTGTGTTATAAACTTTGTTTTGGACTTATGTTATAATCTTGTTTTGCAGAATTGATGATATTGAAGACAACTCTATTCTTCGTAGAGGTATTCCTGCAGCACACACAATATATGGAATTCCAAGCCCAATCAATACTGCCAACTATTTACTTCTCAAAGGGCTGAAGAAAGTACAGAGCCTTAACCAACCTGATACAATAACTGTGGCAACAGAAAAGCTGTTGGTCTTGTATTATGGTCAGGGGTTGGAGATTTGTTGGCGTGATAACTACACTTGTCCATCATTAGAGGAATACAAGCAGATGAATAAGAGAAGTAAGGACAGGACAGAACAATGAGTAGGATTTAATGGACCTGTGAACTTGCATATTTTATTGCCTGACATTCAGTATGTACATTTGAATGCTCTAATATTGAGTGCTGGGGGCATAGTCCGTTTTCAGATATAAAAATGGACTTTCAGATCAAACATTGTTCATCACTGTAAATCAAGTGAACAGATGCAATATGTAGCATAGGCAGAATGTAATTTTATAGAATGATAATTTAGAATTCAAAATGAAACCTCAGTGCTAACTGTTAGACAAAATATTTTCCAATGAATAAGCAGAATTATTTTGAGAAATTACAGAGTTTCCATGTTCATTGGTCACATCTGAGTAGGCTGTATTCTTGCAAAAGTGCTGTGACCTCCCAAGATCACAAAGTGACAGAGAAATATAAACTAAACAGTTTACATTAAAAAATATATGGTAGTCAAAATGTATTCTGTGGTCTGAAATCAATTTTTCATGCCAAATTTCTTATAATTAGAATCCGAAAAGGTGAAATCTCCATCGTACACTAAGGAGAGTGGTAGAAGGGATTGCAAGATTCTACCTTGCGCTGTAGAAATAAATTTTCAAAACATTGTGCTTTGTATTGTTTTTCTTCTTGTTAAACCTTGACAGAGAGTTGCACTATATAATCAGTTAGACATAACCTGTTAGAAAATTTTACATTTAAATTTGTCTGATAAAATTCTGTGCCCTGAGGATAGGTCAATATCATTAAACCTGCAAAACTTGGGAAAATTTAGTTCTGCATACATGGATATTTTCAGTGAATTTTCTTCTCCCCGGGATGAACACATACATTGCAGAATGATGAGAGGCCTGCAAAGCACATAATAAAGAATCAAAGTTATAAAGATATTGAAAACGAATTTATTTTTTATTTATTAGAATTCTACATGAAAACACTGTGTTTACTAACTGTGGTAGCATGCACAGTATTTAGGTATATTATTAATGCACAGTTACTGAGAAATCAAAGTGTGCAAGCTCAGAAGAATAGAATATTTAAGATTTGTTGTTGGAATGTATAACAATTCACTGTTTATTTATTTATTTTATTTTTTTATCCATATTGTTGCATATGCAATACAGGACTTGCCCAATTATGTATTAAAAAATTACAATACATGTACAGAGTTCCAAACTGTGATAATTATAAAGTAGTTATCCATATGAGGCAATAATGACAGTAATTACGATATATATTCCAAACCAATACAATAATAAAATACATGAAAATTGCTGTGAGAAAATTTTCTTAAAATGGCTAATGAAATTATATAAATTTCAAATTCAGTTTCAAACCAACCAGTCATGCGTATGACCATGGATGCGTCAAAAATAACACAGTCCAATTTATAATACACTGTCATTAAAATTATTAACACAATACAAATTATTTAGTTAAATTTGATATAAAAAGTCATAAACAACTGATCGCCAGTTGTACTGTGGGGTAGCGTAATTTATCTCTGATTAACTAACACAGAACTCCAACAAGTAACAGAATTTATTGTTGTCGTTTGCTTGTACTGTGGGTTACACTTGTAGTAATATCCCGTAGCGAGCACGTCGTCTGCCGTGGGAGTAGAGACTGCTTTCTCAGCCCAACCCAAGCCGAGCCAAAGTGTTAAATGGGGGTGGAGACTTGCGCACAGCTCACGTCGACGACGTCCCCATGTCTGTTAGCCATTCCTGCGTCTGACCGCATTGCTGGGCTCAGCAAGAGACACCTAAACGCAAACAGGGGAATACACTAACGCTAACGATTTGGAAGTCAGGCTGAGGGCCTTGACTGATGATGACAAAGACTGGGGCCTAGGTTGCCCAGGAGTTAGTACGGGAGGGATAAGCTTTGGTTGGTTGGCTGTCTGGCTTCCGAGCCCAGAAGACTGTCGCGTACTGGAGGAATGCGACGTTTGGCAAGCGCTCAGGTGAAGCCGCCGCGACGGGGAGGGAGTGCGGTTCGTGCCTCTAATTTGCATCGAATACCCTGTCATTTGCCTTACAACTGATAAAATTACGGAAAACCTCACTCAGGTTAACCGAATGGCGCTCGGTTATTCAGCGCCAAAAGCGATTCGTTTTGTCGACTTGGCCGTCGCGGAAAGTGGCCTCGACTGGCCTGCTGTCCCCTGCGGCCCTTGGCTTTCGCCTCAGACGACGGGGTCTACCCTCGTTCACCTTACGTATCTGCCGAGTTGCCGTACTAGGGGGTTCCCCATATCAGCTAACCTTGAGTCAAAGCTCTCGGTCAGGACTCTGATGTGGTGGGCAACCTCGGAACGCCCAGATCATAGTGTATCTGCCTGTTACGTACGCACCAAGGGGCACCAGTAGCGAGGCGAAGACACTTGGATTGTAACACCTGTAACCTCCGGACATGGGAGCGGGCAGCGGACCTCCACGCGGGGCACCCATAATCCATCAGTGTCCGAATGAGCTGCTTATATAACAGGAATCCGTTCCTGATGGATAGATCAGTCTTCCTTTTCAGGAGGGGACCCAGCATCCCCATCCTTTGAGCAGTCCTCTTCCTGACCTGTTCGATGTGAGGCGACCAGGTGAGTCGTGTATCTAGGGTCACACCCAGATAACGATAGCGTCGACCCATTCAATTGTTTCCCCGAAGACCGTTACTGCTCGTGGATGGATAAAGCGACGTACGACACGCGCGAAGATTATCGCGGTGTTCTTAGAGACATTAATGGCGATTTTCCATTCTCTCAACCACCGTTAAAAGTCGATAAGGTATGACTCCAGGTAGCTGACAAGCATCGTCGGCTTGTGGGACGTGGCTATGATGTTCGTGTTGTCGACGTAGAGGGCCAAATCGATGTGGTGCTGGGATGGGGGCATGTTGTTGACATACAGACTGAAGAGGGCAGGGGAGATCAATCCACCCTGAGCTACCCCATCCCGCATGCCTCGAAGTGATAACGTGGCCGTCTGGAAGGACATTTTGAACATCCGATCACTGGGGTAGGATGAAGTTGTATGGACCATGTAACACGGGAAGTTGAGGAGCGTTAGATTGCAGAGGAGGCCATCTACCCAGACTGTATCGAAGTCTTTGGCCACGTCGAGGAAATCTGCGCCGGTGGGCCTCTATTTCGCCGAAAATCCTGGTTATTCTTTCAAAGAGGCGGGTCAGCTGCAACTGTAGTGAATATCAAATTTGTGTTTCTTTGTCTATACAGATGCCAGATTTACTTTCACGAAACCTAGCCGGAAGCCTTGCTGCTAGCTGCCTCTGCAAACTCAGCACGGGGCAGCCTCTTTTCACCGAAATTCCTGGTTATTCTTTCAACGAGTCGGGCCAGCTGCAACCACGTGCTATGTCTGGGTCTGAACCCAAACTTCTCGTCTCGCATCAGTCCGCGTTCATTTATTACATGAGAGATCCTAGCTAGTACGATCTTTTGGAAAAATTTACCAATCGTGTCCAAGAGACTAATGTGCCGATGTGAAGAGGGCAGTGTTGGATCCTTCCCTGGTTTAAGGATAGAGATCTCTCGAGCGTGTTTCCACGTTTGAGGAAAGTGATGGGTAGGGAGAACCGCGTTCGAGATACGTGCAAGGAGGGAACCCGCTCGCCTGGGAAGATGCTTCAATTCCCTTTTCGGTATACCCTTCGGGCTCGTAGCCTTGCTGAACTTGAGACCCCTGATGGCTTCGTGAACCTCGTCAGGAGTGGCTAAATATAACACATACACAAGTCCACTAGCGCCCTTCTTCAGGGCCCGGCCCGGCGATTCCGACTAATCAGAGGTCGGTTTATTCTGTCCAATCAGAGGACAGCTTATTCGGACCAATCACAGAAGAGACATCAACCTCGCGGACCGAATAAAATCAGGTCGCACGGAACTGAGAAATCAGTGAGTTGGAGAGTCCGAGAATTGGCATAGGGCGTAACTTCGGTGGTGTAGCCAAGGGGTTTTCAACCTGTCGAATAGATTTTGCATAAAATAGTTTTCTTACTGTTACATTCAAGAGGGTCAGAAAATATATTAGTAATATTTCCGTAATGATTGTTTGAGTAAAGCAAAAACAAAAACAAAATAAAACCTGCACTTAGACGAATCGTTCCTGTCTTTCTAACTTGGATCATATTGACATTAAAGTTATTGAAGTATCATGATTTATTCCCCGCGCCCCCCCCCCTTCCGTATTATTATTCAAGGTACGCCTAAGTAATTTTGTAAAATTATTTTCGATTATCTCTGTGAAATCTTTTGAAATTGAGGAATGCTTCCGACAAATATTGTGGAGAAAATCGAATGAGAACTTTTGTGTTAAATAGCCTTTTCCTGAAAATCGTGCAGTTTGAGAGATAATTTGGAAAAATATGGTACAGCGTGACAGCCACAGATGACAATATAATACGGCTCATGCGTTTTCCATACTGGGTAATTAAGGTTGCGCACACACACACATACACGCACGCACGCACACTTAGAATATTTAATACGAATTGATTTCCACTGCAACAATGCTTACCCGAACTCGCCGCAATATTAAGCTATACGTCTTGTCCTAATACATTTCGTACATCTGAACGGCACAGATCTAACGCGTGTTAAGAATGTTACGACATTTACTGACTTATACCCTTGGTGACTTGTAAACGTGGTTCCTATTTATGGTACCTGTCAGTGGACAGCCGCTGGCACGTTTAGATATGGTGCTAAAGCCGAAAAACAAGAATTCCTTGGTAATTTTAATCCGGGTTTTCCTTCGGATTGTACAGGTGCAGACAGACAGTTAGTCAAGAATAGCTGTATACACAACATTGTGGCAAATTGGCGCGAGGTTTATGTCTCATTGGTTATCCTAATAGCCTGATAAGTGTTAGCTCGAAAGTATCGGTTTCATGGAGTTTTAATGTGGCTGGCAAAAATATTACACACTTAGGTCTTCATGTGCAGTGCCATTTTATGCTCGATTGTGACCGACCTGGAATTTCTCGAAAGATTTTTATTAGTCTCCAATATCAAATTTCACGTGAAGTCGACCAGTGGAAGCCTTATTGATGCATGTAGATGGACGGACGGACGGACGGACGAACGGACGGACGAAAGGACGTATATCTCAAAGCTAATAGGCGGATATGACGGCTTTGTGAAGGCACCTGTAAGTCATACGTCGTTGTTCCTTCTGTTTCCGTCGTTCCATGCACTATCGGCAAATATGTTCAAAATCATTCCGCATATTCTGTCTCCAGTAACACCTTCTGGCAAATTTCCCCACTCTTCGGCGGGGTATCAGGTGGATGTTTACGCATGCTCATTGTAGCCTTGTTTGTGCATTGAATGATTCGTTGCCTTGAAAAGTTTTCCACTATTTCGTGAATACCTTTATAAATAGTTTCGCTATTATCAATGCGGCACTCATTTGGTACTTTGGTTTTGAAAATGCAGCGTGTCAGGTTGTTGGAACGCATTGGAAATATTTCCTTGTTGGGGGAAAAGGCAGTTCTACGAATGAATGTATTCACGATGGAAGGACATGGGAAAGGAAACGGAGTTCCTTGCATTACAATGGGCGACAGGGAACACGATGAGGTAAAGAAATTGAAGGATTTTAATATGGACGTTGGCTGCCAATACATCGAGTTAGTAGTCGCGGTCAGACGAAAAGGTGTGATACTCCAGCTTGGGATTAGGGAGATGAGCTAACAACTCCTCACCGCAAAAAAATTATCATATTAGGAGCCATTCAAAAATGCCGCTGATATTGACTGATTCTTGGGTAGAAAATATGTAATTGATAACAGAATCTGTATTAGACGTTAGACAGGGATTGGTCAAGAAGTAAGAGCCGAGTAGAACTAAGTATAAGTTCGTATGTTGTGAAAAAAGTACAGGAAAAGAACATAACTTAAAGATTGTAATAAATCCCTTGAAAGGATAGAAGATTTCAAATGTCTGTGTTAAACCAA
>Ga0131853_10022735_pt1 | contig 11337 bp, 10 predicted proteins | sample TergutLab28metaG_FD_92764 | JGI IMG/M metagenome (GOLD analysis project Ga0131853, IMG submission 92764) | Labiotermes labralis P1 segment gut microbial communities from Petit-Saut dam, French Guiana - Lab288 P1 (version 2) (version 2) | ecosystem: Host-associated > Arthropoda: Insects >...
CCACCGCTACCAGCCCCAGCGTGAATTTTTCTCCATTTGTCTTTGATTCGGCTCCCTTTGGTACACCCACACTGCACTCGCTCCCCACCGTGTGAAGTCAGTTTTGCGTCGCCGTCTGACTTTGGCCGTCTAATCCACAAATTCTGGAGTAGAGGTCGCCCAATTGTCTCGTTCCATTTCTGTTTAGGTGAAGTCCGTCCCTTCCGAAGTCCGCATCCCGAATCCAACTATTCGGGTCGACGAAAGTAGCTCCTAGTCTACTAGCTACCCATTCAAGCCTGTCATTTGCTGCCCCAACGCGCTGCCATTTCATTCTTTCACTTCTCAAAAAACCACTAAGCACTAGTCTGGAGCCCTGAAATTTTTCCTTTGCCGTGGTCACAAGATCATACACTTCACCCAACATGTAGTCAAGGTCCCTATATCTTCTGACATCATTTGTCCCCACATGAATTATGACAGTATCTGCACTACCTAAGTCTCTGTTCTCCATCATTCTTCGTAGTTGATCAGCCCTAATTCCCGGAAAACACTCAACTCTCATATTAGGTTTAGCAGCTCCAACGTTTCTCACTATTGAGTCACCTAACACTAAGCACCTATCACCCTCAGTTTTTACTGGCCCCGTGCTCCTCAGACCAACATTCCCATCATTTTCTGCCGTAGTATCCGCTCCTCCAGATCCTTATTTCTCCGCATTAGCTCCTCTATTTGTATTTGAGCGTCTCTCAGTTTCTCCTTCAAAACCCTGAGTCTCTCAGATCGACATCCGTCACAGTTCCATTTCCCACTCTCAGCAACTTGAAATTCAACATTACCACAGCTGTTATGATACCACCTCCCACACGTTGCACATTGAGTTCCTGATTTTAAATTCCTGTCGCAGCCATTACACAATACCTGCACGGAGTTTTCATCGGGGCCCGGATTTAGCTCCATTCCTCCGATTATTAATAAGGTTGCTATTACCGCTGCACTCAGAATCATAGGTCCCATCGAAATTTTTTTCTTCCCTTTTCGACTTTCCCTACCGCTGTCCGCCATGCAGTCCTCGCGGCCCAGGCCCCCACACGTGCCCGGTAGTCTTCCAGGTAGCAACCCGTGCCCCTCACTTAGTAGCTCACAAAGAAAACACGTCCGACCACAACGAAATATATTTAAAAAAAATGGTGAGAGATCAAACCTTACATGTGCACAGAACATAGTCATACATATGATACCAGTATATAAGTTTTACTCCAGGTATATATGTTTAAATAAATAAAAATTAAAAATATATGTTTAAAACAGTGACAGGAATAGTGGCAGGTTTATGCTGTATCTGTGTGTGTTTGATGCATAAAATATTTTGAGTGGAATTTGGTCAGGTCCCACACACATCATTGTACACCACTTATTAAAATGTTGTGCTACACAATATTTATCTTTCACACTTATGTTTACAGACAGAATGTGAACGGCTTAAGGGGAGAGAAGTCTTCAGTAAGTTTGTGCCCTTCATAAAATGACTTCTGACATAATTCCTTACTGACCACCAACAGAATGCTCTTTGATGTTGAATCAGTTCAGATCATGGACTTGTGTGTTGTGACTACATGTGGTGGATTCACCATTAAAACTATCAGGTGTCACAAGACAGAGGTGCGAATCAGGACAACTTTCACCTTCAGAACCTCAAATTTTATGCTGTATTGTGTATTATTTATTTGAAACGATTATGGAATGTATGAAACTGATAGCATCTAGGTATACATTTTTAATGCACATTATTTAATGATGCTGTCATATGCTAAGGTTATGTAGCATTGATGATAGGTGTGTGAATGCATGTAGAGCATTGGTGGAATTATACTAACAGGGAGAATCAAGGTACCCGGGGGGATAAAAATCTGTCCCAGTGCCACTTTGTGTACCACAAATCCCATATGTACTGCCCTGCAGTTGAGCTCAGCCTCTGCACTGAGAGGCTGGTGACTAACCGTCTGAGACATGGAATGACCTATTTTGGTGTCAGCTATGGGTTTTCTTACATGTAATTGATAACATTTTGCTACTAATTTGTAAAGTAAGGGATAAAAATATGAAGTGGATGTGAGAACTCCAATATCAAATATCAGTGTCCTGGAAATGTGTTTGTTCATTTAGGTTTTGTAGTGGAAAATACCCATTTGCCATCTGATGTCAGCGAGAGTCTGTGTAAGGAGGAAGTTTCTCTTGATGAACTCATAATCCTTCTTGATTACCTACGACACACTTGTGAATGTACTGAGAGGAAGACAAAGCAGTTCGTTGAAGCTGAGCAAGACCCAGGAAATGCATATGGAGATGGCAGTACAAATGTAAGTTTTAAAACTTTAATCTACAATCTGTGAGTATCCTTACCAGTGAGTGACGTTTCTGGTAATTTTACAACAGATTTGTTGATGAATTAACTAACTCCATGGAGCTAAAGTAACTTTTGCTTAGCTCATCAAGAAATTCCCCACATTTGTGGAATCTTAAGGTTCATTATCTTGTTCACAACAGCCAATCACTCGTCCAAGTTCCGAGCCAAATGAATCCAGTCTAAACCGTCCCATCTTCATTGTTCTGCGAATCAGTAAAGTCTCTTATAAAAACTCAGCGGGCTTTGCACAAAACAGTTTTGGAAAGAACAGGGCTACAGATTGAAGTGAAGAACTTGTAGGTCACGCAAAGGCCTTGAATTATAATAGGTATTGAAGAGTAATGTCTTCTGAGATGTGACACCGTGTAGTCTTGTAGATAAACATGGGTTCTTGCAGAGGGGACGCCAAGCATCCTATAACCGGTTAAATGTTAATACATGCGATTAAAGAACTCCATAAAGCAGTGTTTCTCAAACTTTCTTGCTCGCGGACCTCTTTTGGTTTCACAAAAGAACCACGATCGTCATATCCTTTGCTCATACTGTAGCAGTGCATTACGTGATTAGATCTTAATTAAAATATTGTTCCCTTTGTGGGTACAGGAAGTTTCTTAACTAGCTATTCTGCCATGCGAAATAAACACACCGCCAATTACAGAAATTCCGCAATGATTTTTACAAAAAATAAGTAAACTTCCAAGCCGCCCCTACAGACATGTATATCTATGGCCCCCCTGGGAACCAGCTGGGGATCCCTTTGAGCGGAACACACGTTGGAAACCTCTGCCGTTAATAACTTCTGATGTTAGGGACCGTCGTAACAAACATACACGTTTCGTTTTGAGACTAGGCATTTTACCTACGAAATTGGAGATAGCGTTGCACCTTCAAGTCTTTTTCTTTCGGCGATGAAGCGCATTGATAGGAAGTGTGAGTAAATAATAAATATATTAAGATTTATATAACGTTTTCTATTTTAACGCTTAAATAAGCCCAGCGTTCTCGGGGCATAAAAAAAAAAAGTTATATGTTGAATAGTATCTTCCATTAGAACGCTTATGTTGAAAAAATTTCATTTAATATGAAATAATTTCGTTTCACAACGTAAAATATTTATTCACCTGATTCGGTGAGAACTGAGATCGTTTATTGGCCCAGCTTTCGCCGGGCATAACAAAAAATTAATTATAGACTCATCATATGTTCCCCTCCACGGAAATCTTTAGTAAAAGGCGAAAGATTTATGCGTATTGAAGGGAAACCAGAGTACCAGTTCTAGCGTCGTCAATAGCATATAAGCAGGTATCAACGACAGTCATGCGTGAAATCTAATAAGGGAAAGGCAAAGAATAAAATTATGTTTGCTATTTTTTTATATTTGACGCAATAGACTACCCTCTCATTAATAATTTACAGGTTTTGGTTGTATTCATTTTTAGATTCTTTTGTGCATTTACCCAGATTTACTTACATTTATTTCGATGACAGTGTTACTAGTCGTTCTTTTACGATGCCGGTTAATCTGTGAGCCACCTAACGGTCGCTTTTAGAATGAATGTATAAGAAGCGCAGCGGGGTACTGACCACACCCAGAAATACATTTGTGTTATGAAAATAGCGTCTAATTGAATTGAGACGCTTTCGTAAATGGTGTAATGCATTTTTATCATTAATTCTAGTTATATAAGTTTATAACATTGGATCGTGGGTATGTTTGAGCACCACTAGTTGACGGCCATGTAACTTTTGAAACTGTACTTCGGTAGCTCAGTGGGAGGAGAAGAAACTTTTCGTATCTACACGCGCTGGCAGTTCGGAGCTGATAATCTGGTTTTGAGGGCCTGTTATGGAACAATATTATTCGCTCCGAATGGCCTTGTGAATGGTAGAGTTATTTTTTCGTGACGAAATTAAGCCGAATGTGTCTCATTCCTTATTAATTACGTTTACTGAAAGTAGGCCCAATTCTGCCGAATACACAGAGGGGAGTATAGGTACTTCCTCACGCATCCGGCCACTTTGCGCTCGAAGAAAGAGACTCCCGATGCCAATTGGATGGAAGGTTGAGTGATCGCTAGACATGTTCTGGGCGCTTTGGGGATGAAGTTCCTCAGTAGTTAGGGTTTAAGGATGAAATTCCTCAGTACTTTATTTTGTTCATATCCGTGCACTAATGTCACTGCATCAGGAAACACCGAAAAAGGTACTCATATATTATGAAATCGCCACTTTATTAACACTTTATATAACTGACCCTGAAGAGGTAGACAGTGTGATCCTTCAGAATCAGTAATTACATATTTACCTTTCAATGGCCTAGTACCCCACAGGACTTGAAAATTTAAAAAAAAATTCTAATTTTGATTTTCTAATTGACTGGATTTAATGAACCGTCTTTAGAGGGCGTGGTACATTTAAAACTAATCTGTCTACAGTATTATCAACACAGTGGCCATGAAAGCTTGTGAGGCAGACAACAGGCTGTGCCCTGTGGTAACACACATTTAATTCAAAAAAATTTACTGTGCTCCACAAGCAAATGTGAATTGAACAGGTAATTAGTCAATCTTGTGTTCCATAAATGGTGGTCCATATATGGGGTAGTTTAGTGATGATTCTTAGCACCTTAGCAGAATCACTTCTGCAAGTTTTGTTGATGATGAATTTCAGTATATTTACTGTGCCATGAAGAGTGTCAGACCAGATTTTGAAATATATACATGAGGGTGTTTGAGAACAGGGTGTAGAGGAAAATGCTGGGACATAAGCAGAGCTAAGCAACAAGCAGATGTTGAAAACTGCATAATGAGGTGATTCATAATATTGCTCCTTGTCAGATATAATTACTATAAGAATAGTCAGATGTGTGAGGCCATGTCATATGCATGGGAGAGGAGAGAAATATATGCAGGGTTTTGGTAAGAAAACCTGAAGAAATGAAGCCTTTTGGAAGACCTAGCTGTAGATGGGAAAATAATGTTAATAAAATGGAACTTAAAGGAATAAGATGAGAGGATATAAACTGGATTCATATGGCTGAGGACAGGGACCAGGGGCAGATTCTTGTCAACATGGTACTGAATTTTCACATTCCATTAAATGAAGGGAATTTCATGATTAGCTGATTAAGGTAACTGTTTCCTTCACAAGAAGGATGGCGATCTACGGAGTAAATTAAATTTGTTTAATATCCCTCAGTTTGGCAGCTGTCACCTCTAGAAACTCATAAACTGTTCCATTCTGGTGAAATTCACTATATGTTAAGGCAGCATGGTTATCAGTACCAACATTCATGTGAATGGAATGGCTAGATGACTGGCCAGCAGCACCAAGGATTATGCTTGAGGGCAAGCATAACACTTTCAGGCAACAAATTTGTCCCCAGGTCTTTGTTCTGTGGCCTACATCCATTTTGTTTCACTACAGCCTGTAGTCGAGGCTTGGGCTCCTGTAATTTCTGCCTCCAAACTGCTCTCTTGTGCATTGTCAGCTTTCAGTTGTGACAACAGAGAATTCTGGTACATCTTCTTTTGACACCTTCCTCCCATTCAAATATCAGTGTCTCCACTGGTTGATTGCCAGTGAACTCAGGCTTCATGGCTTTTTTGGGTATGCAGTCTAGAGGGAATCTTTTTACATGCCCAGCCCATTGTAGTATCTTGACTTTCATGCAGGTCAAGATCTTTATTTTCTCTATAAGTTATTCATTGTATCTGATTCTCCACATCCCATTCTCTCTCACTGATCCAGATATTTGCCTTTTGAAAGATTTTGGAAAGCTTTCTGTTTTTTTGGAGACTTTCCAGGTGTCACAGCCATACTTGAGGACCATGTCAATCAAGGTCTTGTATAATCTTATTTTAACAAATTTATGTACCAACTGGATTTTCATTACTGTGATAAGCGAATAGTACTTGTTATTAGCTAGGATTAGTCTTCTTTGAATTTCTGGGAGTTTATTGTTATCATCCTTAATACGGGATCCTAAATATACACAACTGTTAACTAGTTCAATATTGTGCCCAACAATATTTAAACACTGATCTATATTAATTTTAGAGCAAGGCACGATCATAGCTTCAGTTTTGCTGATATTAACCCTTTAAACACCGAGTTAAATCCAATCTGCCATTTGTTGGCATTATTAGGAGCTCACCATATTTTCCTCGTTAGAGGGTTAAGGGTTAATGTGGAGACCAATTTCTATGGGTGCTTCCTTAAGTTCCTGTTATAACTGTCCTAACATACCTAATCAGGAGACAGACATCATCAACATATCCTATAACTTGTGCGGTATGATATTCTAGGGTTCCCTTAACATTGACTGTTAACTTCCTGATGACATTTCTTTTTATGTTTTTTGCACCATGCATTGTACTAGAATTATACAATATAAACCAAAAAATGCTCCTTGTCTAAATTAATATTTTAATTTATGATGTCTTCTACATATTTCGAACCCGAGGGTTCATCTACAGGAAGACGGTTGTATGTACAGGTATGGTTTAGTATGTATTTACATGCGTGTAAATACATACTGTACCATACCTTTATTTACATATATGTAAATACATACAATACCATACCTGTGTTTACATATATGTGAATACATATTGTGTCATACCTGTACATACAACTGTCTTCTTGAGGATGAACCCTCAGGTTCAAAACATGCAGAAGATATAAATTAAAATATTAATATAGAAAAGTTGCATTTTGTTGGTTTATACTGTATAATTCCTGATGACGTATTTGAGAACCAAGTTAAATAAAGATGGGGCCAGCCTGTCACTTTGTTTAGAGCCCTGCCTTACTTTAAGTTGTTCAGTCAGCTGTGCTTGAACCTTCACTTGGGCTTCTGCATCTTTCATTGTAGCTTTAATTAACCTTACTAGTTTATGTGGTATCCCAGCATTACACATTATCGTACAGAGCTTGTCACCATTAACCCTTTAAATCGCGAGTTAAATTCCATCTGCCCTTTGCTAGCATTATTCAGAGCTCACCATATTCTCCACGTTAGCAGGTAAAGGGTTAATGCTGTGATAAGCTTGCTTGATATTTGCACATATTTGGTGTGCCTTAATTTTGTTCTCCCAGCATTTTGCGAGCATTTGTTTAACTGTAACCAGTTGTTTCTGCAGCCTCAGTATAGCTAAATTGTCCTAAAAATTGTCTTGCCAGTTACACACCAACATAATTGCACCGCTTCTATGAATGTGACTTGTTTGCCATGATACATTGTTTTTCCTTCCTGAGTACAGTATTTAATTTGCCGGTTTATTTTGTTAGTGTGAAATACACTGAGTGAGCTGTGTCAATGTGTCATACACCTTTCAGCTCTTCAAATACCAAAGGAATTTCAAAATCATTCAGCATGAAGAATTCTACATTAAAATTTGTCATGTCAATATAATTTTCGTCTGTATCAGTCTGATACATTATAACCCACACTTACATAAGAAATTTTATTGATAGTTTAAAAAATTGGCATCTCATACAAATAAAACTATGTATGTATGTGTATGTAATATACTTCCAGTTAATGACAGGCTATATTTAAAATATTTGTTTTTTGATGTGGCAAAAGTTTAACATCATGCAGTGCAAAATAATATCTGGTTCTAATTTTGATATCTGTTATGCACTTACTATTAGGTTTGTAATGATAGATATGTATTTAAAGTCAACAAAAGTTCAAGGAAGAAAGATGTGTAAAAATCTTAAGATTTCATTATACATTACTACTATTTTAAAGCCTGCCCATTGTTTCCTTTAGAGACTCAACTGCATTTACAAATGACGATGGTCACAGATTCAGTTTCCAAAACACTGTGTCTGGAAAGCGCAAGGTGACAGACAGTGTCCAAAATTATAGTCACTCTCACACTGTAATGAGAAACCATTAGACTTAGGTCATAAAGAGTACATTTGTGTAACTGTGCTTTCTGAATGACATAGGTCATATGTTTCAAATCTTGTTAAACTCTTCTTTGGTATGTTTTCTGATGTGTGCTTGTTTCAGGTCAGTCACAACATCTTCGTCAGGGACGATTTACACGTAGAAGTGGCATTTCAACCTACAGATCAGAAATATTCACACATGTGGTTGGTTGTTTATCTTCTCTATAACAACATAGAGATTTTCTTTGAACCACAAGGAGTACAGGTCCAATCAAATGGTAAGTATTTATACTTTAAACGCTTCTCAGAGGAAAGAGCCATCTAACTTAGAGAATTTAGCTGAATGCAAAACTGTCATAACCCACTAAACACTGATGTAAAATCAATGTCTATCCAATCAGTTTTGGACTGCTGGTAAACTCTGCATGATATTTTGTTCTAGTAGTCTGTCTGTATCAGTGATGTGGCAGCAATGATAGAAATGACTGCCACCTTGAGATGTCAGGTTTTTGTGATACTACTCTGTGTTGCTGGGTGAATGGTTGGTTTTTGACATTGTGGAGGAACACAGTGCCTTGATTTTCAAGGATTATTTGGCACTGATAATTCTATATACAGTAGAATCCCAATTTAAATTCCTCAATTGAAGATGTTCCTGCATTTGGTGTTCTTTTTGTGGTCCTGGCCAAAATCCGATGTTTTGATTCTGTATTTTAACAAAGTATTAAAAGGAAAATGGATAGATCTGTCAGTCAAGTGCCTGGCTATGAAGGGGATGACAGGGATTCAGTATGAGGCATGAGCAGGGGTGGTGTTTGTGTTTCACCATTCACAGATCAGCTTTGGTGCCCACTCAGAGCCAGTGAAGATGGTGAAGAGAGGCCTTCTATGAGGAATAAGTGGCCAGAGCAAGAAACTGACCCTTCATCTCCCTTGAGTGATGTAGTTAAGAATTAATTGAAATCCACCTTCACTTCCTTGTATGTCTATATCATGTTGTGTTTAAACACAGGGACAACCGTACCTTACCTTTAGCCAAGTGGTATGTGGATAAAAAGCTTGTTTTGGCATGCTGATTGAAAAAGAGGTTGTGTGTGTAGTGTGACATAACCACTTTCATACTCACAATCTCAGAAGTGGGAGATGTGGATTAAGAATGCTTAGTGCAAATTACATCAAAGGTGCCTCAGGCTGAGTAAATAAACAGAACACCAAATTAGTGGTGTCTCCATATAAAAGTGCCAAATTCACTGATGTAATGTTCAAACTAGGGCAGTGGTCTTGTTGAACCATTATAATGAACACTATTGATATCACAATCCAGTTTTTTGTATGGTGGTTCTGTTCTCTAAGATGCCATGGTTTGGTTCTGCCAGTAATTACTTTGAGTCTGAAATAGTCATTTTATCAAACCTAGGGCCTATATTTGGAAGGAATATGATGCTGGGGTCAATTAGGCAGTAAAGTGTGATGTAGACAGATTGCTCCAACCTCTTGGAGTTAATGTGCAGGGTCCTTAGTTTATGTGTTTTGTATCCTTGGTCACTACAATGACTGTTTTGCATGACAGTCGGCAGCACACTATGAACCACAGCTTACGTTTGCCACCTGTCAGGGTCCATACCTTTCAGGGAAATGCACTGCAGTTAATATTTTTTATTCGCTGTATTTACCGAGGGTGCTGGATGTTGTACGCCATAGTTCAACACATTCCAATTCATATTAGAGTCATACTCACCATATGTAAAGAAGGTAATGCAGATGGTTCCATTTGGCTTGCAAACACATGTTAGACACATTTTTCATTGCTTTATCAAAATTATACTGGTGAAACTGAGTCCATTATGTTCAGAATGCCTTCGTTTAGATCGTCTTCAGTGCATGAATTATTGACTATACACTTTACCCTACGGTGAACAAACCATGGGTGCCAGGTTGCCATGGCAACTAAATTTTGTATTATGGTGTCTAATATTTATGAATCCTTAGTATGGAATTTGCTTCACGTTACTTTTCTTACATCCAGAATTTTGAGCTAACCTCTAGATTTTTGGGAAATATGAACATCATTTAGTATGCCCTATAGTTATGAATTACATTGGTTAAGATCTGGTGAACCATGAGGCCACATTTCCTTGATTATTACTCTGTCACCTGAAACACTTTGTAAACATTGCATAGAATTTAATTAAAGTCATAAATTGTATCAAAAAATGTGCAACATGTCAGTGTGGATTTATGGTCTCAAAAAATAGTCTCAGTAAAAGTGGTGTGATCTTGTAATTGTGGAGCAATGGGTATGATCCTCGCACTGAATATTATCTGAAATAAAGTATTTAGAACTTCAAGAAAGCTTATGATTCAGTTAGGAGGGAGGTTTCATACAAGATTCTCATTGAGTTTGGTATCCCTAGGAAACTTGTAAGGTTAATAAAGATTAGTTTGACTGAAACATATAGCAGAGTCCGGGTAGGCAACAATGTGTCTGACAGGTTCCGTACTAGGAATGGTTTGAAACAAGGAGACACTCTATCACCAATGCTTTTTAACTTTGCTTTAGAGTATGCCATTAGGAGGGTTCAGGTAAACCAGGATGGCTTGAAACTAAATGGTACACATCAGCTTCTAGCTTATGCCGATGATGTTAATATACTGGGAGGAAGCATACATACTCTTAAGGAAAATGCAGAAATTTTAGTAGCTGCTACTAGGGAGATTGGACTGGAAATAAGTGCTGATATAACTAAGTACATGGTCATGTCTTGAGATCAGAATGCAGGATGAATTCACAGTGTGAGGTTTGATAATAGTACCTTCGAGAGGGTGGAAGAGTTTAAATATTTGGAAACAACTTTAACAAATCAAAATTCTATTGCAGAAGATATTAAGAGCAGTTTGAGGTCAGGAGGTGCTTGCTATCATTTGGTGCAGAATCTTTTGTCTTCCAAGTTGCTATCCAAAAATTTAAAGATCAAGATATATAGAACTATAATTTTGCCTGTTGTTTTGTATGGGTGTGAAACTTGGTCGTTGACATTGCGGGAGGA
>Ga0131853_10022738_pt1 | contig 11337 bp, 10 predicted proteins | sample TergutLab28metaG_FD_92764 | JGI IMG/M metagenome (GOLD analysis project Ga0131853, IMG submission 92764) | Labiotermes labralis P1 segment gut microbial communities from Petit-Saut dam, French Guiana - Lab288 P1 (version 2) (version 2) | ecosystem: Host-associated > Arthropoda: Insects >...
ACCAGAAAGGTTGTCAGTGGCGTACTGTACCCATATAATTCAGACAAAACTAATGCTCAAAAATCGGAGATATCCACAAAACTTGATATTTACAGCTACAGAAGGGCCCACACACATGTCTCTTGTAGTGCTGGGGTAATCTGTAGGGGTTATGGGGTAGTAACATGCAATCTAATAACATCATCTTGGGCACCCTCGAATAGCTGGAAATTCATATGAAGTTACATCGTAGCTTTAGATCTGTTTTGTCATCACTGTAGAAGACGTTCATATGTAAGCTGCATTAGGTTCCTGAACTGTGCCAGACCTACAGAGGAGTGTAAACAAAGCAGTCCGTTGTACGTGTCTATCGCAGTGGTGTGGAAAAAAAATAAACACTTGACGAGGAAGGTATCAGTGAAATTCTGGGTGCTGACACCGACTCTGAATCAGGTTCTGAGGCTAGTGATTTTGAAAACGATTTTGAAGAGGAGGAAGAAGAAGAAGAGGATCAACAACAACAACAACAACAACCCTCAGCAGATATCGAAACACAGGCAGCAACAAGTGGTGGATTACCAACCTGGGGACCGCCTCAAGGTAAAGGTAAAGCAGTCCCATTACAGGCCTGAACAGGCCCAGAGGGTTTCAGGAAGTTAAGGCTCCCAGATTTCGTGACAGCGGCACAGGATGGTGGTAGGTTGTCAGCCTTACGTACCGGCCGTCTTTACCCCCAGGAAATACTCCTGGTACTCATTTCCGTTAGAGGCTGAGTCGACTCCAGGGTCATAGTGCAATCAGAAGGATTTTATGTCAATGAAAAATCCACTGACACCAGCTGGGATCGAACCAGTGACCTTCCGATTTGTAGCGCAGCACCTTAACCACTGTGCTACCGCGGTCCCCCCGCCTCAAGGAAGGAACACAAATATTCATCCTTTTGTCAGCCCAGCAAAAGGTGTGAAAAAAAGGGAGGCTCCACACATCAACACAGACAGCTCACCACTGTCTGTGTTGATGTTGTTTTTCACAGAAATTTTTCATCTGCTGGTTAAACAGACCAACGTGTACTACCAGCAACACTTAGACAGACAAGCTGGACCTAGCCACCTACTGCCTGATATTACGGTGCCAGACATGAAGACTTTCGTTGCCTTAGCTCTGCAGATGGCACACGAATTGAAAGACACACTACATGACTACTGGTCGAGACCTGGACAGCTACACAATCTGTTTTACGGTGAGACCATGCCACGATTTTTACACATACTGCGATTTCTGCATTTTGCAGACAATTCACAGAGACCTGACGAAGGCGAAGAATATGACCGACTGTGGAAACTAAGGACTCTCTTTGACAAGTTGAATGAGGCTTATGCTAAATTCTACAACCCCTCGGAGCATTTGGCAGTGGACAAGGTAATTGTAAAATTCAAGGGAAGGGTTATCTTCATGCAGTACATTCCAGAGAAAATGTTTCAGCATCAAAATTTACAATCTGTGCGATGAATCAGAGTATGCGTATGACATGAGAGTGTACTTGGGTAGACTCACGCTTCGCCACTGACGACATGACTGCAACACGCACAACTGTTAGACATTTGACTAGCAGAGTTGAAGACTTAGGACACAAAATATTTATGGACAATTTCTTTTCGTCCCCCAGACTTTTTGATGATTTGGACAGACGTAAGATAAATTCTTGCGGGACAGTGCGGCCCAACAGGAGACATGCCCAGTGACTTGGACCAAAACAACTGAAATTGAAAAGGGGTGACGTATGGGTGAGGACTAGGGGAGGTTTGACCACATTAGTTCGGAAGGACAGACGAGAAGTTTACGTGCTGACTGACATGGACCCTCTGCCAGCAGAAGGAAATTTTTATGACAGCAACCGCCCCATGAAACCTCACATCGTGGAACGATACAACCAACACATGCGTTATGTCGACATTTCTGATCATATGGCTAACAGCTATTTGATGTGTCAACGTACCTTCAAGTGGACCACGAAGTTATTTTCACACCTTCTGGGGCTAACAGTACTCAACAGTAGGATACCGTTATTTTCATGTGGGGCTAAATATACCCACCAAGATTTCAGGCTCCTTCTGGTGAGGAATTTGATTGAGGAAGCTGGAAAGAGCCAAGATCGCCCCACCTCCACATTGGTTGGAAGACCAAGTGCAGCTGCAACAAATGTTTTGTGGCTTGAGAGTCATCATAGTAAACGCTGGCCAGCGAAATCTTTCACACATCTCCGGTGCCGTCTGTGTTCTTCTCGCAGCCAAAGAAAGCGAACAGTCTATAAGTGCACCAGATGTGATGTGGGCCTGTGCGTGGTGCCTTGTTTCGAGGAATATCACAGAAATTTGTAAATCACCCTCATTGTGAATAATGTGTGTTATGATAAAACAGCGATCCAAGGTGCCACATACCTTCTGCAGAAACCAGAATTATGTGAGTAATGAACTATTTACACCACATTTTATATAATGCATGCGATTCACAGGCCTAAATTTATTATAAAAATAGGTGAACATTTTTTTCCTGGATTAACCAATTCATAAACAGAGTGCAAAATTTTATTTCATTAAATTTGAAGGAAATGTCTATGAGATACGCTTTTTTTTTTTCTAAGAGTAAGTGTAAAAATTTAAAATCCCCATTAAAAAATTCCGGCAGGCAGCATTGCACGGGGGCATTTAATTCCGGTGTCAAAGGGTTATTACATGGCACATGGGTAGCAGATGATACACACCAGACCTCCACACAGCCACCACTGCCATTTGAACATTTGTATCTCTGTGGCACCAATGAATGTATTCTAGCATAGCAGAAATGTATGTTAAGTGTCTGTAGCCAGGAGGAGATAGTTTGCATCACGTTGGCATCTGTTGCAAATCGCATGCCAGGCAAAGGCAGCCAAAGACTTGGGGTGTTTGTTACCTTACTTTTTGTTGTGCTGTCAGTTGTACTGCTTCTGCTGCTTTACAGTTATTGTCACAGCCATAGAATGTTTTGTTTGTAAATGAAGCTAGTGAAGGTATTGCTTCTGCTGTCCTATAATTGATGTTCTGTGTAATTCAGCGTACGTTTATTAACGAAACCTCTCTGATGTGTAGCACTGAACTGAACCATCAGAATGAAGCATCACCAGCAAGTAGCAGTGGTCTGGCATCATCACTTCAGCACAGCCAAGCGGTGTGTGTGGACAATAAGAACACGTATTTTATATGTGGGGAGTGCGGAAAACGGTTCAAGGTACTGAGCAAGTTGACAGAACACTCATTTCTACACACTGGTGAAAGACCATACATATGTGAGAAATGCAACAGAGGATTTCATTCCATGAAGACATTGAAGAAACATATGCTGATTCATGCTGGAGCTAGGGTCATTAGTTGTGATGTATGTAATAAAATTTTTAATCATATTAGTGCTCTAAAAACACATGCTGTGGTACACACTGGTGAAAAACCGTACATTTGTAATGTATGTGGTAAGGGGTTTACGTTCAATAGTAACCTCAAGAGGCATTCCTTGACGCATACTGGGGACAGGCCATATGTGTGTAAGATATGTAACAAAAGATTCACCGATATCACAACCTATAAGAGACATTCTCAAATTCACACAGGTGAGACTCCATACATGTGCAAAGTGTGCAGTAAGGGTTTCAGAGACAGCAGTACTTTGAAGAGGCATTTTGTTACCCACACCGGTGAGAAACCTTACAGTTGTAAGTTATGCAATAAGGCATTTACCGACTGCAGCAGTTTAAGAAGACATTCCTTGATCAGAAATTGTGTGAAGGGGAAAAAGCTTTGAAACATTAGACTGCCTTGCATGTGAATGTCTTGTGGTTTCTTATGAACTGTTTAACCTAAACAATCGCATTGGTGATTAAATTTTAGTGCATGATTTATGAAAAACATTAATATTATTTGACCAAAAAGATGAAATCGGAAAATATGATAGACATTATGCAGCGTGTCTTAAAAATGTGGTGAATTTTCTTGTTACCTGAATATACAAAATGAAATTTTATGGGGTGTTTTTAACACGCATTTGCATATGTGAATAATGTCAATACAGGTTGTTTTTAAATGTTAATTATTGACTGCCTTTTGAAATGTGATCCCCTCTGTAATTGTAAAACTCTCAGTTCTTTGATCAGTGATGTAGTATGAAGCATTTATTGTTGTTACGAACAAGATACGTAGTTTTAGGAGAAGGAAGCTATGTATAGTGAATAACAGTATTACTGTGCTGAATTATATCAAGCTGTGATTAAAAGTCTTTTGTGTGTGTTTGGCCCAGAACCAAGTTGTGACACATTTTGAATATTTATGTCATTAACTGAACTGTTTCTTTAATTTTAGGAAGAGTAATAATAACATTAGTGATAATATATTTAACTGCAAATAGGCTGTGGCCCGGTGACAGTGGTTATAATGCATGTACATAAATATGAAATAAGGATCTAAGAAATTTAAGTCAGGAGGGCTACATGAGAAGCACACAGTAGCAACTTGGAGTCTTGTTAACCAACCCAGCATTCGCTTTTAGACACAGGGAAAACAAGAAGATACAAGGAAACCAAGGGACACAAGGAAAACAAGAAGACAGGGAAACAAAGAAGACACAGGGAAACCAAGAGACACAAGGAAACAAAGAAGACACAGGGAAACCAAGAGACAAAAGGAAAACAAGAAGACATGGAAATTAAAAGGCACAGGGAAACCAAATGACACGGGGAAACCAAGTGACATAAGGAAACCAAGTGACAGAGGGAAAACAAGGAAACCAAGAGGCACAGGGAAATGAAGTGACACAGGGAAACCAAGTGACAGAGAGAAAACAAGGAAACCAAGAGACACGGGGAAAACAATGCACACAGGGAAACCTAGTGACAGAGGGAAAACAAGGAAACCAAGAGGCATAGGGAAATGAAATGACACAGGGAAACCAAGAGACACAGGGAAACAAAGTGGCACAGGGAGACCAAGAGCCATGTGTAAACAAAGAGACACAAGGACACCGAAAGGCACAGGGAAACCAATTGACAAAGGCAAACCAAAAGACATGGGGTAAACAAGAGACACAGGGAAACTAAGTGACACAGAAAAACAAGTGACATAGGGAAACCAAGTGACACAGGGAAACCAAGAGACATAGGGATACCAAGTGAAACGTGGAAACCAAGTGACACACAGTGACGAAGAAGACACAGGGAAAACAACAAGACACAGGGAAAACAAAAGGACACGGGGAAACCAACCAGAAGAGGGAAACCAAGTGACACAGGGAAACCAAGACACACATTTAAACTGTGATGACATAGCAAAACCATGAAGACACAGGGAAACACTGAAGACACAGGAAACCAAGTGATACAGGGAAACAAAATGATACAGGGAAACCAAGAAAACACAGGAAAACCAAGAGACACTAGGAAAACAAGAAGACACAAGGAAACCAAGAGGCACAGGGAAACCAAGTGACACAGGGAAACCAAGAGGCACAGGGAAAACAAAAGACACAAGGAAAACAACCAGACACAGGGAAACCAAGTGATGCAGGGAAACCAGAAGACAGAGAAACTGAGAGACAAGGAAAACCAATTGACACAGGGAAACCAACTGACACAGGGACACCAAGAGACATGGGGAAAACAAAAAGACACAGGGAAACCAAGATGTCAGACAGAAACCAAGTGACACAGGGAAACAAAGTGACACAGAAAAACAAGTGACACTGGGAAACCAACAAGACTCAGAGAAGACAAGTGACACAGGAAACAAAGAGACACAGGGAAACCAAGAGACTCGGGGATTCTGAGAACACAGGGAAATCAAGAGGCACAGGGAAAATGAATGACACAGGTAAACCAAGAGACACATGGAAACAAGAGACACAGGGACCAAGAACACAGGGAAAGCAAGTGACATACGGAAACCAGGAAGACACAGGGAAGCCAAGACACACAGGGAAAACAAGAAGACACAGGGAAACCAAGAGACAGGCAAATCGAGAGACACAGGGAAACCAAGAGGCACAGGAAAACCAAGACACACAAGGAAACCAAGAAGACGTAGGGAAACGAAGTGACACGGGGAAAACAAAAGACATAGTGAAACCAAGAAACACGAGGAAACCAAGAGACGCAGGGAAAACAAAAAGACACAGGGAAACCAAGTGGCACAGGGAAACCAAGACACACAGGGAAACCAAGAGACACAGGGAATCTAAGAACACAGGGAAAATGAATGACACAGGTAAACCAAGAGACACAGGGAAATAAGAGACACAGGAAACCAAGAAGACACAGGGAAAACAAGTAACATAGGGAAACCAGGAAGACACAGGGAAAACAAGAAGACACAGGGAATCCAAGTGACTCAGGGAAAACAAGAGACACAGGGAAACCAAGAGACAGGCAAATCAAGAGACACAGGGAAACCAAGAGGCACAGGAAAACCAAGACACACAAGGAAACCAAGAAGACGTAGGGAAACGAAGTGACACGGGGAAAACAAGAAGACATAGTGAAACCAAGAAACACAAGAAAACCAAGAGACACAGGGAAAACAAAAAGACACAGGGAAACCAAGTGGCACAGGGAAAGCAAGTGACACAGGGAAACCAAGAGACAGGCAAATCAAGAGACACAGGGAAACCAAGAACCACAGGAAAACCAAGACACACAAGGAAACCAAGAAAACGTAGGGAAACGAAGTGACACAGGGAAAACAAGAAGACATAGTGAAACCAAGAAACACAAGGAAAGCAAGGCACACAGGAAAACCAAGTGACACAGGGAAACCAGGTGACACTGGGAAAGCAAGTGACACAAGGAAAACAAGAGACACAGAGAACCAAGGGACACAGAGAATTCAAGAGTCAGGGAAACCAAATGACACAGGGAAAGCCAGAAGACATAGGGAAACCAAGGAGCAGAGTGAAACCAATTGACACACGGAAACCTTGAAGAAACAGGGAAACCAAGAAGGCACAGGGAAAAAAGTGGCACAAGAAAACCAAGAAGACATGGGGAAACCAAGAGACATATGGAAACCATTTAGCAAAGGGAAACCAAGAGGCATGGGGAAACCAACAGACACAGGGATACCAAGCAACAGAGGGAAACCAAGTGACACTGGGAATCCAACAGACACAAAGAAACAAAGAAGACACAGGGAAAACAAGAAGACATACGTTAACCAAGAGGCAAAGTGAAACCAAATGACACAGGAAAACCAAGAGAGACAGGGAAACCAAGTGACACAGGAAAACCAAGAGGCATTGGGAAACCAAGAAGACACAGGGTATCCAAGAGACACAGGGAAACCAAGAAGACACAAGGAAACCAATTGACAAGGGGAAAACAAGAGACACAGGGAAATCAAGAAGACGCAGGGAAACCAAGAGTCACAGTGAAATCAAGAATATCCAAGGAAACCAAGAGGCACAGGGAAACCAAGAGACACAAGGGAACCAAGAAGACACAGGGAAACTATGAGACACAATGAAACCAAGAGACACGGGGAAACCAAGAAAACACAAGGAAATGAAGAAGACACAGGGAAACCAGGAAGACACAGGGATACCAAGAAGATACAGGGTAACCAAGTGACACAGGGAAACCTAGAGGCACAGGGAAACCAATTGACACAGGGAACCAAGAACACAGGGAAAACAAGTGACATAAGGAAGCCAGGAAGACACAGGGAAACCAAGACGATACACGGAAACAAAGAGGCACAGGCACTTCACTGCATTGCCCTTAACACTTAACACTTGGTGCAGTTGCATATATCACCGCACCTGCATTATCAACCAAGTGTTTTGGCTTTTAAAAATGCCGTGTGGGAATTATAAGGAGAAAATCAGATGTACTTATATTGAAGTTAAGATGTCATCTTGTTACAGTAATTAAAATTGTGTGGTACGAATTGTTAATTCATTTATCAGTTGATAGCTGAAGTGGCTGAATGCATAAAATAAATATAATAGAGGGGTATTCAAAATGATTGTCAGGGTACAATTGTCCAGTGGTAATTCCGCACCAAATTCGGGAAACAACCACCATCTGACAATTCCATTCGAAGGTGGTATGCGCAGTTTCAAGAGATACGGTGCGTGTGTATCCCGGGACTGAAGGTATGAATCAGAACCGCCATTGAAACCATCACCGCTGACATGCTACAAACAGTTTTGGAATGAACTCGATTATCGTGTTCATGTTCGTACAATCACAAAGGGTGCACATATAGAGCACCTGTAAGGTATGTAACAAAAACTTGGAGTGTTGTTCTATTAAGTAAAAAAAACACATACACTGCTATCTCAAGTGTATTGTGTATGGCAAGTTGTTAAAACCCCGACATTCATTTTGAATAACCCTGTATATTACAGCTGTCAAGATGTGGACCAGAGTAAAGTAGCTTAGTTGCATCGAGATCAAATAATTTGTATTCAGGTGGCTGGTCAAGCAGGTAAAGATTCAAAGTTGGAAATCAGCCCCATTACAGGCCCGAGGTGCCCAGAGGATTCCAGGAAGTTAAGGTTCCCAGATTACGTGACAATGGCTCTGAATGATAGTAAGGTTGTCAGCCTTACGCATCAGCTACTTTTACCCCCCAGGAAATACTCCTGGTACTCATTTCTGTTAGAGGTTGAGTCGACCCCAGGGCCGTCGTGCGACTGGAAGGATTTTATGTCGATGAAAATCTTACAAAAATTCAACACTTACAATTCCCCACGTCTTGCTGTGTTTATCTGAGATATTTTCAGTCATTCCATGTCAAAAACTGTTATTAAGACCTAACATTCATCCTATGCATGCTACTTCAGCCAACAATTTGTGAATGATTTAAAAATTCAGTCTAGGCAATTTTAATTTATATAAGTTGATATACTAACTTGAATGTAATTACAGTTGGTAATCCTGTGTTTATGATTCCCACATTCAGAGTAATGATGGCTTTGATACATGCTGAAACATATAGCTGATTATTTTGACGTTTTGCTGACTGCATCTCAGTATATTTACAGGTATACAACATGGCACATGGGTACCATGTGGTATACCTGTACGTATTTTTAACCAGATGAAACAGCATGTTGCTAGTACCAGAAGGATAAACGGGCGAAGCTTGGAGACTTTCAAAAATTTATATTTGTTTCGAAATGTATGGGAGGACTAGTTCGAGAAATACTTTCTCTTGTTTCAAATGGCTGATGTGTTTGGTTTTTGCCGCAAGGAGCGCTGAGTTCACACCTTGCTGTAAATAAAATGGCGCGTCTTGTGTGTGTTCACGACCTACTACAAACAACTATGGATTTGACGCGTGGTAGCTGGGGACACACAGTGGCCGAATATGGAACTAACTACGTTGTACGGCCGTTGAAGTGCACTAAGTATTGCGCAACAGAAATTCCTGCGCCTGGATATTACTTCGAAGAAATGCTGTAAATGAGACGAGGTATTGTGCAACGGATTAGTAATCATGCAAAGGGGGAAGTGCAGTGACGCATGGCTGTGTTACGTATTATATTCTGGCGTGTAGGCGTGTTTGCTTGCACTGATCCCATTATTATCTACAGCGAAAAACGGATTCACAGTAATGTCCCACTGCATTAACAAGTACATGCGAACTGCGAGGCACGTTTCCAGGTACAGCGCAGCATTATTACTGCATGGTGCAATATCCAGCTGCCATGACAACCATCAGACACTTTGGGGTATGGGGGAGGGAGGGGTTAAGCGTATGACAGTGACGTAAGCTGTCCGTGGGGTTCAGGACGGCGCATATTAACCTTTCTGCGTCTATCAGGGTAAGAGCGAGCGTTTGGCTCACCTGCACCATATGTAACAAAAGGTAAAGTTAATTATTTTAATACATGTACCGTGCAGTGGCGTACCCAGGAATTTTGTTCGGGGGGGGGGGAGGGGGGTTCAACAAATTCAGTTGGACAGAGAGAACGGGGATCTGGGGCCGGTAGCCCCCTAGTCAGGGGTTCTGGAGGCAGCTGTAATTTGGCACAAGAAATTTCATTTCATATAGTAAAATTTTCTTAATTTTTGGTACTTTAAGACTATTTATGATAATAACCAATTTATTTGTCATTGCTAATGTAAAACAATTGCGAACCGGCGGTAGTTTTAGAATTTTACTGCCTTTTTTCCGAACATCTTGGGTGTTGGCGTCCTAAATTCATGTATTTGTAACAGTTTGCACAATCGGGTTGAGTCTGGCACGATTCTGGAGGGCCTTCGGAATTTCGGGGGGGGGGGGGTTGAAAGCCCCAAACCACCACCCCCCCCCCTCGGTACGCCACTGGTACCGTACATCTTTTATTATTTTTGTTATAACCAACAAACGCACAATTATCGCACAAACTATATATTACAACAGTCTCTTTGTGTAATATGTTCTTTATGCGATAATTGTGCGTTTGTTGGTTATAACGAAAATTAAAGGGTATATTTGTGCCTGCCCGCTCCACGAAGCCATGTCCCAACAAACAGAAGGTTACGGCGCTAACGTTCAGGGGGAACAGAAGTTTAGTTCCACGCATTCGTAGCCTCGGCACTGGATGGAGGTGAGTTGTCAGCCTCACGCCACAGCTTCTTTACCCACAGAAAACAACGCTGGTACCCACTAAATTAGGGTTGGGGTGTTGGTGGGCCCCAGAGCCAGCCTGGAGAGAAGAGCAGGATTGGAACTCGCTCAGCCCAGTCCCTACACCAACTGCGTCATGCCTGTGTCATATTCTAATACTGTAACAGGGGGGCTGGAAATTGTACTGGTTATACCTTTTGAACATGTTGTATTTTAAGATGTCTTGTGTGTATTATTGTTGTTAGTTGTCTTGTGTATTGTTGTAGTTGTCGTGTGTATTGTTGTAGTTGTCTTGTGTGTATTGTTGTTAGTTGTCTTGTGTGTATTGTTGTAGTTATCTTGTGTATTGTTGTAGTTGTCTTGTGTGTATTGTTGTTAGTTGTCGTGTGTATTGTTGTAGTTATCTTGTGTGTATTGTTGTTAGTTGTGTGTATTGTTGTAGTTGTCTTGTGTGTATTGTTGTAGTTGTGTGTATTGTTAGTTGTCTTGTGTGTATTGTTGTAGTTGTCTTGTGTGTATTGTTGTAGTTGTCTTGTGTGTATTGTTGTCATCTTATGTGTATTTGTTGTACTATGTGTGTGTTGCTGTTTTTACTTTAGATGCTGGACTGCTGGCTAGAAGTCAGTATTCGGAAGGTCCTGCGACCGGCCACCTCGACACAGGTTTTTCTTGGTTTCCCTCTGTCTATAAGCAAATGCTGAGATGGTTCCCAACATTCCAAGTTGCC
>Ga0131853_10022739_pt1 | contig 11336 bp, 8 predicted proteins | sample TergutLab28metaG_FD_92764 | JGI IMG/M metagenome (GOLD analysis project Ga0131853, IMG submission 92764) | Labiotermes labralis P1 segment gut microbial communities from Petit-Saut dam, French Guiana - Lab288 P1 (version 2) (version 2) | ecosystem: Host-associated > Arthropoda: Insects >...
ATGCACAAATTCTTGTTTTATAATAAGTTTATTATATGCCTCTACATGTTTCGAGCACTGTTGTGCTCATCATCAGGAGGTCAAAATTGTATTATACAACATCTGGTATCGTCACACCTCTAGGTGGCCGTCCGGTGCGCAGGTTGAGAGAGGACTGGTTCAGAACCAGAAACATGTAGGCATATAATAAACTTATTACAAAACAAGAATTTGTGCATTAAGTTGGTTAATTACCAAGACTACAATTTATGTTTTCATCAGCATTTGTTTCCTAGGGGCTCTTTCTCTGTTGTTAGGTGCTCTAATAAATTGCAGTGAACTGAATTATGTGTCATAATTGTGAATAAAACAGATCACTGCAACATATCTATACTGCCATAAATGGCCACACTATACACTACTTCATTTCATGCTTTGGGTAAAGTAACGCTGCTTCCAATTCTCACATGCAGCAGCAATTCATGTCATTCGTAGAGTATTATTACATATAGGTAGGTTTCACTCTTTTTATAGACCACCTAGGCCCTTAGGGTGAGTAGAGGTATAGCTCTACTCTTTCTAGGACTGCGGCACCAGATGGGGGTGGGGGGTCAGCCCCACGCCCCGGCCGCCTCTACCCCCAGGAAAGAACCGATACCCATTGTACAGGAGGCTGGGTGGGCCTCAGGGCCGGTTTGGACGGGCAGAAAATCTTGTCCCCACCGGGATTTGATCCCGGACCGTCCAGCCCGTAGTCAGTCGCTATACCGACTGTTCTACCCGGCCCACTATTATGACATACACCTTCTTGAAAGTACCTCGTTAAGGGACATATATCATGATAAAGGATTATGGATGCTAAAATTATGAACACAAATGCAATATCTTAGAGGAATCTGAAACATAAATGGCTTAATTCAAATGCCACGTTCAGTGTAGCAGATGAGAGTTTTATTAGATTCTACTGATTAGGAAAAGCAAAACATGTTAATTACAGGAAAATAAAATTAAGGTTTCTACCACACCATAAGTTGTGTATCCACAATAGTTTTACATATGTTTTAAGAACAATTCATAAATTTCAACCTCTATGCCAAATACAGGAGGAGGAAATGCTAAAGCAGGTATTACTGAATGACCATAAGGATCAGTGGAAGAGTAACCAGGTTGCTCAAGTTGGAACATATTCCATACCTAGCATCTTTGCACTGCACTGATAACTTGGCATATGGTACAGTCCAGCACTGTATTTTCAATACTACCACCAATACATGAACGTTCAAATCCGGCGTACTGAGGAATTTAAAGTATCCTGTTCCCTACCAATATAGATTAAACGCACTCCAGCTATCACAGTGCACAACAAAGTATTCCAAGTAGTCCTGGAAATGTAACCATTGTTGTTGTACAGTATCAGTAAGTTTTGTCACACTTCTAATAGCTTAAGAGTGGCTTCTTTCACAAATTCCATCATTTACTGATGCAACTGAACACTTGTGCACAGACTTAAACCAGACTCGATCCCATAAACAAAATGCTTATACCAACTCTTACTAGCTTCTGGTAATGCAATAACCCTCACATAACTGACACACAATAATACAATGGAGATTGTTTTGAACAAGTTTAATCATTTAATAAATGGAATGTTGGTAATAATGAAGGGCAACTATGAGTCATAAAGCTAGGTTTGATGTATGTTTCTTCATGTAACATGCCAGTATTCACAATATCATACATGATTCACAGCAAGTAAATAATTTTCTTCTCAATATACAGACACTATTCTAAGGAGTTCAACATAAGAAGCTGTTTCAGAACTTTCGTTTGACTTGTCTCTCTGATCTCACCAGCAAGAAACATCTCATCCACAACAGTATACACCTGTAAAAGAATGTGTCTTGTTGAATATAAAATAGAGAAATTTAAAGTGCATTATATCAGGTCAGCAAACAATTATGTACTGCCTTATAATAAAACCAACTAGATGCACTAATTTCTCAAATTTATTTTTGGAATAAAACTCTGCATGTTTCGGACAGTTCCTCTGTCCATCATCAGGAGTTTTTCACTGTACACACAGTAATGGTATATGTCATACAGGTTTGCTGATGTATACCATGGCTGTGTGTACAGTGAAAAACTCCTGATGATGGACAGAGGAACTGTCCAAAACATGTATGGTATGCTATTATAATATATTATAATATAATAATATATTACAATACTTATGACAGTCATCCAGTTTTATTCCAAAAATAAATTTGAGAAACTGGTGCATCTAGTTGGTTCTATTTTAAGAATTTATCACAATGCACGGTCACCTGAACGTCACATTATGTACTTACCTTGTAGAAATTGAATACCAGATCAAGTTCACACACATTATGAAAATATTCATTCAGGACTTCAACAAAATTGTGTATTGCTTCAAGATAACATAAGTTATTGTCATTAACGTCCACACAGATGCAGAAGTATAAACCCGCATATCTTCGATACACGATCTTGAAGTTGCGGAACTGAAAACAAATACGCAGTAATTGCCACAAAACTCACACGATGATGAAACATTCAGACACAAGCAGAAACATAACTGTGGATCACGAGAGACATTTCAATTGGTCCCTGGCTTATCATTCCATATACATATTCTCAGGCAACTCCAAATATTATTTATTTGTTTGTCTCTTTTTCCATTTTCTTATGTCCTCATGCAACCTCTTACATGATAACATTTACCTTTAAAACCGAGAGGAAGACTGTAAAATTCTGTAAAATTAAATTACAGAATCAGCCTTTGCCCCCATCCCAACCAAAAACCTTAAATACAAATAACAGTGACCACCAATGTTATGTTTGCGTTGTGAATATCCCTCTTCCCTTACACCAGTGTTTCTCAACCTTTGTAAGACCACGGCCCGGTAAATTCTTTTTTCATAAGATGAAGGCCCGGACCCAACAGATTTACTCGTCACTACCTTTCCAATTTTTTTTAAGTTCATACATTAAACTAACATAAGTATTAATAATTAATTATGGCATAATCATAACGAGTATTAGTACACTTATGTATATGTCGTGGCATGTTGACAAATATAAAATTACATTTAAATTAGTTATCAATTCCAGGAGAATCTTTCACGGCCCGGTATAATTGATGCCAGGGCCCGGTACCGGGCTGCGGCCCGGCGGTTGAGAAACGCTGCCATAGGCCATCTTACATATCCTGCATTTCCACAGTAACATGTATTTTGAAACAAGTCTAAATATGGTCTTCTCACTATATATATTCACAATATTAAGCACCAAATACTTTTTTTACCCTAACAAATGTTACATCAAGTTTTGTGTTGATTTAGTAACTGTGAAAATCATAATTACTGTTAGTGTACACACATTTATAACAGAACCAAACTGAAAGTTCATTACCACATTCACGACGACGCACCACCTGTCCTGATTGTGAGCCAGTTCAAACCAGTCCATGCTCGCAACCCACTTCTTGAAGATCCATCTTAATATTATCCTCCCATCTAAGCCTGGGTCTCCCAAGTGGTCTATTACCCTCAGGTTTCCCCTCTAAAACCCTGTATACACCTCTCTTCTCCTCCAAACATGCCAGATGCCCCACCCATCTCATTCTTCTCGATTTGATCACCTGAACAATACTGGGTGAGCAGTACAGATCATTAAGCTCCTCATTATGTAGTTTTTCTCCATTCCCCTGTTACTTCGTCCCTCTTAGGCCCAAATATTCTCCTCAGCACCCCATTCCCAAACACCCTCAGCCTGCATTCCTTCCTCAATGTGAGTGACAAAGTTTCACACCCGTACAAAACAACAGCCAAATTATAGTTCCATATATTCTAATCTTCATATTTTTAGATAGCAAACTGGAAGACGACAGATTCTGCACCAAATGACAGCAAGCATTCCCTGACTTCAGTCTGCTCTTAATTTCTTCCTGAACAGAATTTTTGTTCATTAAGGTTTTTCCTAAATATTTGAACTCTTCCACCCTTTCAAAGAAACTATTATCAGTCTTTATATTGTGACTTCACCCTGCATTCTGTTCTTGAGACATGACCATGTACTTAGCTTTCTCAGCACTGATCTCTAGACCAGTCTCTCAGCACTGATCTCTAGACCAATCTCCTTACTAGCGACTACTAAAGCCACAGAGATTTTCTTTATAGCACGTATGCTTCTGCCCAATATATTAACATCATCAGCATAACTAGAAGCCATTCTGGTTTGCCTGAACTCTCCTAATGGCACATTCTAAAGCAAAGCTCAAAAGCAACGGTAATAATGCAGCTCCTTGTTTCAAACCATTCTTAACAGGAAACATATCAGACAAATGTTTGCCTACCGAGTCTCTTCTACAGGTTTCAATTAGACACATTTTTATTAGCCTCACTAGTTTCACTGGGCTACCAAAATCAGTAAGAATATTACACAAGCCCTCCTTCCTAACTGAATCACAGGTTTTCTCAAAGTCTCTAAACAGGTTTTGCAAAAACAAATGTCAACCACAAAATGATAAAGTTAGGTCATCCTCTGCTGTAACGCATTCAGCCCTTTGGCTTTGGCTGGTTGTGCATTAAGTTATGATGTAAGTAATCCTTCAAGACATCAAGTAAAAAAATGTCAACTGAAGAGAAGGAGGTAGTCCCACTGCAAGACCTCTACACAAGATAACATGACACACCACATAAAAACACAAAACATTCACTGCTTTGGTTTTTCCTCACTATTCATTCCACTAATATTCCACACTCACGTTCATTCATCCACAAACAACATATAGTCAGGCCACTGATATCACAAAATTAACCACAACCATGCTATCAGCTGAATATGAATCTAAAAGCCCCCACGTTTGCATCTACAACCATACACAACTTTTACCATCTAGCTACTGTTGTACGTCTGTTCAACAGATTGGTTCTTGGAACCTTTAATTGCATATTATCAATGTAATGTGATACACAGAATTAAGCATGACAACTGTATGATTTGAAAATTAGAAAGGATATGAAAGCCCTGATGACCTTTTCTAAATGCAACCCATACATTTTCACCTAAAAAAAAAATCTTTACCCCACAAGTTCAGTGTCTGGACTAGAAACTAACCAATCACGACTGCCTGCTACTACACTGTTACATATGAACCCTTCAAATAAGACAATAAAATTAACTTCATACCTCTACGAAATTTGTGTGTTTGGCATCTCTAACAGTTACAACTGCATGTACTTCTTCAATCAATTTTTGCTTTTCATCATCATCAAAATTCATATACCATTTGGCTAGACGAGTTTTCCCAGCTCGATTTTGGATAAGGATGAATCGAATCTGTAACAGGCACAAAAATTTTACTGTTCATTACGCATGTAACATGTATGATCCTCACGCCTTTACATTGATGCATACGTGTTACGTTTAAAAAGCATACTGCTACATTATGGAACTACATGCACACATACAAACGCCGAACAGTTACCATTTCTTATCAACAGCCAAATAACCCCAACCATGCACACACCCCCGCCTTCTGTCAGCACCTCAGATTACAATCTCACGTCAAGACTCCCTACAGGCACAGATCGTAATACGACCAGAGATTGACGCACCAGGTCAGGACTTAAAAAAAATCGGCCCGATCACGGATTGCCTAATATAGCTCTTATCCGTGGGACCGATGCAAACATGCAGGGTAACCTACTGATGCCATTGTTTCGAATTAAGAACACATACTATTTTATGAATTATAGGATTAAGTATATGACAAATAAATCAACTGGCGTATTGTGACAACTGCCAAAATAAATTTGAACAAATTGGTAAGTTAGATCAAAACGTTGTTAATTTTATATTCAGAGATGGCAGTAGTAACTGTAGCTTGGACTGGTTCTGCCATCTGTGAACATACGTTAAAATAAAACAAAGCGGTATCGTACGCAGCTGCAAAAAGTGCAGGACGTACTGTGAGTACAACACTTGATCTTTCCACCATGGAGATGCTAGGCAGAAGAATTCAGTTCCGTAGCGCAGCTAGAATTATTGAGCCCATACGCAAAACTTAGTGCCTATCAATAAGTCGTACCCAGACAGTGTGAAGGCATATCGTGGGGAGTACGTAACAGGCTTAATATCTGAAGTCGCTTCCCAGTTTGGAATTATTTTAAAATCGCTTAGCCCGGTGTGTGCGTAGACCTATAGTCATGTAAAAATAATCAGATATTCAGACTATTAATGAACGGCATCGACGAAACCCTGCCTCTCTGTGACAGACGTAGAATTTTAACTACAGTAGTTTGTTGCAGAACAGGCCTGTGTATGCATGCAGGTTTAAAGGCACATGTAGTTTATAAGTTACTTTTACGGCAGATATTAGAGTCGTTCAGTAAAATCAGTGACGTCAAAAATTGTAGGAAGTCCTGTTCTCTAAGCTGTGCCGCGAATGCGAAGCTGGCAACTTAACCTCCAACTAAAATATGCTGTGATTGTTTCCACTGCATTATAATTAGATGCAGGGATAATTTTACGTTTACTTACACATTGTTAGACATCCTTCTGTCTTTCTTTGCTTCTTGTTTGTAATAGTCTCTTCGGCAATAGCCAAAACCGCAGTGCACAAACCAGGCTTTCCACTGCTGCTATCTGGTGACTGTTTTCATAGGTATTAGCAACAGGAACATGACGGCTATACATTGAAGCACTATATGGAACACTGGCCGTTTACGAATGCTTGGGCCTATACTGTTTAGGTTTTTCGACGTTACCCTTAGTACCTCTCGTCGACGGTCATCTAAGAATATCCATCTACCAAAATGCTTTCCTACTCAGCATTCACGATCATCTTCCCATCTTCTTCAGCGCTACTTAGCGTTGTATTTACGTAAGAATCTTCAAGCAACCTAGGAACAGTGGCGTACCCATGAATTTTGTTCTTGGGGGGGGGTTAAACAAATTCAGTTGAGGACAGAGGACAGAGAGAACAGGGATCTGGGGGCGGTAGCCCCCTAGTCAAGGGTTCTGGAGGCAGCTGTAATTTGGTACAAGAAATTTCATTTCATATAGTAAAATTTTCTTAATTTTTGGTACTTTAAGAATATTTATGATGACAACCAATTTATTTGTCATTGCTGATGTAAAACAATTGCGAACCGGCGGTAGTTTTAGAATTTTACTGCCTTTTTTCCGAACACCTTGGGGCGTTGGCTTCCTAAATTCAGCAATTTTTAACAGTTTTCACAATCGATTTGAGTTTCATATGATTTTGGAGGGCCTTCGGAATTTCGGGGGGGGGGGTTACGCCAGGTTTGTCATTTAACAATTGAAACAGTTCCAGTTACTATTTGGGTATCCTGTGGGAATGTGAGGTTCACATTCCCACAGGATACCCAATTAGTAAATGGAACTGTTTTAATTGTTAAAAGGCAAACCTACGATTTTAAACATTTTAACCAGATAAGTGCGCGTTATATATTTCATTCGTCCTTAGCAAAGAAACTTACCAGATTTTATGTACATTTTACTAATGTAAACATATTTGGATCCTAATGTGCACACAGCACCAATGACTTAGTCTGCTATGTAGGCCTGAAGATGACCGACTGATGGGTCGAAACATGTAGCCTTATGTATAAATAAATAGATAGTGCTGACGTATATAATTAATTTTATTATATAGTTACTCTAGCACTTCGTGGTGCCTTCTTTCAAGACAATTTCTTGATCTGTCCAGAAACTGTCATCTCTTCATGAACTACTTTCCACTGATTTCGTCAGAAATTGAAGAGCATAGAACACTTAGGGAATTATGTGGTAAGCGTCTAGAAGGATTACATCCACAAAATCCCCGTCATTTTGCAAGACAATATTCAGCGCGAGTCTCACCAGCCTACCGTCTTCGTTCCTCAACCACATGATTGTATCTGCTACGTAAACCGTCACAAACTGTCACCTCCATCCCTCCGTCTACAGAAACCTACTGATATAGTTGCACGATATTTCGCTCACTCTTTCGGGTTGTGACGTCAGCCTAGTTTCGTTAAAGTATCTTGGCCAGGAGCTGGAGACTTTGTGGAATGAACCCTGCTATATATTTTTTTAGTAAGGTGATACTAAGTTGTCCGATCGGACCAGCTCCTATTGATTGTCTGGAGCGCTAAGACGGAGGGGGGGGGGGAGGGGAACACAATTTTTGGAGAAAACTAAACCCAACTTCCATTTTTAACACCACAAATTCCACATGCACTATACGGCAATAGAATCCGAAATTTTGGCGATCAGAAGCCGCCTGAGTTGTGATATAGACCCTGTTTTCTTTCATTATTATGAAAATTTGGAACATAAAATTATGTATAAAATGTAGCTCAGTGTCCAGAATAAACATATATGTGAACACACCAACAAGTCGCAGAATGACACCTGAAATTTCTATATTCCAGAATATATTGTTACTAAATCCCTCTGCTAAGAACAGTTCGAACAAGTGAATTCATTTAAATACTTAGGAACTATGGTGAATACTAACAGCTCTATTGAGGAGGAAATTAAAGAAAAGCAGCAGGAAATAGAGCATACCGTGTTCACAAAAAAACTATTTTCATCAAAATTATTATCCCGAAACCTCAAACTACAACTTTATAACACGTTAGTTCGCCCAACAGTAACATAAGCCTCCGAAACGTGGGTACTTAAGGAAAATGTGACAAATAATCTGATGATTTTTAAAAGAAAGATCATAAGGAAAATATATGGTCCTACAAGAACGGATGGTGGCTACTGGAGAATTAAAACTAATCAAGAAATAAATTATATATTAAAAGGACAAAATATAATTGGGTTTATTAAAAAATAAAGATTAAACTTGTTAGGCCATGTTGAACGCATGGCTGGGGATAATATTGTGCAGAAGATTAAGAGATGGAAACCCATGTCTAAAAGACCAATTGGAAGACCTAAAACACGTTGGGAAGATGACGTTTGGGAAGATATAAAGGGCATAAACATAAACAATTGGAAGAAAGTGGCACAGAGTAGCGATAGTTGGAAGAATGTGGTTGAGCAAGCCAGAACCGTATATAGGTTTAGCGTTTTGTAAGAAGAAGAAGAAGAAGAAGAATGAGGAGGAGGAGGAGGAGGAGGAGAAGAAGAAGAAGAAGAAGAAGAAGGAAGAGGAGGAAGAGGAGGAGAAGAAGAAGAAGAAGAAGAAGAAGAAAAAGGAGGAGGAGGAGAAGAAGGAGGAGGAGAAGAAGAAGAAGAAGAAGAAGAAGAAGAAGAAAAAGGAGGAGGAGGAGAAGAAGGAGGAGGAGAAGAAGAAGAATGAGAAGAAGAAGGAGAAGGAGAAGGAGGAGGAGGAGGAGGAGGAGATAAAGAAGAAGGAGGAGGAGGAGGAGGAGGAGGAGAAGAAGAAGAAAAAGGAGGAGGAGAAGGAGGAGGAGGAGGAGGAGGAGAAGAAGAAGAAGACGACGACGACGAAGAAGGAGGAGAAGAAGAAGAAGAAGAAGAAGAAGAAGAAGAAGAAGAAGAAGAAGTCCCTCTGCTGGTAATTTAGTAGCAGAACACGTGGTGTACTTCACTCCACAACACAGCGGACTTGAACTCCATGGGTCAAGGTACCCTCGCGTTAGCTACGCCCAACTTCCTTTCAGCTAAGCTGATCCGCCGTCTTCAAGAGGCCGACTGTCGATCGCCTGTCCCCCGTCTAATGTCTGTCGGGGTTATCAGTGATAGATATAATGCTTCGTCCCGCTTGGATGAGATTACAGCTTCCATTGGCCTTCAAGCGAAGAAATAACATCGCCCATGCACGTCATAAACAACGGCCAGCAGTCCGCACACAACAAAGCAACCCGCATTGTTCCTCATTGCCACTATCCGTCATCATGTGGTGGCATCAGGAACCTCCGAATCTGAAATAAACACTTACCAAAACCCTCAGCGTCGTGGGCACACACCATAAGACCATCTTTAGAAACTTACTAGGATGATTCAGTCCCGTCTTGTTCTTAGTACAGTTAAGAGTACAAAATATCCAGTCCAAACACAACTGTTTGTTTTACTAGGAAATCAGGTAACTACATGTTTGGGCTATAAAATGGCCATCATCAGGTCGGTTACGAAAACAAAAGCAATAGTTCACAGATGCATTGATTTGAGGCCTCCTAACCTTGCAACACAATATTGTATGGTAGCCTATACTTCCTTCCTTAATTACTTACTCCATGGAGCAGAGTCCTTCTTCAGAAGCTGACCGATTTTCAGCTAGTCAAGAAATTCCCCGCATTTTATGGAACCCGAAGGTTCGTTACCGCATTCACATGTGCCTGCCACCTGTCCCTATCCTGAGCCAGCTCAATCCAGTCCACGCTCCACATTCCACTTCGTGAAGATCCATCTTAATATTATCCTCCCATCTACGCCTGGGTCTTATAAGTGGTCTCTTTCCCTCGGGTTTCCCCACCAAAACTCCGTATACACCTCTAATGTCACTCATACGTGCTACATGCCCGGCGCATCTCATTCTTCTCGATTCGATCACCAGCTACTGGGTGAGCAGTACAGATCATTAAGCTCCTCATTGTGTAGTTTTCTCTTTCAGAAATTAATACTTCGTGTTACACATAATAAGTATAACGAACTTGCTGAAAGGCTAGGGATGCTGAGTGTTTCCTGCTATACCTTGCCGCTTGATGTGTGTGTGTGTGTGTGTGTGCGCGCGCGTTCGTGCGTACGTGTAAGAGGCATACAGAGACAGACAGTGGTATGGAGCGGTATGCACATCGTCCATTTAAATGCAAGTAAAGCGACGATAATAACAGCTATACTTCTGGCCGCTTGTTGGACAAGCCAGAAAGAATACAGCAACGAAAAGACACTGCTAGTCTAGCGGGAAGGTTGCCGTTTACCCACAAGAAATGACACAATGCTGAAAGATTTTATTACTTGTAAACCTATTTCCGTACTGCGGAACGCAAGCAGGGACTCTGCTCCGTGGAGTGCGTAAGTAAGTAAGTAAGTAAGTAAGTAAGTAAGTAAGTAAGTAAGTAAGTAAGCATGAAAGTAAGTAAGAAAGCAAGTAAGAAAGTAAGTAAGTAAGCATGAAAGTAAGTAAGTAAGTAAGTAAGTAAGTAAGTAAGCATGAAAGTAAGTAAGAAAGCAAGTAAGAAAGTAAGTAAGTAAGCATGAAAGTAAGTAAGTAAGAAAGCAAGTAAGAAAGTAAGTAAGTAAGAAAGCAAGTAAGAAAGTAAGTATGCAAGTAAGTTAGTAAGAAATAAAGAAAGTAAGTAAGAAAGGAAGTAAGTAAGTAAGTAAATATTGAGTAAGAAAGTAAGTAAGTA
>Ga0131853_10022740_pt1 | contig 11336 bp, 7 predicted proteins | sample TergutLab28metaG_FD_92764 | JGI IMG/M metagenome (GOLD analysis project Ga0131853, IMG submission 92764) | Labiotermes labralis P1 segment gut microbial communities from Petit-Saut dam, French Guiana - Lab288 P1 (version 2) (version 2) | ecosystem: Host-associated > Arthropoda: Insects >...
AAACAGGCCTGTATGGCCATGTCTCGAGATCAACATCCAGGACAAAATCACGATAAAAAGATAGGTAATACATCTTTTGAAAGGGTGGAACAGTTGAGATATTTGGGAACAAATGTAAAAAATCAGTTTCCGTTAAAGAAGGAACTAAGGTCAAACGGAAGTCAGGGAATGTGTTTTACCATTCGGTGCAGAATCTTCTGTCTTACCGTTTTCTAACCAAAAAATACAGAGTTCAAGACACATAATTGTGTAAAACTGTAATTTTGCGTGTTCTTTTGTATGGATGTGCAAATTCATCTCCACATTGAGAAAGGAACATAGACTTAGGGTGTTCAAGAATAGGGTACTGAGGAAGATATTTAGGCCTAAGAGGGGCCAGCGAAAAGGGGAGTGGAAAAGATTACACAAGAAGAGGATTTATGATCGGTACTGCTCACCAAATATTCAGGTGATCAAATCAAGGATCAGAGGGGCGAGGCATGTGGCACAGGAGAGGTACATACAGGGTTTTGTTTGGGAGACCTGATGAAAAGAAATAACTTGGAAGACCTAGGCGTAGATAGGAGGATAATATTAAAACGGATCTTCAATACGTGGGGTGGGGAGGCATGGACTGGATTGCTGGGGCTCAAGATAGGGACAGGGTTGGGCGCTTGTGCAAGCTATAATGGATTTTCGTTTTCCATAAATTGCAGGGAGAATCTAGATTAGCTGAGGATCTGTTAGCTTCTCAGGAATCACGCTGCTCCATATAGTTATTTATTTATTTAGTAAGTAAGTAAGTGAGTAAGTAAGTAAGCTAGTAAGTTAGTTAGTTGGTTAGTTAGTTAATTGAGACAGAAATCTGAGAAGACGCGGAATCAGTTGCGCCCGTTAGGTCGAGCTATTCTCATTCACCGAGTAACCAAAGTATATTTAGCTGTCAAGTTTATACTGTGACGGTAAGAAGCCCAGAAAAACCCCAGTCACGTTGCCCGAAGACTAGGAGGAGCATCGAACCAGGCAACTCATAAATTCAAGTTGGATAAATTGTCGCCACACAAGCCCGTTCAGTAAGAAAGTACAGACAGCCAATTAAGGAATTTGTGACGTGTTATGACGCCCTTCCAAATAAGACGATGAATGACTCCAGGGTTAATGACTGACAAAATGACAACAGAGATTCTTTGTTCCATACGCATGCCCAGTGACATCCTGCCAAACACAGGGGATTATTAACGTGGTTAATGAATAGGGAAGGAAATTAGTAGCATAGAACCACCACAACAAAAGCGCGGAAAAGGTAGAGAGGTTACGGTTTTACACAGGCCATTAAAGTTGTATCTCATTATGAACAAATACACAAACTAAAAGAGTCTTTTGGCCTGTCTCTCCAGTTGTGCGGCAAATTTTATGTGTTCAGGCTGTTAGAGATGTTCAGACATACAGTAAAATTAAAACCGTCTATAAAGAATCGTGGATAATTCAGTAAATTTTCTCGAACGGAAAATTTGTTCTTTCCAGGGATATAATGTGAAAAATAAATAAAATTTTATCTAATACATAAAAACCATTCAATGCGAAGATTTAAAAAAAAATCGATTAAAGTCTCTTTAAATATTTAATGTTTTCTGGTCCTACAGTGTTATTCCATACTTCGTCTGTCTATAGTTTACCTGAGGACAATTATTTTAGCTACGAATTGGGAAGAATTAAAGCTATTAAAAGGTTACGTTGTCTATGAAATTAATTAAGCTAGGCATCATGTCATGAAAATATGTGGGGAATGAAAGTGTTCTATATTGCTTCATACTTTCTCGACATTACCGCTAGATGGAAGTGAGTGCTTAGCTTCAAGCTCTGGCTTCTTTAACCTAGGGTGAAAACCTTCCTACATCCATGACGGTGTATCCCAGTGTCGTTCTGGACGGTTCCAAAAGAGGAAAAAAACTGTACTCTGGGTTACAAACGAGATTTTACATCCCGAAGCTAGACGCTATTCAGGGTTATGCAGAATCAGTCCGGTATCACAAGGTACCTAATTAAATTTCTATCGCAAAAACCCGAAACTTCTGTACTGTTGATTTCGATTTCTGATATTTTACAAGAGTCTGTGACTCTTCATCCTCTGCATCCTACATGCCTCTGAGAATGCCAGTGGTCTCTCTCCAGCAGGATTCCTCACTATATGTGTGACTGTTTTGTCGTTACCAAACGAGCTACATGGCCAACCCAATCTCTCAAACTTGTATATTTGAGTAGACCGACTCTAATAGCACTAAATAATTTGTATAAGACACAATATTGTGCCTCATCTTTTTAAGTAATTAGAGGTAAATTCCAAAATAATAATAATAGAATTAATTCTTTGAGGTTAAGTTTAGTGTTCTTTTAATTCACGCTCTTTGTGGGGATGGCGAAGAACTTAGGGTAGAAAATAAATGCTATTTATAAGAGCAAGAAATACCCATATATTTCCTTTAGAATGGAGTTTACATTACATTTGATAACTACATTTTTCTCTATTATGATTTTAGTCTCCGTAAGTGGAAAAGTTTCCAGACGAAAAAGGAAAGTTTCTTTTTTGAAAATATACAATAAGAAATAACAAGCACAAAACATGTTCCAATAGTCTGATGCAATCATTTCTATTCTCTCCCTGCTCTGCAGAATAAACTCTCATATCTTCATGCAAGGGCGATATAATGTTTTTACGACACATTTATTTAAGCTATGTAATGTAGCAATGAAGTTTGCAGTTGGCACTTGCTAGATCGTAGGTTCGTTTCTCTGGCCGAAAGCTGGATCTATTAATTCAGCAATTATGTGGTATACCTCAGTCTTCAGACAAATTCTAAGATATTACTTGACTGGCCACCTATACTTCTTCCTGAGTAGGTCAAGTGGTTACATGGATTCTTTTGCCATTCCGCACAGAGGCTGTTATTTTTGTCAACAAGTTCCAGGCCGAAACTGTGACCCACCGAGTTTCATATCCAATGGGTCAAATATGCTCTTTTCTCAGGTAAAAAACATTTCGGGCTTCGAACTAATCACCCACTTCCTAGCAGGACATGAATGGGTAGATATACACCACCATTATCCAATATTTCTTCGTAGAGTGACGCTTATGCTATTCCGGCTGTAATATTACGCGAAGAATTATTAAAACAAAAAGCTGCTCGTTCCATGCAGGTTACTGAAACGTTGTAAACATCGAGAGTGCGCGCAACATTTCGGCCTACGATAGTTTGCGTTGATGTGTACATGACCACAGACACCAATGAAATATGATATTCTGTTTTCTGGAATGTGGTGTCGTGTATCTTATTAGATAGCTAGAGACGTTTCGGACGAACCTGCTGCCTCCTCCTTCACAGTAGGGGGTTTCTCCGAAAGGTTGGTACTCAGGTACCAAATTATTTCGAGGCATTTTTACTTATTTAACAAATCGAATGGCGTCAGATCTCAGAAGACTGTATATCCTTCAGCAACAATAGTGCTTCTCCTGTGATCTCCAAGCTAGCATAGGTGGACTTGCAGAGTCGGCCTGGTACCAAACCGGATTCTTCTACACTGATTGCCTGAGTGCCATATTCTAAATAACTTACGAGACCTGTGCATGGGAAGTCAACTTATTGTAAACCTGTCGAATGTCCTTATTTCTCAAGGTCCTTTCTGAATGATGGATGATGCGTGAGCCTGTTTATTGTTTAAACTGCACGAGAGGGGGCCTAAAGAAAGATAAAAGAGATGAGAAAAAAAGAATAAAAGAAAAAGGTAGTTGCGAGTAATCTTTTCGATTATCAAAGTTTTGTGTAATTGGATGTCACGTTAGGTTATGGACAGCAAGTCTGGAATAGAAAGACGTGCATCGGAGGTGTGGAATCCTTGCACCTGACTGTGCAGGACGACAGTGGTTCCATGGATCTCACAGCACTTCTGCTTGTTCATAAAATACAAAGCCAGTCATCAAAATGTGTGATTCCTTGTTGCACAGGAAACAGCGCGGAAATTTTACTTGTATGTGTTTCCAAATTTCGAGTTCCTATATTGCTGAGATATAAAAACTTGTTTATATGTTATGGCATGTTGGCTTGTTACCACATCCATCACAGTCAACTGGGTGGTGTAAGGCGCATAAGGTTTGCGCCTCTCGGATAATGGTATAAGTGTTTGAATTCTACTCTATCCTTTGAAACAAGGAGTCGCAAAATTATGCCCAGCGACTTGTCGTTTCCGTCCGTGTACCCATATTAATGGACTAAATGCAGTAGAACTCCACTTATCCGGACACTGGTTATCCGGATAGCCTAGTATTTGGATCGGCTTGGCCCTTCGGATAAATTTGTCGAGAATTCTACAACAATAATTTTTCTTGTAATTACCGGTTATCGGGTCAGGTACAGTGCAATGTTTTGGTTTCCAGAACTTCAAACGAGGCGTGATCGAAAGCGCATACCGTAAATAACAACAGCAGAACCTCAAACTGCCAAAGTAGCCTATTTTCAAAAAAAAAATCCAATTATCTGGATCTTCTGTATATCCGGATGATTCGCAGTCCCAATTAATTCGGATAAGTGGAGTTCTACTGCAGTTGTTCATTAAGTTTCATGTTTATGGTACATTAACATATATCGATCCTAGTAATTAACCAACTTGATGCATAAAATTTTGTTTTTCAATAACTTATTTCATGCCTCTACATGTTTCGAGCACATGTGCTCATCATCAGGAGGTCAACATTGTAGTATACAACCTCTGGTATCATCACACCTTTAGGTGGCCGTCCCGTGCACAGGTTGAGAGAGGACCTGTGCACGGGACGGCCACCTATAGGAGTGATGATACCAGAGGCTGTGTAATACAAATTTGACCTCCTGATGATGAGCACATGTGCTCGAAACATGTAGAGGCATGCAATAAACTTATTGTAAAACGAAATCTTGTGCATCAATTTGGTTAATTACTAAGATAAATATACCGAGTTGCACGGTCAGCAAAACGTCAAAAAATAAATCGATCCATTCACTTGAACTGTATTTACATTTGCATTGTCTAAGCTGTGTGTACATTCCAGATTTCTTATCAAATTCGCTCCCTTGCCGCCGTATTCTTGACCCACCTTTTCGTCTTGACTTGAACAAACTAATTTTGTTTTGATGTCAAGCAAATAAAAGGGGTTCTGTACTTACCGGACTTATATACAAAAATACTTTCGTTTTTCTAGTTGTTTTACTTTCTTTTATAGACCGTACTTCCTTCAAAACCTAAAGGAATTGTAAGAAACTGTGCAGAAACAATAATACATAACTGCTGAATAGGATCAACGTGCAGGAAATTAGGACAGCTGCAGGTATAGCTCCTTAAAAATATTTTATATTCAACAACCAATAAAATTAATAAATTGGTTTGGTTTAATGTCAGTCATCCCCGTAGTGTTTATAACGAATAAAATGGTTTTCAGTCAAAACACAACTTCACTATTTGACAAATTATCTACATATTTCGGTTTCTGTTTTTGTAGTCGTCATCAGGCCGATTCCAAGAATAAAAAAGGATGATGATGTACAGTTCCAATAACACACTGTAGGGTCCGAGATCTCCGATCAATGTTGCAACTGTACTTCTTTTTTATATATTTATGTCATTGGAATAGGCCTGATTATGCCTACCGAACACAAACCAAAACATGGAGTTGTTCTGTTAAAAAGTAAAGTTCTGTTTTAAATAAAAAAACCTGCATTTTTAGTTAAATATGATATTAGTTCAGAAACGAACCTACTCTTACGTGTATTTAAATTACCTAAGCTCTGCACGTGCTGAACATCACACTGCATGGAAACGAGTGGTCTGCTATTTTTCTCGGTTGAAATAAGACTTTAGGTTGCCCTGAAACATCTATAACTGACTACCAATCAACGTTGCGTAACATACTACAAAAACGAAAATCACGAACGAGAGTTTCCTTGACCCATATCTGTTCCAGATCCTGCCTGGAAGCGGTGGCAAAGAATTCTGCTTTTTAAGAGAAGTGAGCACAAATTCCGTGGTTTTTCCGTTAACTAATCGCTTTATTGAGTCAGATAATTATATTTTTAAATATTAGTGTCTGATAGGTTGTGATGTAGTGTAGTTTGGTAGACAGAGGGATGGGTCAGTGCATGAACGGATGGAAGAACACACGGATATACGTCAACAATAAACTCAAGCTTCAAAATCATCGTCTCGAAACTTAACTTTCAATGTTATCCTATTAACTACGTAGCAGTATACATGCGGATTCGTCCTTTCAGCCCTTCCAGGTAAACTTTATGCACATCTGTCACTTATATCTGTGTAGGCCATATATGTCTAGTTGCTTGCCCTTTATTCCCACCTGATTTTGAAATCTCACCATAGAATTTACGAACACTTTTAATCTTCTAAATTCATACAGAGAATGCTGCAGCCTGTTGATATTTATAGCGTATACACAGTAGGTCATTAAACGGAGAGGTGCAGGCATCTGCCTACATATGCTTCATGAATACAGCTGCTGTGTTTCATACAATCCACTCTGCCGATTACTATACAGTACATAAAGCACAGTGTGTGCTCTCTGGTTCGTCCGCATGCGTCTAATGAGAGGATCAGCCCTTATAATCTTTAGGTTGCCTGCTTTCCTCTTTCCCATCCGGCTGGACGGGCTGCCCTGTTACATTGGATGAAAGACGTACTTGTTCAAAACACAATATTGTTGCACAATGTTTGCAAACAGCAGAACAGATTGCCACTTAGCTGTATTAAGGGCAGAGATCATTTACAAGTTTCGAGCTCCACGGGCGATCAAGTGACCCTGAGTCTATATTTATGAAATGGTTAGTATGATATCACTTAGAATATTTTTAGGCTTACATATTGCAGCAGTTCAGACTAAATGTAATCAAATATTTAGTCTCTAACACCCAGCTGAACGTCAGGGCGCAGACATGAATGGCTCGCCTGGGTTACACACATGACCTTACCTCAGCCTGCCTAATATCATTAGTCCAACGAAGCGTATAAAGTAATGTAAAATGCTTCTGTGTCCAGTGGTCCACGATTTCCGAAAGAGGCTTTGTTTGAAGTCTCCCAGGTTTCGACTGCCTGTCATTCTACAGAGCACTTCTTTTGGTGCCGTACCGAGCACGGCAGTGTGATCGCTTACAGACCTAGCATCTGCCAGGACATCCGGTATAATCAGGACAGAGATTAAAAAAACTAACTCTAGCAAAGTGAGGAGAAGTATGGTACATTTTTGGAAAAATACCTTAGTCCCCTTCAAAGTACGTCCCCTGCGTCTGGATGCAGCGATCCCAGCGCTGCTTCTACTTCTGGAGACGTTGTCTAAAATCTTCAACGGAAATGCTTTCAAGGGCCGCCAGCGATTCTCGTTGAACACTTGCAACGTCGACAAAACCCCTCCATTTCAAATCCTGATTCATCCCTGGGAACAAAAAAAAAAGTCGCAAGGAGCGAGATCGGGAGAGTCAAGGAGGAGGGAGGGGGGGGAAACAACCGCCATTTTGTTGTCAGCTAAAAGGGAGGCTTGTGCCGACGTTGCAGGGGTTCAACGAGAATCCCTGGCAGCCCTTGACAGCATTTCCGTTGAAGATTTTAGACAACGTCTCCAGAAGTAGGAGCGGCGCTGGGATCGCTGCATTCAGTCACAGAGTGCATACTTTGAAGGGGACTAAGGTTTCACACTTGTACGACGGGTTTAAATAATTTTTTAACAATTTCGGGAAATTTTAGGTCCCCCGTCTGTATATGTGTGTGTGTGTGTGTGTGTAGTTACAGTCGGCTTTGGTTCAGAAAGTTGCATGCAGCACCTTTGTAGGTTTGTTTTAAAATATATTTAGTTTTTAGACATATTCGCTAATGAATTTGTGACTACTCACTTTGTTATATCCGTCGGCATAAAACTCTACTCTCCCACTGTACCGACAGTCGTGAATTTTTCTGAAAACTTTCAATAAAGTTATGTCTAAATATTGGACTTCTGCCTAAAATCGGGGAAAAATTAGAAGAAACTTTGCACAAAGACCAACACATATTTATGTTAACATTGCATGGATTACGACAGAAGCACAAGAAATACAATACCTCTCCCTTTAATAGATGCGTGTAAGAAACGTAGCACGGTACGAGAGGCCGAAGAAACACCTGACTATCAAAATATGACAATTCATAAGAGAATGGAAATGCGTATATAAAATACTATCGTTAGGGCTGCTGAGACCGAGTTCAGGTCCCAGTAAAAAAAAAACTGCACCCCTCCCACCCTCCTACAGCAAGAGCGGACCGGCTAGAAATATTTACGCTTAATCAAAAAGACTGTCAGCTGCAGAGTGACTTGGAGTTGGTAAAACAGGGTTGATATGTGCAGTCGAGACATAATGATACGAGTACTACCGAGAAAGACGAAAACATATGCAACATAGTCGGGCCTGGTAATTTTTACCGGCTTCCACCGTCTCGTCGGCACTGACAAACATTTCCACGACTTTTTACACGAACGTCATTGAAAAATAACTATTCGAAAGCACCAGAAGTTATACGCCTCTGCCGATGTTTCCCAACTATTTTCGTGTTCAAGTATGTGGCACATAGAGGAATCATCGTGCTTACACGTGTACTAAACGCTAGAAACGACAATATCCAAGATCCATTCTACTCGGGAGAGTTGACAGTTTGGCCCCAAGGTCTTAGCGCCGTATAGGAACAATCTTACCTATAAATGCATAGCTGCCAGACAGAAAAGATACTGTCTGTTGTGCACAGCTACATAATTTCTGTAAATTTATTTGGAAAATCTCAGTGTAGAAAATTTTCACCTAGATGAGGGTTGATATACACCGTTTTGCCTGTGGTAATTCCTATTTCGTCGTGAAATGGATCCTAACTGAAAGACCGTTATGTTAAGAGAAACTGATCAAGGGGCCTCGAACCTGTTTTATAATCAGAATAAACTTCATGTAGGACACACATTCTTACTTGCCTGTACCCTGGAAGAAAAACTACAGAAGATTCCTCTGATTTAAACTTGTTAAAAGGGGGGCAGAACCCGATCGAAGATCTACTAACATCCGGTAGACATGAAACCAGTCTTATATCCTTAAAATCTAAAAGACTGAGGAGCGGCACACACATTTCGTATCCAAAACTTTAATAAACTATTTCCACATCTTTTTATCGTGTGTACTCCACATAAACAATACAAAAGCGTATCCGTACAAGTGGTACCAATATAGTTATCGTATAATATATAATAGATTTCCTGCAATCTTGGTATTTACAGCTAAGCACGATCTAAAAGCCATATTTACAAAAAAAACTTAACACTTGGCGTTTAATAAACAAGGAAAATCATTTTATAGCTCTTCGTTACTTTGCCTCTTCATGAAAGGTGTGATAAAAGTGGCAGAAGCAATTAGCGAGGAATACAGCAATTACCGACTGGGCCAGCGTACTAAAATATACCCAACATTCATCCTGTAAAATTAACGCCCGATTTAGACGAAATTACTGGTAAACATAAATGTACATTACTGCGTAACAGATCACATATATGATTCCAAATTTTCAAGGGATGTTGACAACGGTTCAACAGAGACTCAAGTTGGGATTGCCGTGGCGTTTGGGAAATATTCACCGACGTTTTGGGGAGCTTGCTCTCTCACCCTTCAGGGTTTAAGTTGGCAAATAAGACTGATAAGGATCAGATACTGATAAGATATTATGCCCTCACTATATACTGTCGAAATAATGGAAGTAAAGTGAAAGAATATATTAGATGATTGGAAGATGACTGCAGTTCATCCTCAAAGGCACCATTGTCACTCACTTTACTTTATTTCGGTGTATCAGCCTGTGGAAATAATGAGACCAATTAAAATATGTTAAATCAAATTTAATAAAAAAAAAACCCTTAACATAAATTTTGTCTGATTCATTTCGTAGTCAGACAGGTCTACATGAATGAGATGCTTCATCACCATTTATTTTTGCTTTACCTACATGTAAGTTTATTAGGAGGGTGTAAGAAATGTAGGAGCCCATTCCAGTGGCCGTGCGGCCTAAGGCGTGGGTGTGCGGCCGTTCGCTTGTTGGGATTGTGGTTTCGAATCCCGCCTGGGGTATGGTTGTCTCTTGTGAGTGTTGTGTGTTGTCATGTAGAGGTCTCTGCGTCGGGCTGATCACTCTCCCAGAGAAGTCCTACCGAGTGTGGTGTGTCTGAGTGTGATCGTGGATCCTCGACAATGAGAAGGCCCTGGCCCACTGGGGCTGTTGGGTTATGGTAAAAAAAATGTAGGAAGAGCTGAAGTTAAGTGGGATACAACAGGTTCTGGCCTTTGCTTAAGATATGCTACTGAACGAAACTATGAATAACGTATAATGAGGTTAAACGCGAAGTCTCTGTTGACAGCTGGCAATGAATAGCCCAGTAGTCAACACAGAGACAACCAGGCATATATTATTTCGTGATACGATGCTTCCGCTGTGGTGCCAATAACATCTTCGCTCTTGTGGGACGTTTTCCAGCGTTGATTGGTAGTTATTTACCGACGTTTCGGGACAATATATCGGTCCCATCTTCAATTGTCAAGGGTCTTGGACTGCTTGATCCTTAAACATGAGACCGATAGGTTGGCCGAAAACGTCGGCAACTACTAATAAAAGCTGTGTTAACCTACCAGAAGAACGTATATCTTATAAGTTAATTATGTAATTTATCTTTATTAGAAAGAAAGAAAAATCGCAAGGTAAAAACTGCTAATTAATATTTTGAAAATTTGCCACATTTCTAATATTTTGTAACGAAAATAATAAACGAAACTTGCAATGACGAGATGATTTAGAGCAAATTAAATTCGGAGAATGATACTGCCCGGAAAAAGGATCCCTTCTCATCGAAAAGCATAGGAACTGAAACCCACAAATCTACTGGCCTCATCCTAAATTTAACCATTCTTGTCTTTAAGCTAGGCACTGTGTCGAGGTGACGGGCTAACTTCATGCTTCAGTCACATTAATCTCGGGAAGAAAGATCCGCGCACACACGGATAGCGGGCAGGTGTTACGAAAAGAACAATCTCTGACCTGCAGGGAATTCAGTGTTTTATTGTTCCAACTGCGTCATCCAAGCACACAATTTTATCACATTTCAACAAAGGACATGTCACAACAATTGAAGGCAACTCATTGCCTATAATGCAGGTTTCTCTTTTAAGAAGTTGTTCATCGTCTGAAGACCCTTCCCTATTTACAGTAAACCACTTGTTATGGCAACAGGTTTCGCACCTCTGCACGTGCCTGAACGTTGCCTATAGCCT
>Ga0131853_10022741_pt1 | contig 11336 bp, 12 predicted proteins | sample TergutLab28metaG_FD_92764 | JGI IMG/M metagenome (GOLD analysis project Ga0131853, IMG submission 92764) | Labiotermes labralis P1 segment gut microbial communities from Petit-Saut dam, French Guiana - Lab288 P1 (version 2) (version 2) | ecosystem: Host-associated > Arthropoda: Insects >...
AATTTTGTCATTCTGTAAGAATCTCTTCTTTACTCTTTATTCCGCTATACATATATACTCTTGTCACAATCTTTACAACATGACAAAAATAAGTATAGAAAAATAGGGCAAAAACCACAATAAGGCTTTTTGTATAAAAATTCTCAAATCAATACCCCTAATCAACCCATCAAATAATACTTGATTGCTGCTAGTTCTATTAATGCGTTACTAAATCACCCCCTCCCCTGACCGCCTCAAAAACCTCCATGTTTTGAAACTCAACCCTAAAACAACATTTTATATAAACGTAACCGCTGCTACAATCACGAAAATATCCTCCTAAAAATTCAATCTCCCCATTTTCCAACACCTCAAAATCCACTCTCACAAAACCATGCGTTGCGCTTGTGTTTTAGAACTAACAACAAAATATTCCCTCTCAAGAGAATCAAAAATTAACACACTCACAACCACAAAAAAGCTGCCTTTTCCGTTTCCATTAAATGTGCCAAAGAACCCCCTTAGAATTACCACACTCTCAAGATAATTCGAAACCCAGTATGTTGTTCCAAACCTGCCATGCGAGACACTCATCTTGAAATTTGCTACAAAATATGATGAATTTATCTCATTTATCAAAAAATCATCTTTCACCTAAAAACCACTCATAATGAGTTAAGCTTAAAGGTCTAGTGTCATTAATTTTTTCACTATTTATCAAATAAACGACTACAGCACGTAGTTGGAGACCTTGCGCTAATCCCGCAGTACCCCAATCTCTGTATCCAATATAAATTTGATTTCTGCATTATATATACTTTGAGTTCTATTTTGCATTCCTGTCATAGATATGTAACAAAATACAAAAGAGAGTGCACATAAACACTACACATAAACACTATGTTCTCACTCCCTTTTAATAGCGATTATTCAACTGTTATTTGTATTTATTCAACATTCCATTGAAACTAACTATTGGTTTCAGGTATTTTGAAATTCAACTCTAATTCAGCCCATTTTAACACTGCGTGAGTTAATCCTTCCGCTTGAAAATCACAAGGTGAGAGCAAAATATCTTTAAAAACAAGCACAACATCACTTTTATATGGAGATTTTCAATTATTTGAATACCAATCTTTTCAACACCTTGTCGAATAAAATCTTCAACATTAACAATATTTTTTTGCTAAAAATATTTTAGATTTTTCAATATTTTCTCCATCTAAAATACGAATCCATAAACCTTCAGAAAGTTTTAAACATTTGTCCTTTTCTGCATATTGCTGCATGGGTAAGATGTCAACATTAAAATCAAATATAATGCCCCACCAGTTAAAGCTAATTTGTACTAATATTTGCCATCGGCTTCCTTTTTAAGTTTTACACTCATTTTACTCTCCTTAAAACCTTAATAATCCCATAACTGACTTGTAAAAGAAGTATTCATTTCCAAAACATTCCAGCAGGTCTAATTATATGTTGCAAGCCGTGTTTTCCGCCTGAATTCATAAGCATATAATATCTATAAAGTTTTTTCCAAAATTTCCACAATAAACATATACCCCACTTAAAATCATTTGTCAACTATCTTTCTTAAAAAACTCTACAATATTTTCTGCTGTTTTTATATCAATTCCGCTTTTTTCCACAATCCCATCCACAGACAAAGTTTTAATCTCTTTAAAATTTATACTTGCCAAAATCTTTTTACGCTTAACTTCCCCCACCCCCTCAATCCTCTCCAAAATACTGCCTAGCTTGCCCCCACGCAGCAATCTATTATAACTATTAGCAAACCTATGTGCCTCATCTCTTGCTCTCATAAGCAACCTAAGAACATAATCACCCTTCGCCAAAGAAATCTGTCCACCGCCAACCAAATGAATAATCTCATCCTTTTTAGCCAATCCAACCACATTTTTACTATATATGTGTGATATATTATTCCCACTTGACAATATTACATCACATATAGCACTCCATGCCGCCGCTAGCTGCCCCTTTCCTCCATCAATCACCACCAAATCGGGTACTCCTTCTTCCCTAACTTTATCAATCCTAAATCTTCTCATCATCACTTCTCTTATTGCTGCATAATCATCCTGCCCGTCCACTGTCTTAATTTTATAGCGCCTATATAAAGACTTATTTGGCACACCATTCACAAAAACCACCCCGCTAGCCACCACATCCTCCCCTGCCATATTAGACACATCATAACACTCTAGCTTCTTTAAGTTTTCAATTCCCAACAATTTTCCCAGCCTCTCACACGCCCCCGTTGTCATATCTTGCTCACGCTTAAACTTGTCCAATCCGCTGTTTAAATGCTCCTCAGCATTCTTCCCCGCCATGTCTACCAACTTTTTCATAATCCCCCTTTCAGGAATCCCCACTATTGTTTTATTCCCCCTTACCACAGACAAATATTCACTAAGTCCACCAAAATCCTCATCCTCAAAACTACTATCAAAACCCAAATTCACTTTCTTTGGAATCTCATTCCCATCATAATATTGCACAATAAAAGAAGTAAGCATCTCTGCACTACCCCCCATACTTATTTCCCCCAAATAAAATACTCTCACACCCGTCATACGCCCGCCACGAACCACATTAACAGCCGCCGCCGCATTTATGCCATCGCTAGCCAAATAAAAACTATCAATATCTTCTAAATTACTAAAAGACGAAACATGCCTCTCCTTCATTTTTTCAATCATCAAAAGCTGTTCCCTATACCCAATCGCCCTCTCAAAATCCTCTGCGCCCGCCGCACTCTTCATCCTCTCCTCAAGTAATAATCTTGCATCAGCATCTCGTCCAGACAAAAACGCCACAGCCTTATTAACCGCATCACGGTATAAGTTAGCATATTCCGCAAAAACAATTTCTTTTTCTTTTTGTGCTTTTTCACCCATTTTCCCCATACCATGTGTGACATAACTTGTATTTCCATTCGTATTTTCAACAATATAATTTGCGCCACCAATCATAGCCCCCTCACGCAGCACTCTATCCTTCCCGCCAAACTCACTTATCACACTCCCTCTTTTGCCCATATGACACGGTCCTAAACATAAATTGATATGGTAATTCAAACACTCCCTGCTCCCAAATCTTCCTTTGCAGAACCTAACCTTATACGCAGCCCTAACAATCGATACCACATCCATTACTCTTATCCCGCCAAAATACGGTCCAAAATATTTAGCCCCGTCTCGCTTAACCTTTCGCACAACTTGCATTGAAGGAAACTCCTCTTTTAAATTGATCCTAATATAAGGCGCAGCTTTATCATCTTTAAGAAGAATATTAAATTTAGGATCATATTTTTTCACCAAACTAGACTCTAATGCAAAAGCGTCCTTTTCAGACAGTGTAATTATATAGTTGAAATCAGCGATTAGTTTAACCATCGCCAAAACCTTTTCATCTTTTTTACCGTCATGAAAATACTGCCTAACTCTGTTTTTAAGCAATCTAGCCTTCCCTACATAAATAACCTCTCCCCTCTCATCATACATCAAATAAACGCCAGGCTCTGGCGGCAAATTTTTCAATTTTTGCTCTATTGTCATTAAAAGAGTATAACCTGCCAACCATCGAGCTGTCAAATATATTCAAGCAAAACAATTACAAAATTTCACAATAAAAACGTCTTACTCACATTAAGATTCAAAACACTATATTATGCGTGATATAATAATACGAAAAATAATATTATATCACATATAATATTTATCAAATAATACTATGTGTGATATAATATTATTGATTATGTCCGTGATTTTCATCTAAAAAATATTAAAAAATCGAGCAATTTTATTAGTGAAAAATGAATTTTCTAAATTTTATTCTGTCTCAAATCTTTCAAAAAACCATTCTTCTTCATTATTCCCCATTCAAATTTGAAGTAGTTTTTAAATAATTTTTCATCTCCTCATAAGAATAAATTTTTCTAGCAAAAAAATCCAAGTCAATTATTTATTCTGTCTCACAGCTCTATTACTAACACTTTTTGAGAATACAGCACAAAAAAATGAGCAACATTATATTGCTCATTTTTTTGGTCTTGATTATTTGATAATTTCATAAAAAAATTTAGACTACCTTTTTTATATTAATCAAATTTACATCCGCAATAATTTTGCCTATATAAAATTAATTCTTTTGCAATTTCTAATGACCGCTTATATCCATCCCCTTTCTTAAAGTCTGATGGCAAATATTTTACCCCTATTTCATTCTCAATTTCAAAACCAATTTTATTGATGATTTTAGAGTTTTTATGAGGACTAATTGTGAGAGTTGTAGCAAAAAAATCATAATTCATTTTTTTGGCTTCTTCAGCAGTTTTTTTTAGTCGCAAATAAAAACATTTTTCACACCGCTCCCCTCCCTCCGCATAATTTTCACACCCCTTAATTTCTTCCAAAAATTCCTGATGCACATATTCACATATAACAATGCCTTCTTCCCTAAATCCCAACTTCAACATCTCCCCCGCCCTTTTTCTATATTCACCCATCGGCATAATATTAGGATTATAAAAATACCCCCGCACATTCTCCGCCCCCAATCCCCTAAACTTCTCAAAACAAAAAGCTGCACAAACTGCACAGCAGCAATGCAGCAAAAGTTTTGCCCTACTATTCTCTAAAACTATTCTCTCAAATTCTTTATTGTAATTCATCTTGGTTCTCACTAATTAATTTTTCATTATCAATTTTTCTAATTTTCTTTTTAAGCAACACTTCATCTAAAATAAAAATCCCATTACTCACAACGGACGACACAAATACTGTAATAAGCCTAAAAAATGAATTCATATCTGCACCATCAAAAATCAATTGATGCAATATGATAAAAAGTAATACTATTGCAACAAATAATAAAATAGCCAATAAAATAACACCCAGCATCCTAAAACCAATTCTTCTATGCTCACGCTTGCTATTAAATCTGTTCATTACCTCAATATAAAACTCACTCAATTCTACTAATAAAATAATAAATCCCAGCACAGGAATAAACATTTTAAGTACTTTCATTTTCATTTAATTCACCACCCTTACTCAATTTTTCATATCTAAAATTATTAAGATTGCTAACTGTTAGTTTTTTTTATATTTTTTATACAATTTTCAAAATCTATTCGTGCTTTATTTTTTCGCTATTAAACTGCACCATAGAAGCCAGTACATAGCATTTTTCATTTTCACTAGACTTACGACTCCATAAATAAAACTTCATGTTTGTTTCACTCAAAACTCTTTTTTCATCTGTTGTAAACTCAAATTTTTCGACATCAAATTCTAAGTCTAAACACATGCTTCCTCCAAACGTTTGCTGGCCTTTTTCATTTGTATTAGAATATGCTATAATTTTATTGCCCAATATATCTTTCACATATTCAAAAATCCCAGCTATTAGCTCATCAAAAATTGGCTCTTTCTCGCCATAATCATACAAAACATCTAAGTGCAAATGAGTACCAAAATAATGTAAAATTAAATCATCATCTTCACCTGTTATTTCAATATGTGATTCTTCCTCTATAGCATGCCTAATACTTAAACGACTATATTCAATTTTTCTTTCATCATACATATATTCAGCAATCTCAAAAACAAGTCGCTCGTCAAAGCCATGTTGCTCTAACAATTTATTTAAGGGTTCCAAATAGTTTTTTATATTTATTTTATATGACCATCCCATTGACACCACCTACATAAAAAAGAGGATTTTTACGCACTCTCTTTTTCTCTCATTGATTTAATTCGTTTGATTAAATCATATTCGCTTTGATAAAGGTCTAAAACCTCTTGCAATGTTACTTTTGGTGAACTTCTTCGCCTTTTCAAATGTTGAAGATACTTATCCATTCTATTGTCACCTATGTCCAGCGATTCTTTATATTCTGCTATGCTGTTATTTAGATATAGTTGCTCGCCCATTTCTTTTAATATCAGGAATGACATTGCTTCACACAAGATTTCTTCTTCAATCCAAAAAATCTCATTTTCATGACAATATGCAAGAGAATTGTTGCAATATATGTGTACATATTCATGAGAATATTGATAAATGAACTTTTGATAATCGTAGTATTTGCCCACTTTGTTAGATTGGCTATATGGTTTTACAAAGATTGTGTTGGTTTCTTTGACATATTCTAATCTATTGCTATTCATATCCAAGTTCACACATAGCTTGTCTATGTCTAATTTTTCATTGATTAGTTGTTCTATTTTTTTCCTCAGTATGTTCGGCTGTTTTTCTGGCGAGTGTCCGTTAAAAATCATAATTTATCCCTTGTCTAAGTCTAATATAATGGATTGTTCTTACTGTGTCAATTATGGATTAGATGGTGTCAATAGGATCCCCATATTATTTTATTCATGCCACCCTTTTACCCCTCACTCTCCAGCTTCGCCGTCTGGTCCGCAATCCTAAGCGCCTCAATCATTCCCTCAATATCCCCATTTACAAACTCCGTCAAACTATACAAATTAAGCCCAATCCTATGATCAGACACACGCCCCTCCTTAAAATTATACGTCCTAATCCTCTCACTCCTATCCCCCGTCCCCACTTGCCCCTTTCTCTCAGCCGCATGAGCCTGCTCTGCATCCCGCTGTGCCTTGTCATACAACCTAGTCCTTAATACCTGCATCGCCTTTTCTCTATTTTGTATCTGACTGCGCCCGTCCTGACACTGCACCACAATCCCAGTAGGCATATGCGTAATCCTAATCGCACTCTCCGTCTTATTAACATGCTGCCCGCCTGCCCCGCCGCTTCTATAAGTGTCAATCTTTAAATCCTTTTCATTAATCTCCACCACTACATCCTCAGCCTCTGCCAACACTGCCACCGTAACCGTAGAAGTATGCACACGCCCTTGTGTTTCCGTCTCAGGCACCCTTTGCACCCTATGCACCCCGCTCTCAAACTTCAGCTTAGCATAAACCCCCTTCCCCTTAACAGAAAAAACAGCCTCTTTAATCCCGCCGATTTCAGTTTCAGATATGTCAATGTCTTCAACTGTCCATCTGTTTTGATGCGCATACATCTTGTACATGCGTGTAAGAACTGCCCCAAAAAGTCCAGCCTCATCACCGCCTGCCCCTGCCCTTATTTCCATAATGACATCCTTTTCATCATTTGGATCTTGCGGAAGTAATAAAATTTTTAATTCAGAAGTCAGCTTTTCTATTTCCTCTTTTTTCTCATCAATCTCCATCTTCACCATCTCCAGCATCTCAGGGTCTTTTTCTACCCCCAGCATCTCTTTTGCGCCCTCTAAATCACCCTTAGCCTTGGTATAATTGGTATAGCACAAAACTACAGGCTCTAAAGTATTTTGCTCTTTTGATAGCTTGACCCATTCTTTGTTGTTAGATATGACTTCGCTCTTTGCCAATAGCGCCGTCAATTCTTCATACCTATTTTTAATATTTTCAAGTTTTTGTATATTCATAATTTGTAGTTTTACTCCTTAATATTTACATATGTACAATTGAATAGATTCTATTATAATGCTTGTAGTATTTGAGCAAGATATGGAGCAACAACCACTGCCAAACCTAAATCAACAGCCTTATCCCCTATCCACTTAAATGTACTTTTAATCTTTTCCCAAATCTTATTTTTATCTTTCTTTTCACTTTTCAATAACTGATCAATCACTACAATCATTCCTCTCAATTCATTTTTCAGTGTTTCATCTAATTGTGATTTATCAACAGCCTCAAAAACCATATCATAACTGATTTGTATCTTTATATTAACTTCATTATTATTGTTTAATATTGGATTATTATGAAAGGTAGGACTTATATTCACTCTTTCTCTCTTCATTTCTTCTTCCTTCATTGCCTTTTGTTTAAAATAATGTCCTCCTCTGTCTGTGATCCCAATCACTATTCTATCCACAGATTTCCACCCCCAATCTCCCTTAAAGATAATATACCCCATTTCTTTAAGATTCCTTGCTGTCTCTAAAATAAAATCATGTTCACCTAAATCAGTGATATCAGCCTCATTGGCGCCCTTATTATTTGCCTCAATGCCTTTTAATAATATTTTTTCTTGTAGTTCTGTTAGCATTTCATATTCTTCCTAAATAGCATTTTTCATGTTGTATTTAATATTTTCATTAAAGAAGAGATCCTTACAGGATGACATAAATATAAGTTTAAGCGATGTAGTTTCTACATTTGATAAAAAAGGTGGGCTTTAGCCCACTTCCCTCACTTGAGGTTCGGCTTTTTTGAGTTCGCTTATCCTTTTCTCTCAGACAATTTTTCATATACTATAAAATTTTTTATTTTTGTCATCCTGTAAGGATCTCTTCTTATTTCCTCCCAACAACAACCCTGTCAATCCCACTTAAATCCTTATAAATTTCTGTCTTGAAATTGTTTTGCTTTAATATTTTAACCACCTCATCCGCTTGCCCCATCCCCATCTCAAACATCACACAACCACCCTCAACCAAAAATTCACCACCCACGATATCCCCGACTATCCGCCTATAAAAATCCAACCCATCCTCACCGCCATCAAGCGCCAACCACGGCTGCGCTTTGACCTCTTCTTGAAGTCCCTCTATATCCCCACTCTTTATATAAGGAGGATTTGACACAATCACGTCAAATTTTCTGCCGCCTAGTCCCTCAAATAAATCACTCTTTATCACCTCCACATTTTCAAGTCCCATCAAATTCCTTCTAGCAACCTCAATCGCCCCATCATCAATATCCGCTGCCACCACACTCACCTTATCCCCGCATTCTTTAGCAATAGTCAACGCAATACATCCACTGCCTGCACATAAATCCAACAAGTTCATTAATTCTGAATTTTTAATTCTGAATTCTGAATTAAAAAAAGCAATAGCTTTTTCACAAAGCTCCTCTGTCTCACTTCTTGGCACCAGCACCCTTTCATCTACAAAAACATCCCTCCCATAAAAACTAGACACCCCAAAACAATAATCTAGCGGCACTCCACCCATCCTCTTTTTCATAAGCAGTCTCAATTTCTCACCTTGATCAATATCTAGTTTCTCAAAATTACCAATCTCGCTCCTCTTACAATCAAGCACAAAACAAAGCATCCAATCCGACTCAGCATCCTCAATTCCCATCTTTTTAACCATCTCTCCCAGTTTCTCTTTAGCCTCATCCATAAACACCTCACCAAACTTCCTCTCTTTTATACTCTCATCTTCTTCCATCTCTATAGCAATCTTAAATGCCGCAATAGCAACCTCAATCATCTTTTCATCAGGCTCTTTAGTAGTCAACCTCTGCAGCGCCAATCCAGGAGCCCTCATCATCTTAATAAACCAATTATCCTTGCACTTAGCCAGCAATTTCAAAAACTCAAAAGAAATCCCAGCCACAATAGGCAAGAATATAATCAACCTCACCCCCATAAAAACCAAGCGCCTAACAATCGTATTGCTAATCTCTAGGTTGCCAGAAAAAAGCCTAGTCAATCCAATGTCTACAAACACAAACACAATTATAGAAATTGTCATTACAAAAAACATAAAGGTAGTCCCGCACCTATTATGCCTTTTGTCGTGCTTCATTACATTTTCTACCGTCAAATCTTCACCAGCCTCATAACAAGCAATGGTCTTATGCTCTGCACCATGATACTGAAAGTTGCGCCTAATATCCTTTAATAACGACACAATTAATAAATACATGACAAAAATCGTAATACTTATTAAACCTCTAGTCAAATTTCTTAAAATTATCGCACCAACTTCAGAATCCAATCTGCTAAAAAGCCACTCATAAAAAAAGTCCGATACCATACCAGGAATAAAAAAGAATAATCCAATAGAAAGTGCCAAACCCACCAATACAGCTAAAAATATAGCACCTTTCCCTAAAGCACCGCCAGATGTTTTCTTCTTATCATCCATTGTCATATGTTCATGTGTAAATTTGTCGCTTTGCACATCTGCACTCTCATTATCCTTCTCCCCTTTTTCCTCGCCAAAGTCCACAACTTCTGCCGCCCTTGTTATTGTCCATACTCCTGTCACTAGACTGCTGCCAAAAGAATAAATCCCACGCAAAACAGGCAAACGCCAAAACTTTGGTCTTGCCTTAATTCTTTTACTCTCAATTAAAATTTCATCATTTTTTGCCCGCACAGCCAGCGCCATACTAGACTTTGACCTCATCATTACACCCTCAATCAACGCCTGTCCACCAACTGAATGCTTTTGATTATTGCCATCACTCATAATATACTCCCCCTATCTTTTTTATTGCTTACTAAAAGTATATGAAATACAAAAAACCATACCCAAAAATAAGGCATGGTAAATTGAACACCTTAAATTAAAACAGCTATTTACCTGCTGTTCTTCTTTGATTAAACCTAGAAACCCTGCCGCCAGTTTCTACTTGTTTTTGTGTGCCAGCATAAAAAGGGTGACAAGCCGAACAAACGTCAACTTTAACTACATCACCTTTTTTTGTAGTTGCACTTTTAAACTTTGACCCGCAAGCGCAATCAAACAGCGCCTCATGATAATTTGGATGAATATCTTTTTTCATTCTATTTAACTCCAGCTAATATTATAGCTTATACATTATATATTAAAAAAACCAGCCTGTCAACAAAATTCTTAGCCTTTTTTCTCGTTTTTTATCATAAATATAATACCAGTTTATTCTGTCGCTTTATTTTAAAGAGTGATATTCCTTACAAAAACAAGACTTATAGCATGGCAAAACTAAGTTTAAACAATGGACTCATTTAAATAATGATGAGATCCTTACAGGATGACAAAAAATAATAATGGACTATTAAAAGCAATAACTACTTCGCTTAAAATCTTAATTTATGTCATTCTGCTTTAGAATCTCTTCTTTAAATTTCCTCTTACATTGCTAATTCAAATTTTGTCATGCTTAAGCATCTCTTCTTTATCCTAAATTTCCTCAAATCCTAAAAGATAGCCTGCGGAAACTTCAAAAAAATCACATAGTTTTTTAAGTGTCTGAAAATCAGGCTCTCTATACCCTATTTCATAACCACTAATTGTGGTTTGAGTCAAATTTACTGCTTTAGCAACTTCAGTTTGATTCAAACCTTTTTCTTCTCTTAATTCTTTTAATCTTTCTTTAAATCCTTCCATAAAAAAATATATACCACAAAGTGCGTTAAAATGCTTGACATAACGCACTTAGCAATATACAATACTAATATGGAAACAGAAAAAGCATATCTTAATCAATATTTTGAACTATGCATTGGATGGGAGCGATTAAAAATTAAACCGGATACTGCATTAAAAGAGCAGCATGAAAAAATGC
>Ga0131853_10022743_pt1 | contig 11334 bp, 5 predicted proteins | sample TergutLab28metaG_FD_92764 | JGI IMG/M metagenome (GOLD analysis project Ga0131853, IMG submission 92764) | Labiotermes labralis P1 segment gut microbial communities from Petit-Saut dam, French Guiana - Lab288 P1 (version 2) (version 2) | ecosystem: Host-associated > Arthropoda: Insects >...
AATGCGGAGGCAACTCTGACTGCAGAAACCCGGTGATGCAGAAGGGTGGTTTATTTTCGTTGTTACACCGTTCATGTTGTTGATTTACTCAATTATTATACCAACCACTGCACATATATAAAATTTATAAAATTTAAACATTTAAAACACTTAAACGCTCCGACATGTTTCGGTCTTAGGACCATCATCAGGGAGCCATATCTTCCTTGCTAAAATCACACTATTAAAAGTCACATTAATTTCGCTGTACCAGTTGGGTATTGCGGCAGCATGCCTTTAATACAAATTATACCAAGTAAGTAAGGTCCAACAAGCCTAATTATTTGTGTAGAAAATTATTCTAATATTTATTTTGACGATAGTCACTTGTTATAATTTGTATTACAGGCATGCTGCCACAACACCCAACTGGTACAGTGAAATTAATGTGACTTTTTATAGTGTGATTTTAGCAAGGACGATATGGCTCCTTGATGATGGTCTTAGGACCGAAACATGTCGGAGCGTTTTTAATGTTTTAATGTTTTAATGTGTAAAATTTATAAATTTTATATTTGTGCAGTAGTTGGTGTAATAATTGAGTGGACGGTTTATGTTTGGTGCTAAGTTTTTTTTCTTTTCTGTCACGATGTGTTTGTTTTAAACAATGAGACCTGGTAGTAGTTACGAATAGTAATAAGAGATTAAGCAATACACCACCCTGTATATTATGTCTTACTCTTCTTCCCAATCCACACGCTGATAAAAAAAAATTGTGTATTTCTTTTCAAAGTGGTTTATGTATTGCATCATACAGGTTAAGTACTGATGAAGGAGTTTGTATGCAATAGACGAATCTGGGAATATTATTTAAATGTCCATAACTTTACTGTTAATGATTTCCTATAGAATTTAAATTTACATTTCAACATGAACTGCTACAAGGAAATTTTATGTGTATCGGACCGTGCACCATCTTGATAACTGAAGAATAAAATCCAACTAGATGCCACTTATTATTTTATTATGCTTATGTTTGGCTCAACATGTTTCGGGCACCATTATGCCCATCATCAGGAGCTCAAGACGATAGCGTTGGTTACCACATAGGCCGTTTGGTTCTCGAGTTGCTGCTGGTTGGAAGTTAAGTGCAGGCAGGATGGATGAGTGTCCGGACCGAAGGCTGTAACACTTGTTACAACCTTCGGTCCGGACACTCATCCATTCTGTCTGCACTTAACTTCAAAATATATCGTCGTGAGCTCCTGATGATGGGCATAATGGTGCCCGAAACATGTTGAGCCTAACATAAGCATAATAAAATAATAAGTGGCATCTAGTTGGACTTTATTCTTCAGCACTACTAGGAAAATTCAATGTTTTGCTGTAGAAATATTGGCTACAGGGTGATTATATTTTTAATATATTTAAGTTTATTTATTCGTTGTCATTTTTAAGAATAGCGTAAACTGATTCGGGGCACGCGTTGGCGCAGTTGGTTGAGGCACTGCGCTACAAGCCGGAAGGTCGCGGGTTCGATTCCCGATGGTGTCATTGGAATTTTTTCATTGACGTAATCCTTCCGGCCGCACAAATGGCCCTGGGGTCGACTCGGCCTCTAACTGAAATGAGTACCAGGAATATTTCCTGAGGAGTAAAGGCGGCCGGTGCGTAGGCCTGACAACCTTACCACCTTCCTGTGTCGATTGTCTTGAAATCTGTTGGTCTCAAGCTCCTGGAATTCTCAGGGCCTGTCCAGGCCTGTAATGGGATTACTTTACTGTAAACTGATTCATATTCGTGCTAGATGTAACAGCGTTTGGGGATTGTTTTAAAGTTAGTTGCAAAAATTTGTCTGAGGGATGAACACAGACTGGAGTTGTTAGGGAACAAAGTAGAAGAAAATATTTGTCTAAAGAATGGGGAGCGGAAAAGAACTAATAATCCAGCCTCTAAGTGAATTTAATAATTTTCATACAAAGTTAATCCCTGATTAAAGACGCAGGAGCTGTGCAATACAAATCCGAGTTAATGAAAACGTGCGTGTCATCATGAGGTTAATCTACAAATGACGACGGTACTGTACCAAACTATGCACGACATTGTACGAAGAATAAGTTTTGAATCTCATGTTTATTGGACCGTGCACCATTGTGATAATTGAAGAATAAAAGACCAACTTGATGTCACTTGCTATTTTATTTAACTTCTTATGTGCTCAACATGTTTCGGACATTTAATATATCCATCATCAGGAGCTGAAGCTTCAGCCTGCAACACGGACACCACTCCAACCCAACCACACCGAAACTCCCAACACACATCGAACCAAGAACAATACGACCAATGTGGTAATTCAACAAAATAGTCGCAAGCTCCTGATGATGGATATATTAATGTCCGAAACATGTTGAGCTCATGAGCAAGTGAAATAAAATAGCGAGTGACATCAATTTGGTCTTTTATTCTTCAACTGTAACAATACTTTTACTGCATCATCTGTAGCTCCAAAAAATTAGCATATCCAGACAATTTTAGATAAAGTATTAATGAATATGAATGAACGTTTTAACCATGAACTCTACATCGACAAAAATATAAACGCACCCATTAAGTTACTTTAATTATCAACCAACAAATGAACTTACATAAAATAACACACTAAAACACTTAAAAATCACTCCGACATGTTTCGATCCTTAGATCATCCTCAGCGATTTTTAAGTGTTTTAATGTGTTTATTTTATGTAAGTACATTTGTTGGTTGATAATTAAATTAATTCTGCGAAATGCACGGTGCAACAATGAGAGGAGACAGCCATTAAGCTTAAAAACAACACCAAAAATTTGTACAATAATACAAACCAAAACAAGTCACTCTTAATAATTTTACCAACAATTTGTCATCATCTATAAACAACACTATTCCTTTAAAGTCATAACGCTTTGTAATTTTGAACTATTTATTTCTTTTAGGGTGACGTCAACCAGGTGTCGCATTGATCCTAAAAACACTCCTGCAGTACACTCGCTGACTACACACTGTTAGAAAACATTGGTATTTTCAATGTGTGTTTAACAATATAAATGTCTGTCGCTCCCACCAATAGCGTTCCTATTGTCCCAGCTAGAGTCAACAACCCCTCCGCACCGCGCCTGACACTCCCACCTCGGTGTGAAAGAGATCCGAGTGATTGTTATGCGGTAACAGGGCAGCCGAGTTTCTGCAGTGGAACGGCTGACCGACATGTTTGTCACGTGACGGCGCCTTACCATTAGCATAACAGTGCGACAGCAAGTGACGTCACTTCATCTCCGGTTCAGAGATTCGGTGTTAGATCATGATTGGGTTTTGTCATGGAGACAGACAGCGCTCCCGCACTGCTATCTGACGGACACAACAGGAAGTATGATCAGTGGTGCTCACGGAATTAATAACTCGGCTAGTGACTGTGTTGAGGAGGGAGTACCCTGGCGTCGAGCAAGGACTGTCAAGAGGGCGAACTAAAGAAATGTGATTCTATGTCATCAGAACAGCCACTCGACTCTCTAACCGTCTGAGGCAAGACGTTTTTTGACGTGCTAGCAAAGCTGCGTACAGCGTCTGTTAGCTTCTTCGCGTCTGTTCGTCAGTTCGCGCGAAACAATTCGGTCCTCAAAGGACGGATTTTTATGGACCTTAATATTTGGGTATTTTTAAAAAATCTGTCGAGAAAACTAATTTTTAATTAAAATCTGACAAGAATAGGGGGTATTTTACATGCAGAATTATGTATATTTATGATAATATCTGGGGACCGAGGGGGCGCAGTGGCTAAGGTGCTGTGCTACAAATCGGAAGGTCGCTGGTTCGATCCCAGCCGGTGTCATTAGAATTTTTTATTGATATAGAATCCTTCCCGTCGCACTATGGAGCTGGGGTCGACTCAGACTCTAACAGAAATGAGTACTAGGAGTATTTCCTTGGGGTAAAGGCGGCCGGTACGTAAGGCTGACAAGCTTTCCACTATCCTGTGCCGTTGTCATGAAATCTGGGAACCTTAACTTCCTGAAAACCTCTGGCAAACTCTAGGCGTCTAACGGGACTGCTTTACCTTTACCTTTTCTTTTATGATATTATCTCGCTGAATTCTACTTAGAATGAGAAATGTTTCGGACAAAGTTTGTAAAGAAAATCAAAATACACATTTTGTGTTCAGTAAGATTTCCCCCCTCTAAAATCGTGCCGTTTGTGAGATAATGTGGGAAAATATGGTAGAGCGGGACAGGCCTCAGATTACAATACGACACGATGCCTGCTGTTTGCGTCGTTGATAACTAATGCTACAAACACACACTCAGAATATTTAATACCGATTGGTTTTTTTCTACGGCAAAAATTGTCATTCGAACGCGCCTCTATTTTGCGTTTGAAAGCGCATTGCCTGTCTTAGTTGCAAATTATGTTAAGACCGTGGTTTGTATCTCGCACAAAACACACATTCACATGCTGTAGGTTTCTGTGACCGTGCATCGTGAGCAAATTGTGAAGTGAGAGAGAAAAACAACAAGACGCAACAGTTAGATGTTTATTTTCAACAATTTCTCAACATATTTCGGGCATCATTATGCCCATCTCCTGAAGATGGGCATAATGATGCCCGAAACATGTTGAGAAATTGTTGAAAATAAACATCTAACTGTTGCATCTTGTTGGTTTTCTCTCTCACTTCACACATTCGCATTTCCGTTACTGCAAATCATACGTCACGCCTCTTCGGGAAATTGATCACTGTTTATTTACTGAATATTATGAAATACACAAATACACATTGTGGGCAAAATGCAGAACTTATTTGTAAATTTGGTGATATATGTATATAAGACCATGCAACGTTGAAAACATCGGTTCTCGTCCGATCACCGCAGTTGAGCAACGTTGGGCATGGTTAGTAATTGGATGGGGTGGGCCGGGTAGCTCATTCGGGGTAGCGACTGAGCTACGGGCTGGACGGTCCGGGTTCGAATCCCGAAAGGAACGAGATTTTCCTCCCGTCCAGACCGACCCTGGGACCCTTCCAGCCTCCTGTAAAATGGGTACCGGGTCTTTCCCGGGGGTGAAGTGCGGCCGGGGCGTGCTGCTGACCACTCACCCCCTTCTTGTGCCGCGGTCATGGAAGGGTAGAGCTATACCTCTGCCCACCCTCTGGGCCACACCGGAACTGTAACGGGATCACTTTACCTTTATATATATATATATATATATATTTCAAATTCTGTCTTAAAGAGTAGAGCAAAGTGCTTAGTGTAAACACGTGCACTATCTTCTATCGGGTTAAATATAATTAAAATAAGACATGCTCATTAAAAACTAGGAATAAATGAACAATGAAACTTCATTGCACCTACACAGTATGTTTATTATGACTTGTAAAATAAACTCTCTGTGTTTTCTTAGAAGTAGGAATTGGATTCGTAAATAGTGCGCAGTAAGTATGTGACCTTCGGCGTTTAAAGCATTCGCAAATGGAAGATTACAGATTTGGGAGGGTCGATTAGCAGAAAATGCAACATGAATTGATGTTGCAAGGCTGCCATGTTGACGTCTCAAAATGATTTTGTTTAAAATGTAAAGGTCAAAGGTGCCAAATGGCCAAATGCTTATATAAAGTTTCGTTAGGTTCGTTCAGCTGACGCGTATAATCATTCTATACGATGTGGGGGTCATCGAGAACTTCCTTACACGAGCGGTAAACATGTAGTTTACAAGCACAACAGACACGCATGGCGTGGTTGCGTACCGTCCAGGAGCAAGCTCACGATCTACTGAAAGTTATCAACATGGCAGTCACGTCCACCAGACGAACCCCACCACCACTACAAATTTAACAGTAAGATACCATCAGGATTAAACACACAAAGTGCCTCATTTTAAATGTTGTCTCTAGCTACTGAAACCAAGTAACAGGACACATCGTTATACAGGGTTATTCGAAATAATTGTCGGGGTTTTAACAACTGCCACCTCGTTCTCCAGATGCAACCCCATGCGATTTCTTTCTATGGGGTTACGTCAATGATCAGGTTTATGTTCCTCCTCTTCCCGCATGTATCCCGGAACTGAAGGTACGAATCAGAACCGCCATTGAAACCATCACCGCTGATATGCTACAAACAGTTTGGAACGAACTCGATTATCGTGTTGATGTTTGTAGAATTACAAACGGTGCACATATAGAGCACCTGTACGGTATGTAACAAAAACTGTGAGTGTTGTTCTATTCAATAAAAAAATACATATACTGCTATCTGAAGTGTATTGTTTATGACAAGTTGTTAAAACCCCGACAGTCATTTTGAATAACCCTGTATTTATAACAATATCACTACTGCGCAAGGAATACCTCGCACGCATAACTCGCCATTACCTTCCAGAATAACGCGATATTTAAGAAGACCCGTGGCTTGCACTTGTCCCGCCATCTGTGAGCAGTTTGAGGTACTTGTGGGACTTCAACAACTGTTAAGTTTCCTCGGAATTTAAACAGCATAAACCAGTAACACGTCTTCGTCGCTGTATTACTGAGATCTCATTTCCACGCCACTGATTTATGGAACCACAAAACAATTTACATTTTTGAAAAAAAAAAACAGAGTTACTTGAAGATAATCATTTAATAGTTAAAACATGCAGCCCTAATAATTACTGGGGTGAAAAGAAGTAGCGGTATGATTAAAATACTTTTCTTCTTTGTACTTGGTTTATTTAACCCTGAAAATATACTTGTTTCTACAGACTACATACTTGTTACGTTACCAGTACAATATCCTGCATGCTGCCTGTATACCGGTTCCGTCTAAATACAAGTCGGTGGTCTGTTTAAATAGAAGTTCTGGAGAGGCCCTTGGGATTTCAGGAGGCCAAGGCTCCCAGTATTTCTAGATAATTGGCAAGTGAAGTGGTAAGGTTGTCAGACTTACTCACCGGCCACCTTTATCCTCCAGGAAATATTCTTGGTATTGTTTTCCCGCTAAATACTGAGTCGACCCCGGGGCCATATTGCGGTCGGAGGGATTAAGTAATGAAAAATCGCAATGACCCCACCGACAATCGAACCCGCGACCTTCCGGCTTGCAGAACAGTGCCTCAACCAACTGCACCACCGCGGACTGTTTTAACTGGCATCAGGCTACAAGTAAGAGGCATTAACGCAGGGGTCCACAAATTATCCAAAAATCTAGTAGTATCTTCAAATTCAGTGCGACAGAATGGTGGCATAAATCGAGTTCCATAGTGAAGAACCACAGTTCTGGAGTGACCTGTGAACCTGACTGTTATCTGGCGCTTTCTGTCCGGGGAATATGAATTGATACACAGTTTTGCATGTAGTGAAGGAAACTTTAATAAGTTTTTTTTTGAGAGAGAGATGCCATCTCGTTGTGTATTATCAAATCTGAATAACACATTACGTACCGTCAATACACAACATACATCAAGACAAGTTGCAATAATTACAATTAAGTTATATTTGGCTACATGTTTCGGTCGTAAACGGCCATCTTCAGGCCAATTAAGAACCATATAAACCCTTTAAATGCCCAGTCAAATCCCATTTGCCATCTGCTGGCATTATTAGAAGCTCACCATATTCTACACGTTAGCAGGATAAGGGTTAAGGTACTGTACCTTAATACTGTTCTTAATTGGCCTGAAGATGGCCGTTTACGGCCGAAACATGTAGCCAAATATAACCTAATTTTAATTATTGCATCTTGTCTTGATGTATGTTGTGTATTGACGGTGCGTAATATGTTATATGGATGTAATAAGTTTGCTGACAATGCTAGGCGCCACTGTACAAAATGTAGTCGACCAGGCGCCTGGGATTTGTGTAGCCCTGTTCTAACGCACAATTCTCTCTCTGTCTCATGCACTGACTGCACAGTACGCAACCCTTCTCTACCCATAATGTGTGAGCCAGCTGTAGAACAAGAAGCAGTCGAGAGTTAAATGCACAGTGGTATTTAAATTTCTTCTTCTGCACATAATTCCGAAGGTCGCACATAGATCGCTGCACTAGTCTTCGACTCTATCGACAGGTACAAAACTCCCTGCCTGAATATCAAAGGGAAATTAAAGAAAGAATACGAACACCGTTGACCATGAATGCTAATATCGGAGACCAGTATCATTCAAGATGGTGGCGTGGTTATTGGCGCAAATGAGACACGCTAATACATTCTAAGGAAATCGAGTTAGTATTTTGTGACAGTGCAAAGCAGAAGAGTGAAATCGATTCCTTTAGTGATTAAAACAGCTCTTAATGCTTGCTTGAAGATGTAAGTAGTGTACAAAGTGCAGTGATACCGGTAACAGTGAACTGCCTCGAACCAACAGACATGTGACAAACAGTGGACAGAAACCAGCTAGAAAGTTGTACCTAAACATCATGGTCTGTCTGCAAACGTAAGTAGCGTTCTAGAAAATTGTCTAACAGTATTAGAGGTGGTGGGTCAGTCGTTAGGAGCAGATTTGAAGTCCGTTCTTTCTTCGAAATAAGTGTTGACTAGTGTATGAATTGTTGGTACGTACTGGTATTCTGATGAGACAAAATAGCATGAAATTAGTTTTAAAAAACGTGGTTAAATTGTCACTGTGTCAAAAGTATGATCAGTCAAGTTGAAATGTGGCAGTTTGCACTTAAAATTGGATTATTATTATTGGTGAATCTAGGCAGCATTAAGACACTATCCAGGAATAGGCAAGGACCATTCCCACTGAACCTTAATTCCTAATTTTAACAATTCGAAGATTATGAAACTGAGAAATTGATCTAAAGTAAGTTCCAATTATGTAGGAAACTTCAGAGAAGCTAATACTTGCACAGGAATGTTGGTAAAGCTGTGGGTACCATAGTGGTACACAGTTACTTGATTGGTTGGCTAGTTGATTGTTTGATTTTTTCAGTGTCCTTTACTGAAGTTTAATCAACCAGTCAGGTAGGCAGATAGTCAGATGTTATTTTGGTTGGTTGGTTGGTTGGTTGATTGATTACTTGTTTGTGTGTTGTTTGGTGAAGTTTAATTGGTGAGTGAGACAGATAATTGTTGTTTGGTTGGTTGATTAGTTTTTTAGTCGTGTTTGGTGAAGTTTAATTAAATAGTCAGTCACGTAGTCAGTCAGTCAATGAATCAGTCAGTCAGTCAGTTAGATAGTCATTTGATGGTTTGGTTGATTGATTGATTTTTGGATCTTTTTTGGTGAATTTTAATTTGTCTGTCTGGCAGTCAGGCAGGCAGATGGCCAGTCAGTCTGTCTGTCAGACAGTCTGTCAGTCAGTAAGTCAGTCATTACATATGTTCATTGCATCTGTTCTTGAGAAATTCTAACCAGACTGTCACTGGGAGGTTGGTTGTAATGGCGAGCGATGATAACTTCTACTACCGGTAACATTTATCATTTTTATAGAAAATGAGTTCACATGAATGGCACCTTATTTGTGCCGACGCTCTAATCGCGAAATCGTCCAAGTTTCGCTTCGTTCACGCGATTCGTATCGGAAATCGATACGCACAGCCACCTACTTTACCGACCATATCTTGAGGTTCGCTAATCCGCGGTGGAAGTTGCGTCCAGTGCATTAAGATTACAAGGATATCCACTCTGCAGCCCACATTAAGTGGTACAGTCCTGCCAGATGGCAGCAGCGTCTCAGCCCCAGTTACTTGATACATCCTTCAAAGCGAGTGACAGAAATGCGCTGTTGAACGGATTGGAACACAGCTTCAGCAACTAGTGGCTGGCTAGTGGTGTATCGCACTTAGCAGTCAGGGCAAGTTAGGCATTATCCAAATCGGTTCTAGGACCCTCGCACTACGATCAGGTCCTTCTATAATCGGAGCGCTGGGCAACTACGGTGTTTTGAAGGAACAATGCTAACTGTTCGATATTTGAGACCATGAATTAGCCAATGTACGTATAACGTAACAATGAGGCGCGTTCGTGCAACCATTGTTACTGTGGGAAAGCAGTAATATAACATATTCTGATCCGCGCCTTTTCCCATTAAAAATAAACACAAATTTTAGGTTATCTCCGTACAGACTTATACGAAGAAATGTCGTCAATGGAATTTCCGAAGAACACCCTCTATAAGCCATAACGGCCCACAACAAAGTGTATGCTTTTTTAAATCGCCCAGCCTTAAGTCGCAGGCGAGTCAAATGGGTGGGTTCAGTCCATAAAAACAGTTGGACCCTTGAGAAGCGCAATCATGTAGGCCTGTGATGGGTACTTGTCATGCACGAACAGCAATCTGGCCGCAGACCTAGGAAATACGAGCATAATTCCGCGTTTTGTGAGGGCGTGAGTGGTTTGCCTCTACAATTTCGCGTAACTGTGTTAAACAATACATGTACGTAACCAGACATAAACAGCCTCGAATTACGTTGATATATCAAGATTTCTACAATCTTAAGACAGGGATGTCCAATCCGTGACCCGCGGGACTCATGCGGCTGGATTTTTAGGTTTGATACATACATTTTTTATTTTATCTCCCAGAATTTTGCAATCTGTCCGAAAACATTCAGCAGTCGTTTTGACAGTCACTGTTAATGGCATGTAGGAAATACATCCAGTGATACGTCTCCTATTTAATTGCAATCACCAATGATTGGATATGGCGAGGTTTCTAGATCACACACAACGACGCACCACAGTCAGTAGGACTCATGTGGACAAGTGATCAGCTCGTCTCAGAGACCTCCAACTGACAGCACTCACAACAGACAAACCTCCATGCCCCCGGTGGGATTCGAACCCAAAACCTCAAGCTGGCGAGCGGCCGCAGACCTGCGCCCTAGAACATTCGGTCACTGAGATCGGAATATATACCATAAAATTACACAGTGAATTAGGAGATTGATAACAACACTTACTGTGATTTACACATTGCGGCCGGAGAACTAGCAACCAATAACGGGTGTGGCCGTCTGTCATAGAATGTTGACGTAAAAATTCGATGATCAGAGACATTTTCAGTGTTAAAAGGTAAAGCAACCCCAGCACAGTGTCTGTTACAGACCTGGAGGGTTCCAGGAAGTTGAGGCTGGTAGATTTAATAATAATAATAATCATCATCATCTTATGTCTGTCATGGAGTTAGGCCACTTGTTGACCTGTTCTGGTCTCACGTAATAATAATAATAATAATAATAGTATAATAATAATAATAATAAAACTGCAATTGTGTTGTCACCCGGTGGCAGTGGTTATTTTACATGTATACAAAACATGAAATTGGTTACTAATAAATTTAAGTCCGGAGGGCTACATGAGAAGCATGTAGTGGCAACTTGGAATGTTGGGAACCA
>Ga0131853_10022745_pt1 | contig 11334 bp, 12 predicted proteins | sample TergutLab28metaG_FD_92764 | JGI IMG/M metagenome (GOLD analysis project Ga0131853, IMG submission 92764) | Labiotermes labralis P1 segment gut microbial communities from Petit-Saut dam, French Guiana - Lab288 P1 (version 2) (version 2) | ecosystem: Host-associated > Arthropoda: Insects >...
AAAAAATTTTTTTTTTTTTTTTTTTTTTTTTTTTTTTTTAAATATTATGTCTAGCTGAAATATTTTCCAATCTGGCTAGATTCTCTTGTACCAAGTACGCACATTTCAGAACTTTATTCACAAATCGATATTGTTCCTGACCTCAACCAATTTCATGTCAGAGTTTAGTCTGGGTGACTCATCTGGGTCATGATGTGTTATGTTAGCAGCAAAAACCTAGTGAACTAATCTTCTTACAACATCTGTACCCACCACAGAAAAGAAGGAAGAATAAAGTTGCTTGTACATGACAGACATGCTCAGCAAAAGAGTATCATTTCAGTGTAAAGTATTCCAATCCAAAAGGTGCCAATAACCATTTTAATACACTGAGATATAATTTTGCACTCTGAACTATATGGTAATTATGTACCATGTTTCATATATTTATATTAGGAAATACAAGCCACAGTATGTGAAATTCATATTCATGCACTTAATTACAGAAATAGGAAAGAGCATTAACAACTGCATATGACATGAAAGTGTCTGCTGTTAATTCTACAGCCTTATTCAGATCAGCGTAAGGGTATATGTACTGTTAGCAAAACACATTAACATTTCATCCACATATATTTAATGATCTGAAGAATGACCTGTGGACAAACATAAAAACTCTTTATTACATTTTCACTCAGTATCCCTGCCAAGTCTGAACAATGCACACAACTGTACACTGACTGCACTGAAAACTCACTGAGTGGTAACTGTAACTGATCCTCAAAGCTTTCAGTCCAGAAGACCAGAACTTTGACATTGGAATGAACTGGAGGTGGATGACGAGTAGACACCATTCGTCTTCGGCCTGAATCATTGGTACTTCCAGGTGATAAAGCAGAAGACTTGTCTAAGTCCAAGGACAAAGTACGTGGCTTGTCGCCACTCCGGCCTCCACTTACAGTACTGTCTGAAATACTTCGTTCATACCAGCCTGTACAAAGAAACATACAATAAGATGCTGGCAATTTACAGGGATCTGGTCTTAACAGGCAGTTCTATCATTGCGTGTGGTGCTTCATAGATCACCACTCTATATGAACTTCAGCTATCACTATTCTCCTTCCATTAAAATGCAATGCACACAATGTTCCCTCTAATTTTTATGGCCTGTGTGTGCAAAAATTTCAAGTTGTGCACATTTTTCCCAGTAACAAAAACCTGTGTGCACTACATTCAGTGTATGTAAAATTATAAACCTGAAATTTTTTTTGTTAATATATTCATTCTTATAGCTACTAAAATTGTAACTGTATGTTTTAACAAAACAGGAAATAAACAGGATAATAAAAAACAAACAGTAAATTACTATGATAGTTTCATTCTTATACAATTTACAATGCAAATAAGCATGAATAAAATTTGTACAATTTCGATTTTTTAATAGACAACCATATTTGTTTTATCATCATAGTTTTTTGCAATTTAATTTTTTGTATATATTTCAACTTTCTGTGTGTGCTGAAATTCATAGCCTGTGCATATGTGTGTGTGTGTGTGTGTGTGTGTGTATGCACACACACACACATACACAGCTTAGAAGGAACATTGCTTGCACTGTATGTGCAGCCACCTCATAGTAACAAATTACAATAATGTTTTCATTAGTTCACTGAAGCACTGTTCAGTATATTACACAGCCAACCGAACTGATAATAACAGAATGTGCTACCAAAGTATCTCAAGAATTTTCAATACTATTTGGAGGCGGTTCATGTTATAGAAGTTTGTAGTATGTGTTCCCCGGCATAAATCGGGCCACCCTTTTCAGGAACTGGACACAAAAATTCCCACATCTCCCAGCAACATGGACAACTAATTTTCCAACAGAAAACACTTTCAATCTGTTTTCTTGTGCAAGTTAAAATAATATATGGTGTATTCTCAATTATCAGGGGTAATGGTGGGGAGGTGGCGCACACATTATTGAGAAACACAGATAATCCAAAACAGATACTTTACTGAGGCATGAACAAAGAGTACAACTGTAATTTATGTGTTATATACATAATACATATGTAGCTTATCAGTAGATGCTTATTATTGATGGTAATAGTCCGTGATTTTTGTTTGTACTGACGATTCTGTTCAGGCCCTCTGCGCTGAATCATGTTATTCCCCACCTTCATCATTTGTCATTAGCAGCTTATAATCATGCATGGATAATCGGCAAACTGGATAATCGGAGTATGCTGTATTTCTAAACAAATGCTCACAATTAATTAATTATCTGTTAATAAGTACTTCATATATGAATCCACCCATTATTAACCCATATTTAAAATATATCTTTGGGCTAATGTTCCCCATTTCAAGTGGTGTTTGTCTTATGCCAATTGACCACAAATGATGAGGACCACCGGTACTGAAATATATATTAAAATTAAAATGTACAGCTTCTGTTCTGTTGCTCAAAATATGTTATCTGTGAAAGTTACAATTATAACAATGATATTTTGTGTCTAGTGGCTCCACACAAGTTAAGTGCTATTCTTGCTGGCTGGCAAGAGTACAGAATTTATTTGTGGGGATAGGGAGTAATCATTAGGGTAGCAGTTGGGGGAGTGGGGAGTAATGGGGACATACAATTTAACGTGGCCTCTTGAACAATGTGGGACCCTTCTTCACACTTCTGAGGGTTTACATTGGTACTGGAAAAGGTTTCAGTCAGTGAGCAGAAAAGTCTACACACAAATCTGACAAGTGAATGTACTGAGAACCCTCCAAATGAGAGATCAGGAATTACCTCAAAATCACTAGGCACCCTGACTTAGGAAATGGAGGGTGAATATATAAATATTACCTTGACCAGACAAATGTGCTGATTCACATGATGAATCAAACTGTGGTGACACATCAAGTTCATGAAACCGTGTTGGTACAACAAACGCAATTTCTGAGCTTGCATCTGCCCAGTATAAAACCTGCGAGTCTCCATTGTACAAGCTTCCACCATGATTGCTTGTAGCTCCTTCTTCCTCTAAAGGAAAGAGACAAAAAGGAGGTTACAAATATGCACAACCTGCACATGAGATCTGCACTCTTCTGTGATATTATGCAGCATATAGTGGTAATTCCTTATAGATGTTTCAGGGCAACCTATCAATCACACATTCAAGGGTAAAGAACTCATGCATGAACAACCTGTAATTTACAAGTTTCTGGAATAAAGTTTCAATGCATGAAAAAGTACTATAGTTACACGAATCAAGTACCCTTGCCCACACACCAAAACAAAGAATTAAAAAATAAGTGGTTTTATACAAAGTGTAACAAAACCATACAAACCCTTCAGATTAGAAGCAGATAAAATATCTTTCTTCTAACCCTCTGGTAACAGAACACAGCACTGACAATACCAAAGCTCACCAATGGACATGACCCTCAGTGATTTCCTTCCACCTTCCCTTTTCAGAACGTCTTTCCCTAAGCTTCATTTTAATATTATCCTCTCACTCCCTTTTCAGTCTTCCAAACAGCTGCTTGCCAAAAGGTTTTCACACCATAATTCCATACGTAAATCTCCTACTCCACCTGCACATTCAACCCACTCCAACATCCTTTACCAGTATATCTCATTAAGTCCCCTAATGCCCACACATTTTATCATAACATATACAGCAGTATAAAACATACCATGGTAATGACATCTGCCCAGACACTCTACTGGTCACAAATTAAGCATAAGACCAATACACAAAACACAATCACATTTTGAAAAATACCACTCTAATTCTATTGTCAATTTAAGGTGGCTTCCAAATCCATTCTGAAACAAGTTATTACTTAAATACAGATTCCGCCAACACCAACTACGTTGGATGTCACCTCAAAGTTCTGCATTGACAGTCAACTTATAAATGATACTCATACACAATATGTACAGTCATAACCTACATCTTTAAAAGATTGACATTTTCAAAAAATTATTATGTTTATATCTAGGCTTGGGATTATATGCATCTTTTATATTGTATATGTAAAATAAAACTGTATTGGAACATTCCCTGAGGGCCAATCCTATGAATAATGAAAAGCACTTCATTGTACTGGCCATATGTGGAAGTTGAAATGTGCTTTTATTTCCTACAAAAACATTACCTTAACAAAAGGCACATTTTATAATATATTACCCTACATCCTTTCAGGAGTCAAAAGAAAGTGGCACTAGGATCACTCCCACCTGAAAAGCTGGTGTTTTTCACTACCTTCCTATTACAAACTGTATAAAATTAAGATGTATGATGATGGGTGGCCTACTGTAGCACGATTTGTTGAAAATGGTCAACTTGTTCAACAATTGAACTGAGGATATACACATAGGCACTATGGTGAGTCATAAGTCTACTTTCTTACTTCGTGTAGAACAAAAAGTGGGCTAAACAGAAAAACAATGTATTACCTGAAGTGGGTTGCATAACCCGCCAACTGGTGGAAATGTGGCCAGTCCAACCTGGATGCTGAAATACATTGACAGACCACCCTAAGGACAGCAGAAACTCCAGAAAATGAGGAGACACTGTAGATTCTGATTGCTGTAAAATTATGAATACAGTCCATTACAGTACAACTGTCCTCAAGAAGTTCAGGTGGTAATAAAATGCCTCACCACCAAATACATACAGAATAGATAAAATTAAAGTGTAACTCACCACATTGCTGAGAATTTCTTCGGCTGTCTTCTGCCCTGCTCTAACATAGAATACATGTACCGTGTCACAGGTACGTGAGCTCATATTATCAAGTACTTCCAGATCATGACAGAAACCATCTCGCGTTGTATCCATTGCTGTCAATGGTGATCCCACATTTCCCTGAATTACAAGATACACGAGTACATGAAGCAACAATTTGAAGGCTGCACTTCTTCACCTGATACAATAAAGTAAACTGATCAACAAAGAATACAGTGGAACACTCTATCGTCCTCTCCTCTACTTCAACAAGAAAGGCAACATATGTATAATGTAACATTGCTGTGTGTTCATATAATGTTCAAACCTCCTTGGTTATCTCAACAGCCTGATACCATTTCACCTGAAGACAGTGCTTTTATGGTAATTTGATTTCAGTGGGAACAATAAAACATACTCAGGTCTTCATATAAGGCACCTGACAATTTTGCTTGACTTTAACAAAATCTGGATCTTCTTGACTGACTTTCATAAAAGTCTACAATGTCAACTTTCATGGACCTCTGTCCAGTGGAAGCCGTGTTGAACCACACAGACACATGGCTGGATATGACAAAAGGGTGCTTTTCATGACTATGCTAACACACCTAGAGTACTGAAATTGCTCAATGCAGGAAACATTCAGTTCAGATCTCTGCCTTCAGCTAGGCTGTACTCAATGTGATTTAGTACTTGCATGGTTAACCAGTGAAGGATGTAACAGTCTTGCCTTCCTGAGGCTACCAATCCATTACTTCAATACAGATTCCAAGAGCACAGTCAGTCTCAGTGGTTATGCATCCAAGCACTGAGTAAGGCAAGTAAAGCTCAACTACAGGAAAAGATCAGACCAATCACCATCCACAATATTTTCACATCTCCTACTAGTCAGGCCCAGGAATAAAGGCAGTTTGTGGGAATTTCAACTCTCACTGGTCTGGGACAATTCTACCTTCTCTTGCCACCCTCACTGACCATATGTGGCAGAATTTCTTCAAAGCATCCTATACATTTGATAAATTTCTTCCTCTACAGCATCCACCTGCACCAATTCAGTGACCAGGAAGACAGCGGTAGTATGTCCACCAGAACATCAAAACGTGGTGCAGAAATCCAAAAGTAGACCAACATTTGACACATATGTATATGGAACATTTGTATAGTCTACTGGCAACAGGATGTTTTCAAGTGGATAGAAGATTTAAACAGCTTTGAGCCCTATGTAGTAGACAATCTGTCCTTTCCTTGCTACATATCCATCATTAAGTTTCATATGAGTAATAAGAACAGTGTATGCAAATGTCAGCAACTCACATTAGCTGCATCAAGAGACAGAAAGCCAAAGTGTGAGAGAAACAGCCGAGCTGTCTGGAACTCTTGACAGGCAGGTGGTGGAGTGCACTCAGGGAAGAGACCTTCAGCCTCTCTACACCATCGCTGCCCTGTAGCCATTTCCAGCATCATTTGCTGTTCTACCAACCGGGCAAGGTGGGCATGTTCTGTCGCTGCACCAACTTCTATGAGCAAAGACTCCATACTGGGGATGGATTTGTCCCTGCATGCACATAAACACACACACATAATCCCAAATAATCATTCACTAGAGATGTATCAACACACAAACACTGCCTATTTAAGACCTAAGCTATTAGCTTCAACATGAGCAATTTTGAAAATTGCTGTCTTCTTCAGGGAAGTGATGCCATGTTGTCTGGTAGACGTGTAATGACATTTTGGATGAACATACTGCCTCCATCACCAAGGAGATAATGACATACCGTCCCACAAGACAGAATTCTTCACTGTCCAAGCTAGGAGAATTGCAAATCTTACTTATAAACTTTTCTTTCTATTATCCATGAAAGGGGAAAAAATTTCAAATTGAGAATACTTTTCTTCTACAACTGCATGAAAGGAGGTGGTAATGTATAACATACAAATTCTGCCTCATTTTTTAACAATGTGACAGCAACATGGTTTCAATGGTGGAATATTCCATATCCTTCTGCCTTCTAGCATAATTTTCTTTCACTTAAACTTACATGGACATATATATATATAAAATAGTAGTACCAACAAATACACACAAGCATATTGAAAATTAGTTTATATACACAATACATCTTTTGGCCAACCATGTGGTCACCCATGGGGAGGTAAAATACAAAAGATGGATATTTGTATTTTGTATTTTTGTAAGGATATGTAATCTTTGCCTGTTGGGAATTAATGAACTTTACATAATCTGTAATCCATGCATTAATTGAATGTATGTAATAACAGTACCAAAAAAATTAGTTCATATGCACAATGACCTACATGTTTCAGCCAACCATGTGGGCATCATCAGGAAGATAAAATAGATAAGGTCACATGTAAGAGGTCACAGTGTATATAAACTAATTTTCAGTATACTTATGTGCATTATATATATATATATGATTAATACACAGATTATACAAGGGTACTTGGAAGTGCCACTTCAGATTTATTTACATTTATGGTGCACTAGACTCAAGATAGACTTATCTATGTAAGAAAGAAAACATTTCTACCTTGTGTGATGTGTGCCTTGGCTAAAAGTAGCTGTCTTTGTTCTTAGGCATGTTTACAGGCTTGCATTTTGAAAATACAAAGTCAATGCAAAACATCACTGACTACTGGAAATGGCATGCAAAGTGCTGTACCTCACATACAATTCAGCACACTCTCTAATTCAGATTTATTGGTGGAAATGTGATACACTTTCTTCACCGAGCACAAGTTCGATGAAGAACTTTTCCCTGCTTACGGCCACAACTGTTTCTAGAACTGCAGAGAACTACATGTGGGGGCAGAGAAAGTTCAGTAAAAGTAACGGACATGGTTAAAAAACACCACTGCATTGGGACCTGAATGCTGTTATGATGTGTTAAGTGTACTGCAGAAAAAAATTACAATATTGCAGGGACTACGAAAATAATATAATTAAAAAAATGTACATAATTACATTCTATAATAAATGTAACACATACACTTTGCATTGTGGAATGCGATCGACATTTTCAGGAAAGTACCGGTGCTTCACATCATGACGCACACCAACATCTGCCATTGGTACTGGTCGCCCAGGATTAGGTGCATGGTATTTTGTTCCAGACTTATGACGTGGCAAATGTCTTAGTTGCATTGTCCATGCATGACGACCAAAAGGACCCCGGATTAAAACTGTAACTGTTGGCTGTGGATCTGAAATTGATTCACAATTGCAAAAGTTGCTCCCATCTACAACAAGACATTTTAATTAATGGTGTAATGTCATCCACTCCCCTGTGTTAATGCAAAAAAACAATGTGAGCTACCTTGGTCGTTTCCAAGGGGTTCCTCAAGCAATGCCAGCACCGTTGAGTTTTCCACAACAAAGTAGTGAAACCTGTCAACTGCCATTTCTCTGGACAAATGATCCCCATCAGGCCATGAGTTGCAGTGTCTCAGGAGGGCCACTTCATCTAGCAATGACCAGAGAGACTCTGCACCACAGGGTGATGGGAAGTAACCAACCTACAAATAGAAAAAACAGTACAGTTAACACACAGAAAACACCACTTTACATAACCTTCCATAAACAGTCAATAAGTCTCAAGTCTTTTGAGATGTTACACCACCAGCTAATAAGTACTAACATTTCAGAGAATCATGCTGCCTCCATCTTCAGGGTCTAGCCTTATTTACCAGATAACACAGAGTTAACATCCAAGATGACATGTATCTTCTAAATACTGTTCTCAGAACCTCAGATCTTTGTACAAGCCTTCTAACCAATTTTCTGCTCTCTCAGACCTTGAAGAATTTACACTGTGATAAATACAGCCTGTCACTTGATTCTGTTCTGGTCTTGTACATATCCTCACAGCCTGCATCCTTAAATTTCTCTGTTATGAAACTGAGGCCCCCCCCACACACACACACACACACACACACAGAGTATGAAAGGAAAGTTGGTCACATCTTAACCACAACCTTCAGTTCATCTCACAGCATACATCATATACTCACCTGCTCCAAGACAATAGTAAGCAGGGCCTCAGCTGTATCCCGGACCCGAATAGATGCTGGCTTAAGCTCCTTTTCATCCTTCATACGCACTGGCTCACCTGGCTTTCCCTGTAAAGGTAACATCCTTTGGACAACCAAACCTTATTTGTTGGTTTTTAGAGTTTTCAGAGTTACTTAATTTCAAACTCCCTGCCATCTACAGTACAGACATTACAACACCCAAGAAGATAAATTTAATAACAGTATGAACAGTCTTACATGTAACATTTGTTTATCATAATGTGTTTTCTAAAATATATTTATAACAAACACTTCATGTACTCTTTAACTCATTTCATGTTGTAGAACTCCTATGCCCTATTTATCTCTTCAGTCACAATTTTAAACTTTAATTTTTTTTACTTTATCAGTCCAGCACAGTAAAGCTGCCACACCCAACACCTAGGATCATACAAAGAAAAAGTCATGTACAACATGGACAGACAGAAAGGCACCTATGACATATGCCAGAAAAGGACACAAAGAAAACCTTAGTGTCAAATATGTTGTACACAATGTCCAAACAGTTAAGTTTTTTAAACTCATTCAACACAAATGCAATGTGCAACACACAAACACACAATACTGTGCAATTTCTTTGAAACACATCTGTGGCACTACTGGACACCTATGTGTATGTAGTACCACTTTTCTCAGACAGCATGACAATGCCACAGAAACTTTTAAAGACATTCCTGAGTAACTGATCAGGGACAGCATAGTTGATACTGTGACCACCCAAGCTGGACAACTGAAAAACCATGGTTCAATTTGTGGCAAGGGCATGAGATTTTTCTCTTAATCAAAGCATCCAGATCAGCTCTATGGGCCATCCAACCTCCTAGTCAATGAGTACTAGGGGAAGGAACCTAACCACCCACTTCTATCTAGTGCTCAGGTTAAAAATGAGTGGAACTACAACTCCACTATTCCATATGCCTTCACAATGCACAGAAAGACACTATCATCATTACTGTACTCCACTTAACCATGCTTACTTGTGACTTGGAACCAGAAATTCCAAGCTCCACCACTTCCAGAACAGTGGTAAGGCAATCCTTGTCCTGGAGCAGGTATGGGTGAGCTACAAGCCATACAGCTGCACACTGGAATGCTGCAACGATGGTCGAATGCAAGTCCTTGGAATGTGCAGGTGGTGGACGTGAGCACTGATACACAATGTAATCACACAACCACTTTACAGCACGTTTACACTCGAGGGCATCTGCAGCAGAAAAGAACAATCATATAAAAGTGAGACACTGGATATGTGACATGACACAAAGGAAGAGGGGCTGGCCAAAAAAAAGTCATACCAACAATAACAGATTTCTACATTCCACCATTTCTAAAATTTTAAAACATAAATCGTTGTGCTTTATACATAAAATAAATAACTAAATTTACAAAGCATGCAACAGGCAGGTGTTTGTCCACTGCTGTATTTGATTACCTTTAATTTTGAAAACAAATACATAAAAAAATGTAACACAAAAAAAGGTTTGTCATGTTCATAACTAAAATAAGGCACAAAGGATTTTGCTGAACATCTTTTGTAATGCATTTGTGGTCCTTCTGGGGCATAACACCACATCACTGGGTAACAAAGTTGTTACATTTGTAATTACTCACATATTTCTAACAGTTTATCACTTACTGCCAAAAAATACTGAAATGTAATGCAAAATGATGCACACTACCTTAATAAACGTTATTCCAAGATTTTTCATCATACATCAATTTGGACCACAATGTAAGTGGCACTAGTACTGCTCCCACCTCATATGTTTGCAATTCACACCATGTTACCATTTAATGTATAAAATTAAGAAGTAAGATGGGGAGTACTTGAATAGCATAATATTGAAAACACATTCATGAACATGAGTATGTTTTGTTCAAAAGTTTAAATCAGGGAGACATGCAAGCATGTGCATAAGGCGCACACGCACACACACATGCATACACACCAAATAGTGATATAAAAAATTTACTGTTTTCTGTTTTGGGGATGAATGTAAGCTAAAAATATCATGCTTACCTGTAAGTTTCCTAGCTGCATGCAATAAAAATGACCACATTATGTTTTTTGACATCAAGGAAAGTAAAATTTAATTACATACACGTACAGATATTAAATAAAAACCACTGATAAGGAAGTGAAAAGGGGTAGGAGAAAATGAACATTTATATAAAAAATTAAAATAAAAATGGAATATAAGACCTCAACCAACTGATACTAGAACTGTGACAGCATTCTTGCTTATCAGAAATCTCACATGAACAGGTGAACACTGACTTGCTGGTGTTAAGGCAAAAAAACGCATGTCTTTTGTGAACTTCTGGCAACCTAGCCAGTCATCACAAAAACAGTGTTCCCTGTAAAGTGTGTTACACCTCTATTAGAGTAAGATGTTACTAACGTAGCTATTTACTTACTTACTTACTCCATGGTGCAGAGTCCTTCTTGAGAAGCTAACTGGTTTGCAGCTAGTCAAGAAATTCCCCGCATTTCATGGAACCCGAAGGTTCATTACCGCACTCACAAGCG
>Ga0131853_10022746_pt1 | contig 11334 bp, 9 predicted proteins | sample TergutLab28metaG_FD_92764 | JGI IMG/M metagenome (GOLD analysis project Ga0131853, IMG submission 92764) | Labiotermes labralis P1 segment gut microbial communities from Petit-Saut dam, French Guiana - Lab288 P1 (version 2) (version 2) | ecosystem: Host-associated > Arthropoda: Insects >...
GCAACCCGGATACCACCCCAGCCGAACCGCACCCAAACTCCAGCACACAGCAAACCAAGAACGAAACGGCCAATGTGGTAGTTCAACAATATAGTCGCATACTCCTGAAGATGGGCATATTAATGCCCGAAACATGTTGAAGCTCAAAGAAGTAAAACAAAAATAGCAAGTGACATCTAGTTGGTTTCTTATTCTTCAACGTGCAGTATCCTTTACGTCGGTCTCCCTAAGACCATACCGTCACCAACCAATTTTTAATAACGGTTTCTATTCTCCACAAATGTCCAGACTATAGCTCTCCTTCCCACTCAGGCTCCCATTCAATGGTTATCGGAAGTTTTCCGTCGGGAGTAAAGTGGCCAGGGCGTGAGTTAAGAATGAGTGGAGCTATACCTCTATTTCCGCTGCATGCCTTCATGACGCGGGCAGGGATTTTTTTCTGCATGCTACTTTATCGTTCTGCCGTTTGTATGCTGTAACTAGAAACGACCCCATTACACGATTGATCAGTAGAATATTCACGCGCAAATCCACGGCTTCCCTAGGTTCCATTTCCACAGACGAAGTTTCAGTTGGTTCGTTCACACATATTAAAACGCCAGAGGGAAAGTGTAAAATTATAATTCAAAGAATATTGCGCGACATTAATTTGATAAGATACTAAGGGGCAGTTTGATAGATTTTATCGGTAGACTGCGATGCTGAAATGCTGATCGAAGCATAGGTACCTCTGTAAAGTTTCACGAGATGCTGTCTTCGGGAATCACTGCCATCTGGCTTATCATCGCCTGTCAGAACACACTGCCTATGACTCAATCATTTAAGCACAAACCAAGCACATTATAGTCGTAAGAGCCTATGTAATTAGATGCATTAAGAGCAACCGGAAAAGTAGCTCACCCTCTAAACTGCACAAGCCTCTCTGTAACTCTATCTTTATTTCAATCCATTCCGCTGTTCTAACCAGCAAATCTAACTGTTTGTCTTGCGTAGCACAAAACTTGATTCCCGAAGAGATAAACATATCGCCATATTTACGAACTCTACAGCTATTCGTTGTCCTTATGGCCGAAACGCACAATAACGTCTGTATCTAAGCCAGGGGTGGACAGTTTCAAAGTACTGTGCAGCTGTGTCCCTTTTTACCGTTCTATGCAAGAAATGAGGTACACGCCCTTAAGGTCTTCACAGTAGCGTTGCTGAATAGCCAAGTCTTCTAACCAGTTAAGCTGTGCCGTTGGGTGAGTTGCTCCCCTCGCGGTCAAGCAGTCCGACATGCTTGAACACGAAAATGAAGGCACCACGATCTTTCGAAACGTCGGGAACTACTCATCCAACGACAAAGCGTCACATCTTAGAACATGTGAATCTACGTCTATGTTTCCGGCCACACATATGTTTACGTGTGTGTGTTTGTGTGTGTGTGTTTGTGTCCAACTGACAGCCTGTTTTGCCACCGAGACAGGATCACAACAAATAGTTAATTTAACTAGTAGCAATAACTAGCTAATATTACGGTAGCAAAAACCGATATCTGACATGACCCTGAACCGTTTTCATTTACGTTCCGTCCCCGCAAACTAATTGAAAAGGATACATCTTAATAATGACCTCGAACCTCCTTTTATAACTTCCATGCGGCTGATTTCAAAGGCGTTTCCTGATTAACAGCATGTTAAAAACACAAGACAGATAAAATCGCCATTAGTCGAAAAGGTTCTCAGTGCAAATACACTTTATTTATATTGGTATAAATGGAAATGGCAAAACCTGCTCCATGTTATTTCTAAATGCGACAGGATATGGAAAGAATGACTTCAAATGTTTAATTAAAAAATGTCTTACACAGCAGGTGTAACAATAATTTATTTTGTGATATCACACCTTTTTAAAATTTGTGTCCGATCCTGCAAACAGCCTCTATGACAGTCAAGCTCTCTCGTTTGTGGGAACAAGCCTTAAACTAAAGAACGTAGTCCGAATACTGCCGTACGCGACCGAAACCTAAAATATCAGTGCATATAATTAACAGCCGCTGTTACTTAAAATATAACTCTCCGACAGAAAAATATTTTTCTGGCACTTCTAAGTCATCCCCAGCATTATCAAAGTACGCTACCGTACATGATCCCGAGAACATTCCGTACGCTTCCAAACCTCATAATTCATATTCCTAAGACAATTTTTGAAAATCGCAAAGTAAAAAAAAAAACACGTTGAAAGCGATCTTACGGGAAATCGGTTCAGATTATTTGAATTGTTATACACATGTTATAGAATGGGCTATAGTGTCAGGCTTTTCCTGCTGGCGACGCTGATTATTCAGGTTATATACCAAACAAAATAACTATGTACCTTAATATTATCCCCTTTTTTAACATCGATCATATTTCGCATGCGTCCAGGCAATGCCTCTATTAAATTTTAGTACCAGGTCTCCCTCTTGCGGCTGCTGTCAAACGTTTTCCGGCATTTGAGACATGATAAAAGGCATATTCTGTACTTTGAACACTGCAGTGTTCACAGAACTCATTGAGTTTCTTTCGGATAATTTTTATGAAATACCCTTGGCGTTTCGATAAACATTTGGGGAAATCATACCTAGTAAACAATTTGCAGATCCACTTCGTTTGTAACACCATCTTGTTAATAAAGCTGATGTTTTTAAATCTATGACAGATTTTGCCCTGAAAACCTTTCGTTGTCTCAAGCCTATTTATGCTCTTACAGCAGCTGAAAACCACAGTAGCCAGCTAGCCGGCATTACAGCAGGAATTTTGTGTGACTTCTTGTTTAGACGCGATAAAGACAAAAACACGAGAATAAGGCAATGAAACTGGCGGTAAAAAGAAGAGAAAAAGTGGAGGGGAAGCAAAGGAAAAGAAGGAAGGATTTACGAAACGAAAGATAAATACAAGTACCCTGCTGGAAGCAAAACAGCCCATGTAAGGCTGACACATCACCAGCGCTTCTGTCCTCTCGTTCTGCTAACAGGCGCCACTTCTGAAAGACCATCCGCAAATAGCCTGCCCCTTAAAAAGTCTCCCATATTCAGCTGTCTGCAGTGTCCATAGAGACAGTATTTATATACAAAAAAAAAATAACTAGCTCTCTTCCTCTCTACCATTTGTTCTTTCTGTTCCGTCCCCTACTGCCTTGCATGGACTTCTTTACGACTATTATTTCTATCTTAAGACCTGGTCCCGCCCAAATCTGAAGTTTCATTTCATGGTTTTACGAGAACGGCTAGTGAATAAGTCAATGTTGTCAGTCCTGGTTACTGATCCATCCATTTATTCAGTCAGTCAGGCAGCCCTGTAGAATCTGAGCATGATGACACAGCTTCATAAAAATAGTGTCCTAATATTTATGGGCGGTCGTTTCCTTTACCGACATACCTCTGCCCCAAAATCGCAAATACGTCTCTTATCCAAAGCATCTAATCCCGTTCTAGGGCCCATAAAGTCTTCAGTTCAATAAATACTGGGACTCCTTTCTCGAGTGTAAAGCCGCCGAGGCGTGAAGCTGACCTTTCACCCCCATCTAGCGTCCAGGATGAGAATAAGTGGAGCTATATCTCCATTCTGCCATATGCATTTGTGGTGTACACAAAGACCACTTTACCTTTGAAGTTTTCGGGTATAGTTTTCAAACTGCCGTCCACACAACATGGAGTTCTGAAATGGGGTTACTGATGGGTGTGCTAATGACGGTCTTCATAAACTACAACAAAAATCGACTGTATTACTTCATTGTCTCAACCGCAGATAACAGAAATATATATTTGTATATATATATATATATTTTTTTTTTTTAAATTATATATATATATATACACTTTTCAAATTTTGTACGGTACATCTAAGTCTTCAGGTAAAAGGAAATTGTAGGCCTACGCACTGTATGAGGGTTGGTACGTAAGAGAGTGAGAAAGTTTAACGTTTAGAATTAGCAACATTAGACGTTTTCAGGGCGAAGAAAATTTAGACCGTCTTGTGGGTTACGACGCCATTTATTCTTGTAGGTAGCTGCAGTCCTTTCGAGGGAACATTCTATCTTCTTCTTCCGGACTGAAGTAGACGGTAACACGCAACAATTATACTATTCTATCTGTTTAATGTACAGCCGTATTTCTCGCGATTTCTTCGGAAGGAAATTCAGAGAACCGTCACATGCCGCAGACATTCAAAATGCAAAACACGTCTGAAACATAGAAGGTAATGAACTCCTGCCAGAGGGTAGCAAAGTAAGAAAGTTCAGGAACTCTACTCTACACGAGAAGAATAAGAAGGATTCCCATCCAGTTCTTAAACAGTGGACCCACCTTCATGAACTGTTCTTTCTTTACACAAACACTACAGAAATTATTCTATTACAGAAAATGGAAAAGCAAAAGCAGGAAAGAGAACATAGCAGGAGTACAGAAATTAAACAGAATGTGTTATTTTATTCCAAACTGCCTCCCACGTCGTTCTGTCTGCTGCGCTCTTACCGCCACCGCTGTAGTTGTAAAACGAATTACAGAGTGTTACTGCTTCCTCCTGCCCAACAGCAGGCAATGTGCTAGCTCCTCCCTTCCGCTGGATTAGTTTTATTATCTTTACTTTCGAACTTTGTCAAAGTTTTATGCGTTCAACAATATTATACTTCTTTATTACTCGTATAAGGAAATTCAGAAGACTTTAGGCTTCAGTCTTCTGACGCGCTGTCAATTAGATCTTCACTCTTCTGGTATGTTACGCGGTGTAGATTGGTAGTTAGTTACCGACGTTTTGGAACCACTTGTCGGTCCTCTATCCTAGGGTCAAGCAGTCAAAGAAGTTCGGACTGATAGTTGTCCTGGAACGTCAGTAACTAACCACCAATATACGGTGCCTGACAACCCAGAAGAGAGATTGTCTCGAACTAAGAAGAGCAAACAAACTCAGAGTATGAAGACGCAGTATCTTTTCAAGAATGGTGTCTTTCTGGAAAACGAAGGAATAGCAGTGACATTAATAACAAAGAATTTCAATTGTATTTCCATCAATTCAGTTCCATCAACAAGAAGAACATTGCTAAGACGACAAACTACAAAAATTCGCCAGCTTCTGCTGCGAAGTTTCTTGCGGACGTCTAACAGAAGAAACGCTGGACGCATCGTTTGCATTGGTAGTGGGTGCAACTAATATTCCTACCGATCTGACTGTCTTTACCTTCAGCAGAAAAGAACTTTTACCACGATCATGTGCTGCAGAATCATTATGGCAATAGCACGGGGAGGGGGGGGGGGACTCCAAAATTCCTACCACGGATTACAGCCCGGTCAACTTTCATGTAACCTGTCATTTTGCGAGCTGAGCTGTCTAAGGTCCATATTTATTTTTTTTTTTAATTTCAAATTGGCTGAAGGACATTCTCATAATAAATTACAAAGTAGAAAAAATTATAAATATGAATCAAAACTGAACTACTACTGAACTGTTCCTTGGACAAATCCAAAATTTACAACTCTCCCATTTCCTAGTTCTTAAAGCTAAGAAACAGAGTTTTGACAGTAATATTTATAATAATGCTTTGGAATAGGAGTAAGATAATTTCGTTAATAAACAGATAATTATACAGGCTTCGTATCTCTAATTGCTGTTTTATATAGATTGTAGTACTTGAGTGACTTTCTGAAATCACGACTTCCCTCGCTATAACGCTAAGGAAATATTCTAGAAAAAGAGTGAGACTGTAACACCGATCTAAACACATATGCTAATCTACAATAGTGTATTTTTTTTTGCTGTCATCACTCGGTTTCGTCCACAACAGTCATCATCGTTTGAACGGTACACCAAACGCAGCACGCATGCACGCATATCATTTGCCGATACGACAGCTAGAGTACGCGAATGCCCACTTTTCCTGTTGGATTGTCAATGTCAGTTTTACTAGCACAAAACAAGAATTCTAGTTGCTTGTTTACGTGGGGTACAAAATTATCGGTGTCGCTGAAAACCCAACACTTTTAGAGCTGGTAGGGTTTTTCCAGACAACAGTGCTGCAGGCTGACACAGTATCGCTTATTGGAGATTTCCTGTACTGTTGCATAACAGTACGTCGTTCAACCTGTCACTGCAAAAGTTGCTATATACGTAGTGCAGCCATGAAAATATGTTCACATATCTCACGGAAGTACTTAAACAGTGACGAAATTACCATCCGTTAAACTGTAACCGTCTACAGCATGACCACCTTTACCTGATTTTCATCATCATCACCACCGTCTTCACCATCACCACCATCACCTCCTACAAATAATTTTGTGCAGTCTGACCTCTTCTTCTTACTCATCCACGTTGTAGACGGTTATTGCTGCGTCTGATCACACTCAATTACACAAAAACACACACTCAATATGACCCCCTAGACGAAGGATCGGCCTGTCGCAGAGGCCTGTACATGCTCAATGCACAACATTCACAAGAGAGAGACATCCACGTCCCCGGCGGGATTCAAACACGCAGTCTCTCCGCAGACCTACGCCTTACACCGCGCGGCCGCTGCGATCTGCCACGTACAAATGTACCGTTCCAAATTTTGGCCACTTTGCTTTCGTGTCCGACCATCCGGATCCTGTACCTTGCCTAACTGCTTCGTGCTACATGATGGCAATGGTAAAGATCACTTTTACTCACTCTGTATATGAGATCGTAAAAGATGAAATTCTGTCATTATTCTGCCCCCGCGTAGAAGTCATGAACAACAGCTACAACGCACGTTTCGCTAGGTTCCGAGTCCTCGACCTTTTTGATAAACATTATTTCTAGCTGTTTTGTCAAGGTATCTTTCAAGGTACTCTCAAGTCCATTATGTACGTATCAGTAAAACTGTGTTTACTTATCATTCCAAGGCTATGGAATAATGTATAACAACAGATCAAAGGAAAGTTTATTTGTGGAAATCATATCAAAAGACAGGAACTGTCAAACTTGCCCGTTGAATTTTCAATAGGGTTTATACTAGCAAGCTTTCTTCTTCTTCTTCTTCTTCTTCTTCTTCTTCTTCTTCTTCTTCCTTTTCTTTCTCTCGCCTCCTCCTCCTCCTTCCAATCTTTCAATCACCGTACAAACAAAATCATGTCTTTTGACTTCATAACTCTGTTCATTCTGCATATTTTTTCCCCCGCATCCCTTGATTCATTCCAAATCGCTTGTTAACACAAATTTTTGGCACTCAGTAGTGGATTTTTTTATAACCTAATTAAAAACTACCCCCTGTTTCCAATCCATATAATCATACATACAAATTCACTTTCTGCAATTTTTGTGTCTATTTCTAGTATTGTTTATTTGGGAACAACTTTAACAAATCAAATTCTATTGCGGAAGAAATTAAGAGCAGATTGATGTCAGGAGGTGCTTGCTATCATTCGGTGCAGAACCTTTTATCTCCCAGTTTGCTATCCAAAAATTTAAAGATCAAGTTACATAGAACTACAATTTTGCCTGTTGTTTTGTATGGGTGTGAAGCTTGGTCGCTGACATTGCGGGAGGAAAGGAAGCTGAGGGTGTTTTAGAACATGGTGTTGAGGAAAATATTGGGACCGTGGAGGGACGAGGTAACGGGGGAACAGAGGAGATTGCAAAACGCGGAGGTAATGACCTGTACTCCTCACCCAATATTGTACAGGTGATAAAATCGAGAAGAATGAGATGGGCAGGGCATGTGGCGCGTATGGGTGAGGAGAGGGGGTGTATAGGGTCTTGGTGGGGAAACCGGAGGGAAGGAGACCACTGGAGAGACCTAGGCGTGGATGGGTGGATAATATTAAGACGGATCTCCTGGAGGTGGGATATGGGTATATGGACTGGATTGGGCTGGCCCAGGATAGAGACAGGTGGCGGACACTTGTGAGTGCGGTAATGAACCTTCTGGTCCCGTGAAATGCGGGGAATTTCTTGACTAGCTGCAAACCAGTTAGCTTCTCAAGAAGGGCTCTGCACCATGGAGTAAGTAAGTAAGTAAGTATCTGTATTATTACATATATGTCACATATAAAAACTGAACAAATATTCCACCCCTAAGCGACACAACTATTTCGACCAGTGATATATAATTTTGTATAATGTTTCTCACATTTAGGCCCTATATTGAATTGTCGGCTTCAGTACTAACAACGAAACTGCCATAATTTTCGTTACAAAAATTCTTCTCGCACTGCTAAAAACCAAAAAAGGCTTTTTCTTAATCAAGTGTTATAACGGGTACATGTACGTGAAATGGGGATGCGCGAATTAATGGGCATACATTACATGTCTTCATGTAAAATGCCCGTTATGTTCTTGTGATATTAAACAAAATTTAAATATATACGAGGGGTGCTGATAAGTCCTTAGCCCCACCTACTTCCCGATGTCGTAGGACGAAATCGATAGTGTCGTTGGAAAGATGGGTCTGTTCATGTGCCGAAGTGCAATTCTTTTCTTCTTACAGAGGCTGAAAGGAAGCATGTCAGGTGACGTGCGCGATTTCAACAACATGGAGACGCGAGCTGTCATCAAGTTTTTTTTCCTGAAAGGCAAGGCGCCGAAGGAAATTCACGCCATTCTGACAGAAACATTAGGGGAACATGCACCATCGTATGCCACCGTCAAAAACTGGGTGGCCCAGTCTAAACGTGGTAATTTTTCCACCTGTGATGCGCCTCGTCCTGGATGACCCAAAACAGTGACCACCCCGGAGATTATTGATCAAATTCACGAGCTAATCTTGGAAGATTGCCGGGTTTCGGCTAAATCAATAGAGTTGAGCAACTGGGCATCTCACGTGAGCGGGTTGGGTCCATCATTCATGAAGATTTGGGCATGCGGAAGCTCTCCGCGAAGTGGGTCCCGAAATGCTTGAACGCGGATCAAAAACGCCAACGGTGCCAGTCGTCTGAGCAACTTTTGGAATTTCTTCAGTGCGATCCAAATGATTTCCTGTCGCCATTGGTGACCATGGAAGAAATCTGATTATATCACTATGACCCGGAGACAAAGCAACAACCATTGGACTGTTGGCATAGCAGCTCACCCCGCCCCAAAAAATTCCGAGTGCCAAAATCCGCTGGAAAAGTTCTCGTCTCGATTTTTTGGCATCATGATGGCATCCTCCTCATTGATTATCTTCCAAAGGGCCAAACTATCAACGCGGAGCATTACTCATCTCTGCTGGTGCAATTGAAGGACATTTTGAAGGAAAAACGCCGCGGGTAGGTCACCAAGGGGGTCTTGTTCTTGTACGAAAATATCCCGGCTCACCGGGCACTTGCAACCCAGAACAAACTGGCCTACCTGGGCTTCCAGTGCCTTGATCACCCACCCTATTCTCCAGATCTGGCCCCGTCGGACTACTACCTGTTCCCTGGACTGAAAAGCAATTGAAAGGTCGCCATTTTTCGTCCGACGCGAAGGTCATTGCTGCTGCGAAGACCTGGTTGGACAGACAAACTTCTGATTTTTTTTGAGTGGCTAGCAAAAGTTAGAGCAACGGGCTAAGAAGTGTATTAAGCTTCGTGGAGGGTATGTTGAATAAATCCCGAATTTGGTTACTGTAGCTTGTTTCTTCATGGTCGGGCTAAGGACTTATCAGCACCATCTCGCACTATAAAGTAATATAAAATTGCTGACACGTTAATTATTAATGCCAGTCTATCCAATTAACGGCACCTGCATTGCGAATAGTGCGCCCTAAAGTTGGTGTTTTCCGTTAGCTTATGTATTCCCTGAGTCAGTTTTCCTTCTATCTCATAAAGGCGCAATTTTGCCTTTTCCTCGCGCGATGGCTTCCGTAATCATGTTCCTGAGTTTTCTTTCCTGAAACAAACAAATTTTTATACACACATTTTCTCTGTTATTGTTAGGTATTTTACCAGATATAAAGTGTCACCGCAGGACGAACGCTGACACACAATTCTTTCCGAATTTCCAAGTAGTAAAAATCAATCATTTTCCTGTGTTTTTTTTTCCCCAACAGGATTTTTGTTTCTAAATTTAGCCTTACACGTTTTGCTCAGTGTACTGCTTTGGGGGAACACATGGGGTCAAGAAAATTCTAATCCTCATTTTCCCACACAGAATAAAGACATTTGTTGCACATCCTTAGAACCTTGAAAATCTAACGGACGCTTAGCTAGTCAGTATTTTTTCGAGCCATTTTTGGACTCAATGTTTCAATAATGTATTCACAAAATCCGCCATCTTCCCTATCCTAAGGTAAATGGATACGATCCACATTCAAGTACCTAATTTCTTAAACATCCGATTCAAAGTGTCTCCCCGTCAACCGCAATGTCTCCCAAGTGGTTACACTGATCGATCAGTGCCAAAAAGTGGCAAACATTAGTAAACAGGCACGCACGCACACGCACGTACACCGTTACACCACAAATCTGATCTCCTTAAAACAAATATAACATAGTTTATACAAGTTTTTTCAGATTTATTTGCAGCGAACACTTTCGGTTTCATAGAACTTGGCAGCTTTCCAGAACGACAAAGAATAAATGAAAATTAAATGTGGTAGGGCTTATTTAGGTCAGTTTAAAATGGAAGTAATGTCTAATGAGACACATAGTGACCTAGCGTAATGGAACAGAATTTGTAGGTTTTACATTAACCTTATTTCGAACTGTCTGGTTTGTGAACTGTAATTCAGTTAATACCTTTCGTTTCGTTTTTCAACCACATTGTACAGAAGTTTCATAAACACTTTAATAACGTCAGTGGAAATTCCATGTATCCCCAAACATAAGCAGGTTCATGTTTCTTTTAAGAATTTGATATCACTTAATGAAGGATGTCATAAAAGTACAATTTTTTGCCAAATTAGGTACCCGTGGAGCCCCTGAAAATCTAATCCCATTCGCTACGCCAATCGCAGGTGGGGACCCACTGACCCACTATAACCATCAAACATCAAAAGCCGCCGTGCACCATACACCAAGATGTCATCAATAATTTTCAACGTAGAAAAGTAAGCTAAAATAAGCTAATGGGTTCATACCCCATAAAGTGAGCATAACACTCTCTTCTCTAATGTCCAGTAACTCAACAAAAATCCTCTTACTAATTACCTTAGTAGGAGGTGTATTAGTAACTGTATCCTCTAATTCATGATTACTTACTTACTTACTTTCTTCATAGTGCAGAGTCCTTCTTGAGAAGCTAGTCAAGAAATTCCCCGCATTTCACCGAACCCGAAGGTTCATTACCGCACTCACAAGCGTCAGCCAACTGTCTCTATCCTGAGCCAGCCCAATCCAGTCCATACACCCACATCCCACCTCCTGGAGATCCATCCTAATATTATCCACCCATCTAC
>Ga0131853_10022747_pt1 | contig 11333 bp, 5 predicted proteins | sample TergutLab28metaG_FD_92764 | JGI IMG/M metagenome (GOLD analysis project Ga0131853, IMG submission 92764) | Labiotermes labralis P1 segment gut microbial communities from Petit-Saut dam, French Guiana - Lab288 P1 (version 2) (version 2) | ecosystem: Host-associated > Arthropoda: Insects >...
ACGGTCTACAAATGGGATTGTAGTATTGCCAAAGAACAAAAGCCCCTCGCCGGAATTGCTATGCGTGACATAGGATAATTGATGTTCAGATATGCCAAGTTGTTTGGCAAGTATCTGTCTATCGCCCTGCGCCTGTGAAAGCATAACGATAAAATCCGTGTTTTCTAGGATGTTTTCTATCTCTTTTGAGGCCAAAAAATCCTTAACATTCTGCGTAAGTGCGCTAGGTACACAAGCTTTTTTGCGTAGCATTTTCCATATGGTTACAAAGTAACTGGCGGTTAATGTATCACGCAAAAGCATGTGGGCCTCGTCATAGTAGCACCATGTAAATATGCCGCGCCGGAAATTATCGTCTACAGTAGCCCAAGTTAGCTCATTGGTTATGTGCATGGCGATTGTACGCAAACCAGAGCCTAACTTTTTTAGGTCTATGCAGACAATTCGGTTTTCTGTGTCCACGTTCGTATGGTGGTTAAATACGTTCAAGCTGCCAGTACAATATATTTCAAGTGCGGTAGCAAGCCGTTTTGCCTCTGTTTCCGGCTGTTGGTTTAACAGTTCGTACAAGTCTTGCAGTATTGGCATAGGTGCATTGGGGTTTTGCAAAACATCACGGTATACAAGCCGGGTGCAACGGTCTATGACTGTGCGCTCCACAGGTTGCAAGCCATCTTTACCGCCGACAACAAGCTCCATCAACGACAAAATAAAATCTGCTTTGAGCGAAAGCGGGTTTTCGTCGCTATTGTCGGTCAGCTTAATGTCTAAGGGGTTTATGTGATGCGGGCTGTCCGGGGCTATTTCTATCACTTGACCGCCAAGTCGTCTAGTGAGTGCAACATATTCACCCATAGCATCTACAATCAGGATTTTGTCATTGGTGGATAGAAACACGTTTAGCAACTCACGCTTGGCGGCAAAAGACTTGCCGCTCCCGGGTACTCCTAAGAAAAGTCCATTCGGGTTGTGTTGTCAAGGACTGTTTTTGAACACGGAAAACCCCGTTATCTCCATAGACAGATAGCGAGGTTTGTGTAATGTGCCAATTCAACTGCTGAATACAGTATGACGTGTGATGGTCAGTTGCCAAATATTTTAACATCATTCTGAGCGTGGGAAGAAATGCGGAAACCAGTAGTAGGGGTCAATTGGGTCGTAGTCTTCCATGAGACGAAAGACTATTGTGCTGATTCCTAATCGCTCTTGGAAATATGGAGTTAATGTGTAACGAATCTCACTCCCGGCTACTCGATAATTGCCAACAAGTAAACGCCCTGAGCCAACTATACCACCCTCTTCACTCAATCCTGTGAGATTGAATATCTCAAATCGAAGTCCGTTACCGAAATTTGCAAATATCTTTGTTTCGACCCCTTCTACCGTATAGAATCCAAGGTAGCTTAGTGGGCCTACCGGTATCCTATACTCCGGCTTAAAAAACAACACAATCCTAGGCTCTTCACTAACCCACACCCCATACGGCGGGTCTGGTGTGTCTGGTACGCATGAGGCAAGTAAAGTCAATACTAAGATTATGGTTATTGCAGTCAGCTTTCTCAATGATACCCATCTCCTCTTTTTGCTTTAAAGCAATACTTATTATTCAGGTTATTAAAGCAGTTCTCTTCTTTAAGTGCTGAGAAGCTTGTTGCAGATTTTACTGGACGAACACAATTATAAGCCATGCAGCCATTTCATACCAGCTTGCAATCTTAACAATACTTAGCGCGGGTACGTGCTGTAGGTGACGCTATATGCCCGCGCGGTTAGTATTGCTTGATTGCAAGCTGGTATCACTTGTCACCTAGATTGCCAAGGCATTATAATGCTATAAACTTTGTAAACTCTGGAGACATATTCAGAAGCTTGTAGTGCAGGCGAAAGACCTCAGCGATTCAAAGCGTTTTTCGCCTGCACTTTAAGGTTTCCGAGCATATATACTACGAACAATCTGGTGAAACAAATCGTAGTTATGTAATAATAGCTATCATACTTATCCATGAATTACTGGTTAAAAGCGATTTATCGAAGCTCATCATTCGCTCATTTGATCATAAAGCAGCAGATAAGGTATCGGTTCACTTGCCGTAAACTCAAAGCTACTTATATTTGCGATAATAGTTTCATTTTGGATAACATGGAAGGGCGATGAAGCGTAACTTTCAATTACCATCACATGGTTATAGTGCGCAATAACAGAAGTCACATCAACACCCCCAAATATCACAACCGGCACATTACTATCAATAGCAATTCCTCCACCAAGCTGTAAATCAGGATTTAGACCCCAGGCCCATACGCTGCCATCGGTTTTCATTATGACGGTGTATGATTCGTTTGCGAAGACACCGCTAACGTCATTCATTATTAGTACGGGGTCTTGTCTATCTATGTTTGTTCCGTCGCCGAGTTGGCCATGGGTGTTGTTGCCCCAAGCCCAGAGTTCTCCGTTGAAAGTGACTGCCATGGTATGGCCGCTTCCTGTTGCTACCATTGTTACATCGCTCATTATTTGTTCTGGACTTGCACCAACCTCTCTAACCCCGTCTATTGCAGCGTTGTCCCAACCCCATAAGTTGCCGTCGCTGGTTATTGCTACGGTGTGTTCGTCGCTGGTGGAAATTGCTACCGTGTTATCGACAAGTGAGCTTATGGGTAGTTGAGCATGAGCGAAGTTTACAGGTGCTGGGCTTGAATAGCTGAGAGCCCCCGACCCAGTTCCGATTTGTCCAAACATGTTGAAACCCCAAGCCCAAATACTACCATCAGATTTTACTGCTACTGTATGACGACCTGTTGCTGAAACTTCAGTAACATTATCCGTTATTCTGACAGGGCTATTTCTATTTGAAAACGTACCGTCACCAAGTGCTCCATCACCATTCGAACCCCATCCCCACAAGCTGCTATCACTTCTTATTGCCATAGTATGAAAATGGCCCGAAGAAACAGCGATCACATCACTCATTATTTCGACAGGGCTGAAGCGATCTTCCTCTGCGCCATCACCTATTTCGCCATTCCTGCCAAAGCCCCATCCCCATAAGCTGCCATCGGATCTAATTGCCATAGTGTGGCCGCTACCGGCAGAAGCTGATGTAATATTGTCCATAAGCCAAATAGGAGTTAGTCGAGTATATCCCGTACCATCACCAAGCTCTCCATGCGAACCTAATCCCCATCCCCATAAGCTACCGTCGGATCTGATGGCAACTGTGTGGTTGGCACCTGCCGAGATAGTGATAACATCACTTAATACGTACACCGGAGAATAGCGAGTAATTGTTGTACCATCGCCAATTCTACCTACTGAATTATTACCCCACCCCCAAAGACTGCCGTCTGATCTTAGTGCCATTGTATGATTGTCGCCGGCTGATACTGCAACTACATCATCCATGATATGAACAGGGGTTAATCGTGCTGTAGTTGTTCCGTCGCCTAGCTGACCGTTCGTATTCCAACCCCAGCCCCATAGGCTGCCGTCGGATCTTATAGCCATTGTATAACTGAAGCCAGCCGATACCGACACTACATCGTCCATAATATGTACAGGAGTTGATCGCATTGTAGTTGTTCCGTCACCTAACTGGCCAAGTATATTAGAGCCCCAACCCCACAAATTGCCATCAGGCGTTATTGCGACTGAGTGAGCGTTGCCATTGCTTATTATGCTGAATTGGCTAGGTGGGAATGTCGATACCACATCATCCTTTATTAACACAGGACTATTACTACCCACCAAACTCCCATCACCAATCTGGCCATTAGAGTTCCAACCCCATGCCCATATGCTACCATTAGATTTAACTGCCAATGAATGGCGGCCATTTGCTGAAACTTCTGTCACATTATTTGTAACCATGACAGGGCTATTCCAACTCGTAAATGTTCCAGTACCAAGCGCACCAGTTCCATTCCAACCCCAGCCCCATAGGCTGCCGTCGGTTCTTATGGCCATTGTATGATATTCACCTGAAGAAACCGCAACTACATTATCCATTATATGTACAGGGCTATGGCGACTTACAGAAGCACCATCACCTATCTCTCCATTGCCACCAAAGCCCCAGCCCCATAGGCTGCCATCATCTTTGATTGCCATGGTATGGCCACCACCGGCAGAAACTGATACAACATTGTCCATTATCCAAGCAGGAGTAAATCGGGTTCGGTCAGTTCCGTCACCCATTTCTCCGTTAGCTCCATTGCCCCAGCCCCATAGGCTGCCATCTGATCTGATGGCCATTGTATGGGTGGAGCCTGCTGAAACTGCTATAACGTCATCCAAGATATGTATAGGAACATGGCGGTTTGTGCCTGTGCCATCGCCTAGTCTTCCGGCTAGATTATTACCCCAGCCCCATAGGCTGCCATCTGATCTTATGGCCATTGTATGTCGGCTTCCGGCTGAAACATAGAGCACGTCATTCATTATCAATACAGGACTATTGCGGCTTGTTGTTGTTCCATCACCCAGCTGTCCGTGTTCATTAAGACCCCAGCCCCATAGGCTGCCGTCTGATCTTAGTGCCATTGTGTGGTTTATACCGGCTGATATTGATATTACGTCATCCATTATCAGCACAGGGGTATGACGGTCTGTGGTTGTGCCATCGCCTAGCTGGCCGTGGTTGTTTAGTCCCCATGTCCATAGGTTGCCGTCTGGTGTTATGGCGGCAGAGTGGGTGTAGCCGTTAGTTATTGTGGTGGGGGTTATGATTGGGGGTGGGTCGTTTTGTTGCCAGCGGGCGTATAGGGTTAGATTGTGGGCTGGCATGCGGAAGGTTTCTGTTAGGGGGGTTGTTTGGTCGGGGTCTAGATACCAACCTGCGAAGGTGTAACCCAGTATTATTGGCCCATCTGCCGGGAAGTTTTCATGGCGGGTTGCTATGAAGTTTTCAAGGGCAAACCCGGCATTGGCATATAGCGGGTCTATTATGCTTGGAAATACTTCTCCCGTTGCGCCTACATCTAGGTTGAAATATACTTGGTTTATTAGGGATTCGGGGTGTTCCGGCCAGGGGACTTCGTTGGCTAGGTGGCCGTATGTGGCCATGGCGGATTGCCACCAGTCGGCGAAGTGGGGAATTGTAGAATGGTTTGCGTGAGCCCTGCCGGGGCTGGAATTTAAGAGATATATAGTCTCCCTGCGAAATGCAGATGGAATTCTTTCTCCGTTATAACGGTATGTGTCACTATCACTTGTATCCTTGTACAGGTATATGAGGTATTGATTACCTGTTTCCATAGGCCAAGTAGAGAAATGGGTAATTATAGTCCCTGCTGCGAATCCTTGCTCATAATCTATGGTTTCAGGGGTCACATAATAATACCCTTCCATTACGTTGACTATTTCACCTGGCTGTATATCAAAGAAATTCTCGCCAAGGTGAACAACATAGTGTACTAATATTGGTGTTATTACGTGATTTTGCGTAAAAACGGCATAGGGATCTCTCGCATGTTGCGCTGAAAAAATAATTCTATTAATGCTTGGACCGGCAACTTCGCCTACAATAATAGCGGCAGTTGAATGTTCTAAATAAAGGTTATTGAACTCTTCAAAGGAATCAGGCCTGCTTCCGCTGGCAAAGTATGTTGGGTTGTGTACTATATGTTTTGATGAATCAAACAAGAATAATTCGCCAATTGCAAATTGACTTGATAAAGCAGTATTTGCTATAGCGAGAGTGATGCCTATAGCACCCATTAGAGCTATGCATAACACGAGCGTAGTCACTTTCTTTTTCATGGTCATTCTCCTTTCTGGCACGCACAGATTATGTGCTATTGGCCCCACTGTCGAATTAAGTTAAATCTATCGTAACCCGTTGGCCTTCTAGGTACATACGCATTTCCGGATGGAGCACCTTCATTCATGATAGATATAGGACGCCGCTGAGGAACGCCAAACTCGGGGCTATATGGATGACCCAGCTTCAACGCATGTCCTACCTCATGAATAAAGACAGCTTGCCAATCGTTGAGACTTAATGATACCCTTGTATTCATTAATATTAAGCCCGCTTGCCAATCGGAATTAGTTGGGACAGATGACGGCTCAGGGACAGATCCAGAATGGTATCTATTGGTATCTAACGGAAAGAAGCCGGCATAAGGCACGAAACCCCCAAGAGTTGGTGCTAATTCAGCCGCTGCAACACGTACATATAATGAAGCATTATTCGAAGGCCAATCATAAATATTCGCCATTTCATGTACATTAACACGAACATTATCGGTAATATTATTCCAAGCTAAGCCAGCTACATAAACCGACATAGGCCACGACTGTCTAGCTGATGGCATAATTCCAAGCACGACTGTAACTGCCGTCCCTTGTGGCGAGTTGTGATATCCTCCACCCCAGATACTAGCACGGTGATACCCATGAAATTCCCACAAGACCCCCACCATATTGCTAGTTATGCTGGGTATTGCTCCGACTCCACCGGCACTTAGCATCATATCTGAATGTTGCCTATTTCTGATAATATGGCCATTTAAGAATCCATGTATAGACCATTGTTGATCAAACCGTGAGGAGTCAAAGCCTGTTAGCGATAGATTGCCGGTACTTGCACTTACTGGACTATTTCCCGTCAGCATATTCCTATAGAGGCCTTGGCTAGGGCCACGAACACCTAAAGATTCTATGTGGTAGAAGCCGGGTTCGCCTTGAACAGGTGCAATATACCATATTTCTGTACCCAGAAAAATATTTTCGGAAGCAACCTGAGAAAACGAATTGTCACCAGTAGCACTCAAAAAAGTTCCGTTTGCATTTCTAATGCGGAAAATACCTCTATTTATCGTTGCATCCGTCATGTGACGTTCCCACCTAGCAAACATAGTCTGATTATTGACAGAAACAATCGTATCTCCATCTACTTCACCTGGATCATCAGCAAATGGAGTTATACCATGCTCACCCCAAAAATCCAGTTCACTACTTAATCCACCAGGCTGTGGTGTTGTAAACCATCCAACAAAATCATATCCAGGTCTTGTTCCGGGATTTGGGTATGGCTGCGGATTGAGAAGAGCGCGCAAGAAGCCCAGCACGCTCAATCGCGTACCAGGTGTCAAATTACGCCAAGGCTCTATAGTAGCACTCCCGCCCTGGGTATCCCAGTATATCGTCACACCGCGCCTAATCTGCCCGCCAAAATGCGCCTCATATATCTGCCGTTCTCTGGCAGTAAACATAGCAAAGACATCTTGCCCGCTAAAGTCGCTAAGCTTGCTCAAAAAAAGGTTAAGCTTATCAAGATTACTCGTAGGCACTTGATACAAAGGTAGGTTATGAAAATACCTAAACGTCTGCCTAAACGGCTCCCACCCAATACTCTGTTGCATACGCAAGAAAGTATATGTTAAAGCATCGTGGTGATATACACCCTGCGCCATGGCAGCTGTGTGGCTTAGGCCTTGACCTCTGGGATTAGCATCGGTTCTGTAGTATTGTCTAAGCTGTGCAAGGCCTGTGTAGAAGTCTGTATATCCTGCAAAGACTGTAGCGTTGTTACGATCTACAACATATGCCATTTTTAAATTAGCAAAGAACTCCGGATCGAAATTCCAGCGAGGAGAATCGAAGTTGTGGCTTAGCTCATGCATTACACCGAAAGACCAGTCGCCTCTTTGGTTGATTTGTCTTATTAATTCAGGCACACCCCTTCGGGCTACAAGTATGGGATTGCCGCTTACAGCCCAAGCGCCTTGCGGTACTAAGTAGCGTGAACTACGTATCCCTGTTCTTTCACCCAGAAACTCACTATCCCAACCTGTTAGACTCCTCAAATCACTATATGTTGTCTGCATTCTATTTTGCCATATTATGTAGTTGTTACCAGCAAAGCGGTTTATGTCCATTTGTTCAAAGTAGAAAGCTAGGTTTGTAGTTTGGGAGCGGACATGGGATTCTGGTGGCATTGCTGTGGTTACCGGTATAATTATGGATGTCCCCTGGGTATTGTTATGCCGATTCCAATAAGTTAAGAAAATTTGGTATGTAGTACCGGGATTAAGTCCTGTTATAGTGTATGAACCACTTAGCGCATTACGCCCTCTTCCTGTTGCATCAATCCATCTTGTGCCATCATTCCACTCTAGAATATTGCCAAAGTTACTCTCTACAGGAAATACAGCGTTAATTGTGAAGCTGGTTTGTGTTACATTAGAAACAGTCAATGATGGAGTTCTTGCGCCTGGTAGGGTTACTCTGATTTCATGACTCACTATTACCCCTCTGGTTTGATCCCATGTAGCAGCATTAACAAGATATGTAGCACCGGGTGTGAGATTGTGAATTGTTACTGTTCCTGATTGTGCAAGAGGACGATTAAGGATTTGACCTAAAATCGGCACCCATACGCCATTAAAATTAGGATCAGGTATTGTGAAGTCATGAATCTGAAGTCTGTTATTGACATTGAAATGTCTTGGGTTGTAGAATAATGCTAATGTCATGGACGTAGTGGTTGTTGATATAAGTGTTACGGAGACATCGTTGTTGTTAGCAGCAAGGATGCCCACTTCTTGTGATTGAAGATCAAAAGTAGTATCGGGTTGGAAGTCTATTGTGGGCAGATAATAGCTCTGTAGGTGAAGATCAAATAAGTGGCTATTGTGTGCATCAAGTTCAGGTATTTGTCCACTCTGAAGTTCAAATGCAGATATATCTTCGCCTTGAAAATAAATTATCCCATATTCAAAAGCATTTTCAGAATACTCACCCCGTAATTCGAGTTGTGGTGCAATGAAGTGATCTAGGGGAGAGGCCATTTCTCCAATTAAAGATTCTATGTCAGGTAAATCAAATTCATTTATATTGCTATCATGCAGATGGAGCTCAAATGCATGATAGTCCATGCTGTTAACTATTGCAATGTTTCCTAAGCTTCCATCTGATGTTGTATGGCTAAACATACCCTCAGCCAACGCTTCATTCTGCGATAAAAACTCATGTATATGCTCTATTTGACTCTCCGGACTAAACCCATGCATTTCTAAGATTTCCATATCAAATCCATAATGTTCAAGTCCTGCCCAGGGTATATATGATGGTGCTCTTGTTAGCATATTTATGAGACCTTGATCTACAAGTTCTGCCGGCATATCGAATATTATACTGTAGTTGTTTCTTATATCTTCTATGGAATGTTCACCGAATAGTTCTGTGAATCTTTGGCGGAGTGTGCCGCCGGAGTAGTTGCCTTCTAGTAGTATGAAGTAGCTTTGGCGGGCTAGGGATATAGGAGTGGCTTGAAAGGGTGGATGATTTAAATTTACGAGATTGTCTTGAAGTGAATTATCTTGAAATCCTTGGTTGATATGTTCGCTCTGGAAAGGAGGCCATACCAAATATTCCGATTCAAATTCAGCAAAATCTAGATCAAGGGACATTTGTGATTCGTTTAATGCGACTAAAATATTATCGTCAATGCCGTAGTTGAAATCAAAGTCATTATGAATGCTATTATTAGCAAAAATAATGCTTGGCAATGATCCCATCGTCATTATTAAGGCAAGTAACAGAGCAGTCAACTTGCGCCATGGTTGAAATCCCATATTTTGTTTTCTCATTTGTGAACCTCCTCGTATAATAAAGTTATATTTTGCTGTTGCTTAAAAACCAGCATCAAGATACAATGCAAGTAGCCGATAGAGTTCAGAGCGAACCTCCTTAAATTTGTCCATCATTATTTTTTGCAAAGTGTGTGAACTTCTGCCGAGTGGATTTGTAGCTAAGGTGCAGAATTTTCCGTGCGCGGGAAAAATTGTGGAAACCAGTAGTAAGGGTCGATTGGTTCGTAGTCTTCTATCAGTCGGAAGATAACTGTGCTAAACCCGAACTGCTCTACATGTTCCTGAAAAAGCATTAGACGGATTTCATCACCTGAAACCCGGTAACTGCCTCCGATTATACCTAAGCCAATTATACCCCCTCTCTCACTCAAGCCTTCAAGACCGTATACCGTAAATACAGGCCCATTACCAAAATGTGCAAAAATCTTTGTATCGACACCATCTAGTGTGTAGAGACCAAGATAACTTGGCATTCCTATCGGTATTCGGTACTCCGGCTTAAAATACAACACAATCCTCGGCTCTTCACTCATCCATACTCCATATGGCGGGTCTGGCGTATCTGGTACGCATGAGGTAAGTAGGAATAACATTGAAATCAAAATGATTGCGATTAGTTTTCTCAATTGTTTCACCTCCCCTCTTTGATGGTTAATCGCAGTATCATACTTCCTCAATATGACATTATATGCTATGTACCCATTGTATATGACAAATGCCGATTTGTCAAGTTTCGATCGGGTACATTAGGTAAAGATGCTCAAGTGGATTGTGTGTATTTGACACTTACCAATCAACCACTTAGGATCGCCTCTTTGGATGAAGATTAAGAGGGGGCTATTCTTGGACATGACTACGGATATGGGCTGATTAAATTGTATGGCCTTCTACACCCCGAGCTACTGCCGGTTGACTTTCTTTCCGCAAAATATCATAAACTTTGATGCGGATTTTGTTCGTATTGTTAACTTGGGTTTTGAGTGCTTGATATCTCTCGTTCAGATTTTCAATCTCAGCAGATAGCTTGGCATGTTCTTTCTGCCAAGAATGTAATGGGATTTTGCCTTGGTCGTTTCTCAAACTATCCATGTGGTCTTTAGTCTTATTGTAATTATCAACAATCCATCGATTACTTTCCTCAAAGGATTTTTTCTTCCAAGGCTTTTGAGCTTTGTGGTCTTGCTGATACTGTTTGTACTGTTCCTTGAGTTTTTGGTATTTGTCATTTTCATTTATGTATCCAGCAAGTCTCTTTTGTTTATCTCTGATTGGGGTAAATTCCTGTGAGAGTTTTCGTTGTTGCCCCATGAGGTTTTTGAGATGTTGTTCTAAATCGGCATAATCTTTTATATTGTTCTTTTTTAGGAAAACCCATATTTGATATGATGGCATGAAAGTTGAGATTGGTTGTCCTTGCTGTGATAGAATATCGGCGATTACATTTGCAAAGGTGAATTGTTGCGGCTCTGGTGTTGACTGCATTGTTGGCTGTGATTGTTGTGTTGATGGTTTCAGCTTTATGGCTTGTTGTGATTTTGTAGTCTGTGGCAATGATGTGTGCTGCTGAGATTTTGCAGATTGCGTTAGTGTTGAAGAAGGATGAGGCTTTAGTGTCTGCCCCCTTTCCCACTTTGCAAGACAAATACCCATCTGATATAATAAAGTGGAAAAGGAGAGCTAATCATGGAGAAGAAAAAAGCACATCCCCGTTATGACGCAGCCTTCAAAGAAGGTGC
>Ga0131853_10022749_pt1 | contig 11333 bp, 8 predicted proteins | sample TergutLab28metaG_FD_92764 | JGI IMG/M metagenome (GOLD analysis project Ga0131853, IMG submission 92764) | Labiotermes labralis P1 segment gut microbial communities from Petit-Saut dam, French Guiana - Lab288 P1 (version 2) (version 2) | ecosystem: Host-associated > Arthropoda: Insects >...
CCGACAGCACAATCGGCGGCGGCGCTGAGGCAGGTGCTTGTGCAGAAAAGTTTGCAAAAGAAAATGTCATAGGCACCCTGACGGTAACCCCCTGCTGGTGTTATGGCAGTGAAACAATGGACTTATCCTCAGACACAATAAAAGCCGTATGGGGTTTTAACGGCACGGAACGTCCCGGTGCTGTCTATTTGGCGGCTGTGCTTGCGGCACATGCCCAGCGCGGACTGCCCGCATTTGGAATTTATGGCCGTGATGTACAAGATTCAAGCGACACCTCAATCCCCGATGATGTAAGAGAAAAAATTCTACGCTTTGCCCGTGCCTCAATGGCAGTCGGACAAATGAAAAACAAGGCATATGTGGGGTTAGGCTCTGTCTCAATGGGCATCGCAGGCTCATTTTGCGACCCTGACTTCTTTCAGAAATATCTTGGTATTCGTGCAGAATGGGTAGATATGACCGAAATTATACGCAGAGCGGAACTCGGTATCTATGACCCGGAAGAATTCAAAAAAGCTCTTGCATGGACAAAATCTAATTGTAAGGAAGGCTTTGATCCAAACTCAGAAGAACGCCGTTTTTCCGCGGAAGAAAAAGATATGCAATGGGAGTTTGTCGTCAAGATGACACTTATTTGCCGCGATATTCTTCTCGGCAATCCAAAGCTTGCAAGAATGGGCTTTAATGAAGAAGCACTCGGCAGAAATGCTATCGCCGGTGGCTTCCAAGGCCAGCGCATGTGGACTGACTATAAGCCGAACGGCGACTTTATGGAAGCCATTCTAAACTCCACATTTGACTGGAACGGCAAAGGGCGACCCGTAATAATGGCAACAGAGAACGATGGTCTAAACGGCATTTCCATGCTATTTACTCACCTAATGGACGGAGCCGCATCAATATTTGCTGATGTACGTACCTACTGGAGTCCTGATGCCGTAGAGCGTGTCACAGGCTGGAAACCCGAGGGCAAGGCAAAAGACGGCTTTATCCATCTTATAAATTCAGGTGCGGCCGCACTTGACGGTTCCGGCGCTGTTAAAGATGAAAACGGCGAAAGCATCATGAAGCCTTGGTGGGAAATGAGCGATAAAGATATAGATGCCTGCCTTAAAAACACCCAATGGTGTCCCGGTAGCAATGGCTATTTCCGAGGCGGCGGTTTCTCTTCAAAGTTTGAGACCGAAGGCGTTATGCCGATAACCATGCTAAGACTTAACCTCGTCTCCGGTCTTGGCCCTGTAATGCAAATTGCGGAAGGTTATACCGTTGAACTGCCCAAGGAAGTCAATGACACCTTACTAAAGCGTACTGACTACACATGGCCGTCAACTTGGTTTGCCCCCATCTTAACGGGTGAAGGTGCATTTACTGATGTTTATAGCGTAATGTCTAACTGGGGCGCAAATCATGGAGCGTCCTGCTATGGCCACAAGGGTGCTGACATAATCACTCTTTGCTCAATGCTCCGAATCCCTGTTTCTATGCATAATGTGAGCGAAGAATCCATTTTCAGACCTGCTGTTTGGAATTCTTTCGGCACTAAAGACAAAGAGGGCGCAGACTATCGTGCATGTGAAACTTTCGGGCCTTTATACAGATAATTTTCCATACATGCTAAAACCAAGCCTATTTTTCTAAAAAATACATAAAGCATCTCAAAAAGTTCTTGCTTTTTGGGGTGCTTTTTGCTAGAATACTTTAGCTATGACGCACGGCTTTCTGATTATCTGTAATGTGCCGCAAAGCGGTTTGCAGATAAAATGACGAAGCCGGAGGGGATTTTTGTTTTACCAAAAATCCAAATAACAAAAATTTTGGAGGAAAAAAATGTCAGTAGTATCAATGAAACAGCTTTTGGAAGCCGGTGTCCACTTTGGCCATCAAACAAGACGCTGGAACCCAAAAATGGCTCCATACATCTACATGGAGCGCAACGGAATCTATATCATCGACCTGCAAAAAACCGTCAGAAAGCTTGAAGATGCGTACAATTTCGTTCGCAGTGTCAGCGAAGCGGGCGGTTCTGTGCTGTTTGTAGGCACAAAAAAGCAAGCTCAAGATGCAATCAAAGAAGAAGCAGAACGTGTAGGACAATACTTCGTCAACGCTCGTTGGCTTGGCGGAATGCTCACAAACTTCAAAACAATGCGCATGAGAATTGATCGTCTTGCTCAACTAAACAAAATGCAAGAAGACGGCACCTTCGATATCCTCCCAAAAAAGGAAGTTATCAAGCTTACAAACGAAATTAACAAACTCGAGAAATATCTCGGCGGCGTTAAAGATATGAAAAAACTGCCTGCGGCTCTGTTTATTATAGACCCTCGCAAAGAGCGCAATGCAATTGCAGAAGCTCGCAAGCTCGGTATTCCGATTGTCGCTATTGTCGATACAAACTGTGACCCTGACGAAATTGATTACCTAATCCCCGGTAATGACGACGCAATCCGTGCAATAAGGCTTATCGCTTCCGCTATGGCAAGTGCCGTACTTGAAGGTCGTCAAGGCGCAGATGCCGAAGTGCCTGAAGAAATGCCGGAAGCTCCGGCTTCTGTAGCAGCTCCTGCACCTGAAGCGGCACCCGTCGCCGCAGAATAATAATCAGTTACTAAGAAAGGATTTTAATAATATGGCATTTACCGCTAATGATGTAAAAGTCCTGCGCGAACAAACAGGCGTAGGTATGATGGATTGTAAAAAAGCTCTGACCGAAACAGGCGGAGATATGGAAAAGGCTGTTGCTTATCTTCGTGAGCACGGTCTTGCCGCCGCACAGAAAAAAGCCGGCAGAATCACAGCAGAAGGTGTCGCATATGCTCAAGTATTTGACGGCATCGGCGCTGTTGTTGAAGTAAATTCCGAAACTGACTTTGTCGCAAAAAATGACATGTTCATCGGTTTTGTTGAAGGCCTTGCAAAAGCAGTTGCCGAGCACGCCCCCGCTGATTTAGACACACTCATGACATGCAAGTTCCCGGGACTTGACAAGACTATTGCAGAGCAACAACAGGAAATGATTCTTGTAATCGGAGAAAACATCTCCGTGCGTCGCTTTGAGCGTTATGCTGACGGTCTGAGCATTCCATATGTTCACGCAGGCGGCAAAATCGGCGTTATCGTAAACATGGAAGTTTCCGGCATTTCCGATATGGACGCTGTTGTAGAGCTCGGCAAGGATCTTGCAATGCAAATCGCCGCAATGCGTCCCCAATATCTCAACTCTGATGCAGTTGACGCAGGTGAGCTTGAAAAAGAAAAAGAAATCCAACTCAAAAAAGCCATCGAAGAAAACAAAGCAAAGAATCTTCCCGATGACAAAGCCGTTGCGATTGCTGAAAACATGGTAAAAGGCAGAATCAACAAATTCTACGAAGAAATATGCCTCATGAATCAGCCCTATGTAAAAGAAAACAAGCTAACTGTTCAGCAACATGTTGACCAAGTTGCTAAGTCTCTGGGCGGAAAAATCACAGTTACTGCCTTCACACGCTTTGAAAAAGGCGAAGGCATTGAGAAAAAAGAAGATGACTTTGCCGCAGAAGTCGCAAAAATGGCAGGTCAGTAGATTACATTTTCTAAAGCATAATATTATGGGCGGCTGAGTACAACTCGGCCGCCCTCGCTTTTCATTACCCTAAAACCCAGATTTCCCCTGTGATATCATCAATCATAAACCTACCATTATCAGTAGTCAAAAGCCACGCAGGCTCAACAACTCCCTCGCCCAAAAGTCCCACGATTCTGTGCCTAAATCCCGCCTCAACATAAGTGATTTCCGTACAGGTAACATAATATCTGTCTTCATCTATAACTGCTGAAAGAAAACCTAAAAGAGCAGTCGCCGCATAAGAAATTGCAGCTCCATCTTCCATTGGCTCAAACCCTGCAACATATCTTCCCCTCACCTCATGGAGGTTATCTCGCACAAAAACGAACTCAATAATACCGTTAAAAACACTTACCTCTCTGTACGCCGCAGTAGCTGTTACAATTTCAGTCTCATTTCCCGAGTCTGAAAATACAGTTAATGCGGTAGTTTCAATGCCCATGTTGCTAAGCAAATATTCAGCCATGCCGAGTGCTTCATCAGGACTGCTTGAAATAATTCCATCAAATAGCTGTATGGAAAAATCACCCGCACTGTAGAAAAATGCAATTCCCCGCAGTGGGTTTTCATAGGTATGTATAACCCCCTGATCTATCTTGACCGTTTCTCCCAAAAGTACCTGTGCAATAGTTTCTTCGGTTTGGATATCTCTTAATGTCCTCATTGCCCGCAAGGCATCTGCCTCCCTGATTGCACCTGGATTTATAGTAATACCGTTTGCCTTAAAAATTGCACTGAGATTTTCAACAGACTCGCGCCTTGCTCCGGCATCATCAGCAGCATCTAAAATAATCACCGCCAAAAACAACATATTAATAAGCACTAATGATACTATTGCAATGTTTCTGATTTTAGAACCGCTCATGTCTGTATCCTCTCCGGCGCACAACGCCTATTTTTTGAAGTAACCGAATCAAAACCAAACTCTGGCCCATGAGGGGTGCAATATTTCCTGCCCAATGTCAGAATAACTTAAAATAAACTCTCCGTTTGCCGCCGCAAAAGCCTGTTTTTCAGGCAATATCCCCATATATTCACCTGTTTTGTAAAAGCTTCTGAAGTTAAGCTCGGCATCTATAATTACTCCGCCGGAAAATGACACTATCGCCGCTTGCCTGTCATCATGCAAATATATTCTACCTCCGGCAATATAATAACCAAAGTAAACCCTGTCTACGCCCTCGCTATGCCTAATTGCTTCAAACTTAACTTCCGCTTCGCCGCTTTTTTCACCGATTGACCCATCTACAATGAGCCTTGCCTGCTCAATCATTTCACTCAAGGTAATCTCAGGCTGTTCAGCATCTATATATGGCACATCTGTTCGTCTGTACATAACCCGCCCATCGGGGTAAACTCTCATATTAAACTGTGTTCCAAAGCTAACCAGAGCATTTCCGCTAAGCGATGTTGGCGGCATTTCAAAATAATGTCCGAACACAATCAAAGCAGCTTCAAGAATTTCTTGTTGACTACCAATTGTATCACTTCTTACATAGGGGTGGTAGGTTCCTTGTAGAATCAGTTGATATGGAGCTTGTTCATAACCTCTAATACCTGTTTCAAAGGCAAACATCGCTCCATTAGGAGTAAAATCAAGCAATTCATGCCCTTTATCTGCCATAGATGCCGTATCAGCACCAAGATATAGATCATCTTGATAATTTTGAAAATAGAGTCTGCTCCTATCTTCTCTAAATGATATAAGGACACGTCTTATATAGACATCTTCATCAATTTCAGAAATTCCGGCACCGAACCATTCTGCAATAATTGAAATATTAATCGGAGTAATATATTCAAACAAAACTCCCGGCCCCAAAATCGCAATGCGCCACTCTTCAGAGTTTATTTCTGAAAGTCTCGATGCCGAACCCATCGCTTCACTCATTATGCTTATAGACTGGTCATATAACAAATTCCTCTGAGCAACATCTCCTCTAACACCGAGTCGCTCACCTTGCTCATTTGTAATAACTATGCTAATGGGCCTTGCCGCTTCTCTTATTATCGTCGCTCTTGGCTCTTCATGGTTTGGAGTGGCTCTCATCAGTTGCGCTACATTTCCAATAACAGGAAATGCCGCAATTGCATCACTAAATAGACCTGTCCGCCACGCAAGAAACAAACCGTTTATGGTTAAGAGCAGGATTAGTATTGTTTTTGCCAGTTCAATTGTTTTTCTTGATATGCTCAACTTTCATCAACACTCCCCTCACAAGGAAGCCTCATTGTTACTGCTGTTCCGACACCGGGCGTGCTTTCTATTGTAATATCACCGCCATGCCTTGTGACAATTTCTCTGGCAATCGAAAGCCCCAGGCCTGTACCGCCCGATTCTCTCGAACGTGCCTTATCAACTCTGTAAAATCTGTCAAATACTCTACCTAAATCTTCTGCCGGAATACCAACCCCTGTGTCCTCTATTTTAACCCAGACATCATCTCCGGTTTTTCCGCTGTAGATGGCAATTGTACCACCGTCGGGGGTATATTTTAGCGCATTTGCTATTATATTCATAAGAACCTGTTCTATTTTGGCTCTGTCACCTTTTATATTCGGCAGTTTCCACTCAAGCTCAAGATTTAACACATGCTTGCGCTTTCTTGCTTCAAGTGCGATTGCCGCATACACATCTCTAACCGCCTGCTCAATGGAGAATTCCTCAATAGCAAGAACACTGGCTCCCGAATCGTGTCGTGAGAGTTCTAACAAATCTTGAACTATCTTGGTCATTCTATCGCTTTGGTTTATTATTATGCGCAGAAACTCATCTTCCATCTCCGGCGGAATATCTTTATCTTCCGAAATTGTCTCGGCATATGATCTTATGTTTGTAAGAGGTGTACGCAGTTCGTGAGACACATTTGCAACAAATTCCCTGCGTAGCGTCTCTACCCGCTTGAGTTCTTCCAGCATGGTTTCTATCTGCAAGGCCATGTCATTAAATGTTTTTGCCAAAACCCCTATCTCATCGGCAGACTCCACAGGTATTTTTCTTGAAAAATCACCGTCAGCCATTGCCTCTGCGGCCTTTGTCATACCCTGAATCGGGGCAATCAGAGTTTTTGAAATCACAAGACTGATTATTACAGCTATTGCAAAGCCAATTAATATTGCTCTGAGAATTATGATAAGAATTTCCGCATTTAGATTTTGAACAGTTTGCTTGTTGTCATATATATATACTATAAAGCTTGCCATTTCGTCATGGGAAACAATCCTAACTGCGGCATCCATAAAAGAAGCACTCGAACTTGTCTTAAACGAACTCTCGCCAAGCAAGGCCGCAAGAATATTTCCGGTTGCCTCTACTTGCGGATTCTCTCCGGGATATGATGTTGCAAGCACAGTTCCTGTAATTCCGTCCAGAATATAGAAATTTCTGGTTGTCCTGTCTATTCCCAGTTCTCCCAGAAAGGCAAATAACAGCGTATTCATCCTTTCAACGGCATCTTCATAGCCCGCCGCAATGCGAAGTTCTCCCAAAAGTTCCGGCTTTGAAAATGCGGTTTCCATTTGATCTTCAAACTGGCTCGTGTAAAAGCCTTGAACTCCCGTGATAAGCAGAACAAGCACTACAGTCATTAGCAGTGCTATTATAAGAAGCATTATTATTACGAGCTTTACACGCAAACTATTTGACAAGCCAACATGCTCCTTTCAGGATTTAATATCAGCGGAGGTATTGCTTATCCCCTTCGTTACAAAGAGAATTCTTGTCTATCTCTTCTTTGCCCCCTTCGTCACGAAGGCGGTGCTGCCCTAAGGCGGCGGGGCTTTTAGGCTTCAAAATAATACCCTACTCCACGCTTTGTGATAATATGGCGTGGCTGTTCCGGGTCAGCTTCAATCTTAACTCGCAATCTTCTAACCGCTACGTCCACTTGACGCAAATCTCCAAAATATTCATACTGCCACACATCATGCAAAAGTTCTTCACGAGAAAACACCTTGCCGGGGCTTGCCGCCAAAAAGCTTACAAGTTCAAATTCTCTCTGGGTAAGCTCTGCGCCAACACCATTTACTACAACATCATATCTCTCTTTGTCTATGACAAAGCTTTCGGTTTTTTTCTCGGATTGTGCATCTGCATCTTCCGATGTATCGGTACGCCTTATATTGGCATTTACCCTTGCCTTTAGTTCTCTGATGGAAAATGGTTTTGTAATATAATCATCAGCACCCAAGTCAAGACCCAAAACCTTGTCTGTTTCCTCTTCCCTGGCGGTCAGCATAATGATTGGAGTTTTTTTGTCATTTTCACGAATTCTTCTGCACACCTCAAATCCATCGAGCAGAGGCAGCATTACATCAAGCAAGATTAAGTCAGGTGAGACTTTTTTATACTGAGTAAGTGCAGTCTCTCCGTCATATGCGATAACTATATTAAAGTCTTCTTTTTTAAGGTTAAAGCTCAAGATATCAACTATGTTCTTTTCGTCTTCAACGATAAGTACGGTTTTCCCCATAAATTCTCCTCCCCTCACAACTTTATCCGGCTCTACAAGTTTTCCAGATATTTTTTTGCTTTCATAATGCCGATTATTGACTTTGCATCCGTTAGCTCGTTTGCCATAATCATATCCACCAGCTTATCCATCTCTATTTTATGAACACTTAGGAGTTCATTTTCATCTAAGTTCATTTCTCCAAAATGCAGATTTAGCGCAAGATATATGTGAAGTACTTCCCTGCAAAATCCCGGCGACGGATATGTCTTGCCTAAATATACATACTCGTCTGCCATGCAACCCGTTTCTTCTGAAAGCTCTCTTACAGCGCACTCAAATGGGTCTTCTCCCATATCAAGCTTACCTGCCGGAATCTCCAGGAGTTCTTCTCCTATTGGATATCGGTACTGACGAACCATCAACACTTTATTGTCATCTGTAACAGGAACAATGCCAACTCCACCCGGATGCAACACCACTTCCCGCTCAGCCTCGTTACCATTTTGCAACAGGACAACATCACGCTTTATATCAAAAACCCGCCCATTATACACGGTGCTTGTTTCTACTTGTTTTTCAAAAAACTTCATTTTGCATACATCTCCGATAAAAACAAACGAACGCCCTATTTGCAAAGCGTTCGTACTATGGAGCGGGTGATGGGAATCGAACCCACGCGGCCAGCTTGGAAGGCTGGAATTCTACCATTGAACTACACCCGCATATTCTCAGAGCCAGTTACACATTCGCATCTCACTCTTACGGTATGTTAGCAGAAATCAGATAAAAATGCAATAGCTATTTTTACTAATTTCACGATATTAACTTTTATTTCCCCATGATTGACTTTCGCAGCCTTCTTGTGTTACCCTTATAATACAATAAAAAATCGGGAGGCAATTAAACTATGTCGCTCACCATACTCACTCATCCGTTAATCCAGCATAAGCTAACGATTTTGCGTGATATTAATACCGGAGTTAAAATATTTCGTGAAGTTGTCGGCGAAATCTCCATGCTCATGTGTTACGAAGCCATGAGAGACCTGCCACTAGAAGAAGTCAAGGTTACAACCCCTGTAGCAGAAGCTACCAGCAACGCACTTTCCGGAAAGAAATTGGCACTTGTGCCAATTCTCCGTGCAGGGCTTGGAATGGTTGACGGGATCCTCAGTCTTGTCCCATCTGCAAAAGTTGCGCATATCGGCCTTTATCGTGACCCTGAGACCTTGTTGCCTGTAGAGTATTACTGCAAAATGCCCCCTGACATTTCAAAGCGTGACTGCTTTGTTTTAGACCCAATGCTTGCCACAGGAGGAACAGCCGTCGCAGCCGCACAATACCTAAAAGATGCCGGCGTGCAACACATAAAGCTTCTGACCATTTTATCATCACCGCCCGGTGTAGAAAAAATGCAACAGGAACACCCTGACATTGAAATAATAACATGCGCCGTTGACTCCCACCTAAACGACCACGGCTATATCGTGCCCGGCCTCGGAGATGCAGGCGACAGAATTTTCGGCACAAAATAAAATTATTACTCACATTTCGGGGCAGATTGTATAATCTGCCCCGAAAGTTTCCCTATTGAAGCTGAGCAGTGCGTGCAAGGATTAGGTTATTTAGCATTGCCGCAGCTTGTCCTCTTGTAACAGCGCCGGTTGCATTAAAGTTTCCATCTGCGTCACCGCCTACTATTCCAAGCATATGAGCTATTGTAATATATCCTCTAAACGCATCGGAAACATTATCATTAAATGGATATACAAACCACTGCGGTTGCTCGGCAAGCATAGCAAATCCCATATATTCAACCATTATCTTTGCCGCAACCTGCCTTGTCACCTGTCTGTCGGCACTCGGCTGAAAATTAATACCTGCCTGTTGTAAAAAAGCTTGCGGAGCCATACGTGCTATCCAAGGCGTTTCAATTTGCATCAAGTATGCAACAAACTCAACCTCGTTCATCACTCTGTCAGGCTCAAAACGACCACTCCAGTTGTATACGCCATTTTCAAGCAAACGCATAACAAAACTTTCCGACCAGTGACCAATGACATCATCATAATTTGGAGTAAGTGCCGTGTTGTCTACAGTTTCTCCGAAAAAGTCCACTGCTTCTCCGGTAAATGGATTTATAAATGAAGAACCAAAATCATAAACAAGTCTTGCATTGCCTTCCCCTGTGGTAATGTAAATAATCTCGTAACCATTTTGGTTAACAAATCTTGTCAACGCCTGCTCGGGAGTAAGCACATTTGTAATACTTGGGAATCTTACATCATCAAACCATGTCAGTGAAAAACTTGTAACCACTCCGGTGACTTGATTGAAAACTACCGATATGCCATTATCACGGAACGGAATTCCATTTGCAATCCTTATATATTGGAAATTGCTTATGCCCGCACCCACTGAGTCAGGGCGCCACAATTGTGCCATTTGCAAATTTTGACGGCTCTCTAATTTGCTTGCTGCGAGTTCAGCCGGAGCTATTTCCCTTAAAAATACATCTACTGCACTTTGTATTTGCTCATCTGTCATCGGCTGACCTGAGGCAAGAAATGGCGTTCCGTTGTAGTCCAGATGAAATGCCATTACTCTGCCTGTTGTCGCATCAACAGTTCCCCAAATCGACCTTATTTCATCACCGGGAGCATCCCAGTCAAGGTTTTTGAAGAGGCTTATGTTATATACAAATCTGCCCGAGAACTCTCTTGATAGCGATACATGCTTATCATCAAACTCACTTGCATCCATAGAAGATAACCCCATTGCGCCAAGTAGCCTGTCAAGTGCTTGTTCATTTGTTATAAAGCCCGCAACCTGCTCTACTGCCGCTCTTTCAGCAGGAGATAGTGCTCCAAAGCCTCGCCCTGCGTCACTTTCTGCCGCCGGAGTCGCCGCTGCATATAGACCCCCGCCGATGCCGACAGCACCTGAGTCAAATACAAAGCTGACAACCTCTCCGGTAGTCGCACTGATAAACAAAGTGCCCATTGAGTTTTTAATATACATAGGTGAAACAGTAATTGTATTGTTTTCAAAGTCAAATCTGCTGCGATATTCCAGCGTTAACCCAATATCCCCCGCAAAAGCAGCAATTGCATCACTTTGGCTAATTATATTGTCATCGCTTTCAAAGTTAAATCCTTCCGGGTTTATGTTGCTTGAACTAAAGCTTGTAACCTCTCCGGTAAACTTATCCACACCAACTCGAATTGAAACCGACGGAAATGCATGAGGTCCTATATACGCAGGAAATAA
>Ga0131853_10022750_pt1 | contig 11333 bp, 9 predicted proteins | sample TergutLab28metaG_FD_92764 | JGI IMG/M metagenome (GOLD analysis project Ga0131853, IMG submission 92764) | Labiotermes labralis P1 segment gut microbial communities from Petit-Saut dam, French Guiana - Lab288 P1 (version 2) (version 2) | ecosystem: Host-associated > Arthropoda: Insects >...
GTTTTTTATTGAAAAAAAAAAATATTATAGAGGCGAATGAAAAAAAATTGTGCAAAAAACCCCCCCCCCCCCCCAAAAAAAAAAAAATTGTGTGCCCCACACACACACACACACAGACATGCACACATATACATGAACTGCAAGGAGTGTATAGTGGGCAGTTGCTTGTCCCTTCTTGATTTCCTCTACCCTGTGATGTTCTTCACAGTAGTTTTGTGTTTGATATGTATTTCTTTCTGATATTTTGCAGCGGTAGAGAAAGCGCTTCTCTACTTGGACAGGGATGAGCTTCCTCCGCATTGGGATCGGGACCTGTTATTCGGAATGGATGAAAGTAGTGGTAACAGTGACAGTGATGGAGGGTTTGATTCAGATGTACGTAAATTTTATACATTAGTGACTGATTGTTGCACGGTGTTTACCAAATTAATCCAAAACATGTATCTTTCCTTCTTTTCAAAAGTAGTCAGAGTAAGGTGTGTTTTCAAAGATTATTTGAAGAGCCCTACGAATTCAAGTTTTGCTTCTCCAAGTAGTGTTTGGTTTCTGCTGTTATCCTCTTGCTGTTATTTTCCTGCAGAATAAAATGTAAAATGTACTGCAGTTATGTAGTATTTCTTTGTCATCTCAATTAAGGGAGCCCCAAATTACAACTGTTGACATGTGGAGGGCCCGTGAAATTTTTTTGAGGTTAAGAAGGGGTGCTCATATGTGAAAAGGCTGGGAACCACTGGTCTGGATGATGCTTATCGTCAAAGTCTTGTTGTTTGTTTTACAGACAACATTTTTTTTTTGTGTGTGTGTTAAGCGTAGTTTTGTATAATACAGTGATTGCTTTTATTTGTAATTCCTAGCCTTTTATCTCCGGAGGCTCATGAAACGCTTGGGCACTTTTTGGCATTAAAATGTAAATTCTTGTTACAATCATTTATGACCTTTATAGAATTCCTGTAACCCAAATTAAGGCACAGATGACGTGAACTAATAGTGTAGACCCCATGACTTTAGTATTTTATGTGCATCAGTAATGTGCCTTCTGTACCTGGCACAGCATAAATCACTTTCCAGTTTTCAAAAATTTTAGAAGAAAGAAACACAGGAGGGAAGAATACTGTTGTGGTAATGTCCTCCATTTTCTAATCTGAAGAAATAGCGATGTCTGAGGTTACTTATCCATCAGGTACTGAAAGGCACTAGATGTTATATGCATTGGAACATACAGCAAGAAACTGGCCTCGTTATTTTCTCCGTGTGATTGTCAAACTGCAGTGTGCACTGACCAGTATTCTGAAAAGGAATTATGCCAGTAATTGTCTTTTATGTTGGGTATAGAATTGCGTGCTGTGGTGTAATTGTAATGCAACATGAATTTTTAGAGTTCTGATGATGAGCCTCGTGAAGAGAAAGACCACTTTGTAGCTCAGCTGTACAAGTTTATGGATGACAGAGGTACACCAATAAACAAGGGTCCTATCATTGGCACTAGGGATGTGGATTTGTACAAACTCTTCAAGGTATGTGTAGAAAGTATTAAATGCCCTTTACTGTGCAGTGACAGTAAACTTTTTTTTTTTCCTGCTGTAGCAGAAATGCTCAGTCTTCATCCTGGTTTTTGTAAACCTTTAATTACTTGACTAACCAGACTGTCAGTTATAAATTTGTACATCCAGCCATCTACCAAGACAGAAGTTGGTTTTAAAAGTATGACTGTGCAGTGTTCTGCCAGAAACAAAGCAGAATAAACTTGTTTGGTTTCTTGAGATGTCTCCTGGTTTTGAAGACTCCAAACACCAGTTGATACTCTGCAGCTTCAGTTGGATGTGGTAGACTTCACAGCTTTCACCAATGCAAATTTCCTTCTTGCACCTATGCTCATTTTTGTTCTTTGTGCTGAACATATGCAACCATATCTTCTGAAGGATCAAGCAGAAATTTATGTCATAGTAACTTTTTAGGTGCATTCACAAAATTGTGAAAAGTGGCTGTTAGCTTCATCATATCTGTCCGTTTGTCCACATGGAACAACTTGGCTCCCATGGTGCAGTTTTCCATGCAGTTTGTTATTTGATTATTTTTCGAAAATCTGTCGAGAAAATTCAAGTCTCATTAAAATGAGAAAGAATAATGGGTACTTTACATGAAGACCAGTATACATTTTTTTAAATCATATTTCGCTTAATTCTTAGGAAGAAAAATGTTTTGGACAAAAGTTGTTGAGAAAATCGAACCTCACATTTTATGCTCATTAATTTTTTTGAAAATCATGCCATTTATGAGATAATGTGGAAAAATATTGTAGAATTGGGCAGGCCACAGATGACAATGTGACACATGCGCTTTGCATGCTCGATGCCTGAGGCTACAAATACACACGGAACTTATGTAATATTATTGCTTTTCCACTGCTGCAGTGGTTGCAAAAATGCGCCTCAGTGTTATATGTACATTACCTGTTTTGTTTCTCTATCACAAATGGTTTGTCCAGGAGGGTTGTTCGACATAAGTGAAGATCCATAGTCTCTCTGTGGGTCATTTTGGTACTGATGAGAAAAGTCAGAAACTGTTGAAAGTTGTGAAGTCTGTTGTATGAGGGGAACATTATTTGTTCACTTCCATGTCTAGCATTGTAGCAGGTTACTGGCTGCTGTTCTGTTTCCTTGTCAATGTGTACTGTGCATTGATTGTAGCCATGTGTTGTTGGATTCGTATCATTCCGACACATTACACACTTCATTTTTGTGAGTTTTTAGGCCTTCACAATGGTGTAGTTGTCTCTGTTCTTATAGGATGTGCTGCAACATCACTGGTTAAATGGTGTCCAATATTTCGAGACAGTATAATGCTTTTGGAATGTTGGGCACCCATTGCCCAGTCATGTGGTGCCACTTCCCACAAGAACCAAAATCTCACCTTACTGTTTGTTGATGGATCATGCATTCATGTGTGTGTCCCTGAATAGATGTCCATGTGTGTACAGTCAGAAAGTTCATGTAATTTGGAATTTAAAAAAAAAACAGTCTTTATTTATTCTGGGTGTGTTTTTTGTAATCATGCTATGTTTAAAAAATGCTGTGACTTTTTTCGCAATGACATATTAAGGTGCATTACATTTCAAGTGGGGACTGTGGTAGCACAGTGGTTAAGGTGCTGTGCTACAAACTGGAAGGTCGCTGGTTCGATCCCAGCTGGTGTCATTGGATTTTTCATAGACATAAAATCTGTCCGATCGCACTATGGCCCTGGGGTCGACTCAGCCTCTAACAGAGATGAGTACCAGAAGCATTTGCTGGGGTAAAGGCGGCCGGTGCGTAAGGCTGACAACCTACCACCATCCTGTGCCGTTGTCACGAAATCTGGGAACCTTAACTTCCTGGAACCCTCTGGGCCTGTAACGGGACTGCTTTGCCTTTTTTACATTTCAAGTAGGTATCATTCAGCAGACCATTTTATCTTCCATAGCGTTTTGCAGTTTGTACCATTATTGTAAACAGCGTTGTTGTTTGAAAAGTGTATAGATCATGTAATGTGCCCAGACCATGTCATGCAACAGCCAGTTATCAGTCACAGTGCAGTAAATGTGTAGAAGTTGCACAGCACACTCCATCATATCATGAAAGTGCCTGGAAGACATCTTAGTTCTGAATTGGATTTAAAACATTGTTGCTGATTAATGCATAAATGTGTTTTGAAGGTATAATTTTTGATTCAGATAAGATTAAATGTCTTGTTAGATGTTTAGGTCATATTGCAAATGTGTTCTTGTACATTTTTACGTTGTGTTATTTGCACTGTTTTGAAGTTCTTAATCCTATGACACATTCCACATTTTCAGGTTGTTCATAAGCTGGGTGGATACAACAGGGTTACAAATCAAAACCAGTGGAAAACAATCTCTCATAAGTTGGGTTTTGGTCAAGGCAGTTCCAGTATTGTGAATCTCGTTAAACAAGCATACAAGAAGTAAGTCTTCCTGTTCTCTCTCTCTCTCTCTAACTGAAGTTTAAGTTGTCCCTGTGCATGCCATGAACGCCTGGAGGGAATGAGGCGTACTTCCACTTGCTTCTGATCTGAGCCCTAGAAGGATGTGAATGAGTGGTGTCTTGGATGCTTTGTCCTGGAGGAAGAGCTGTTGGTACCCACTTAATAGGAGGCTTGATGGGCTCCAGAGCCAGTGTGGATGCTTTGGAAAATTGAGAAATGTGTTGCGTTTGCCACAAATTGAACTGTGCTTTCTTGGTGGTCCAGCCCATAGCCTACTGAATGTCCTGTCCTGTCCGAGGTTTTGTGAACTATTGCTTTTAATGCACATGTAATGTTTCTTTTATTTCCCATTAATAATGCAGTAATAGTTATATGGTTCCCAGTATTAAGTGTTGCTGATCTAGGTGTGTAGTGTTTTCACCATTGCACTGCATTTGTCATTTGGATCTTCAGGACATTCTCTGCCTGTATCATCATAACTATCATCCTAATCATCATCATCGTCCTTGTTATTACTGCTGTTGTCATTGTTTTTGTAACTACCATGTAGTAGTAATAGTAGTAGTGATTGTGTTTATCATCATCATCTACATTGCATACTTCACAGCAGTTCACCAGATTCTCAAAAGAGTATGGATTTCATAATAGACCAAGCACTTCTTTTTAATGGTTCTGCCAAAACTTTCTGACTCTACAGCATGTCTTAAGTCTTACTGCTGTCTGCATTACCATACATAGGACAGGGCAGAGATTAAGTAATTTTAAACTTTCATGTAATTTGTTTGGATTAATACCTGTTGTGGATAGTACTAGTAATATTATATAGGCTGTTTTCAGTGGCTGTATTCTTATAAGCCCTTCTTTCAAGTCTGTGCACTTCAGGCACTTCTCATTAATGGTGCTGTGAAGGTTGTGACTGTTAGGAATTGCTACATCTATTAAGTGTGCTTCTTTGATGGTTTTATTAAGTATAACTATGTTTGCTCTGTTGTAATGGATAGTTAATCAGTTACGGACCTGTCATTTTACTCGTATAGTTTATCGGTAGAGTTCTCAAATAAGAATTGTGGCTCATAGTTATAAAACTGCATTAGTGGTTCCTTTGGCAGTCCATATTTGATAGCCAATTCTTGATGGACATTGTTGGCTACTTAAATGTGATGATGGGTGTAATCACACTGAGCTAGTGCACAACATGCACAGGTTACATGTTGATTAGTTTCTAATTCTCTTGGCACTTTCTGCAGATATTAACAGTGTTCAGCTCCTTCAAAATTTGTTGTAATTATTGGTACTAATGACCTGATCCTGGATGGCTATCATAAATCTAGTTCTTTCTGGGAAGAGTTCATCAGCCTTTAGCATTGTGTTCATAAGTTAAGAGACATGTAATTATCTGTGTCACATATAATTTGATGTAGGTGGGAGGAATTTTTCTTGTTGTGAATACAAGTTCGTAATGATTTGACGTGGCCTTCTGAAGGTTTTACATATTGATAATTCCTACACTGCCCTCATTTGTTGGTAATGAAAACCTTCCAGTACCAGAGTTTGTATGGCACATGTAAGCTTTTTTCATTTTAGTTCCTATAATTCTTTGTAGAATCTAGAGGTCTCCATGCAGGGCAGTTGGTATATAGTGTGTGTTTCAGCAATAGGGATCTTTATTTGGTATGTGTAGTTATATGGTTGATATTATAAACTTTTAATACTTCCAGAAGTCAAGAATATGGTACTGAATCAAAGGCTTTTTTATAGTTGATATAACACATGTACAGATTTGTCTGTTCGATGCACTTTCTTCAGTATGACGCCATCAACTATTAGTTGGTCTGTACAACTGCTTGCTCTTTTTTGCAACCTTTTGGTCTTAGGCTAAAATGTTTTTGCTTCAGTATGCTTATTTATAAGATTTATGATAATGTGACACTATTTTCTGAAGTGTTTGTAAACACGCGATTAGATGATAGTTAAAAAGGATCTTTTGTAACTTTTTCTTTAGCAAGGAGGTAGGTTGTAGCTATTGTCAGGAAGTCAGGTAAACATTCTGGATTTTTCAGCCATTTTTTGGTATATCGATATAGATATGGATGAATGGAAGTCAGCTTTTTGTACTAGTAGTTTTGCATGTCATTGCTTCCTGGGGCTTTCCAGTTATGGGTATTGATAATTGTGTTCTTTACTACTACTGCTATTATTATTATTACTACTGTTACTATTACTGTTGTTGTATGTACCAAAGAAGGTGGAAAATACTGAAATACAAAACCTCCGAATGGCTATAGACCTCATAAGTGTACGTGAGCAGCAGAGGAACAAAATTCATATTCATTGTTTATATGCAAATAAAAAGTCAGGACTAGTACAACATAACAAGAGTATGTAGTAGTGATGATTCTTAGTTTAGATCATTGTCTATTGCTGGGTAAAATAAAAATGCCAAGAAGAACCTAAGAATGCTAGGTACACAAACATAGTATCATGCATAAACTTTAAAATATAAGAAATAAAATAGGTGCTCCCATCTGGCCAAATGTTGAGGCCTGATGGCATAATTAATTTATGGACCCTGGGCCCCTTACCCCATCAGTTAAACTGAAAAGTTGTTGCTTGTTCTCCCCCTCTCACCTTATCCCATAAGAAAATTGATCGTTGTCCAATACCTTTGGAAGCGTGTCATTATTTCGGATTTTTTAGAAATTCTAAATTTACTTCTCGTCTGCTTTTTCTGTGTGTATGGGGCTTATGAATGGGATAATTAGGCTATTGCTGAAGCATGTATGATAAATTTTGACAAAATATTTATCAACATTATTAGCTTATTATGTTTTGTTTTAAGAATATGGATTGTTATTTATGGATCCACTTAATGTGTATGTCAGGTTCCTGCATAGTTTTGAAGATTTCTATCGAAAATTGGGATGCACAATGGTTAACCATCCTCGTGGCAACAGATCACGTCACCGATCAGGTCGGAGTCTTATCAGGGATCGGGACCGTGCAACTCCTATTAATCCATTGAAGGACAAGGTAAGAAAATGCAAAGTATAATGATTTTCTTGATAGAATGCAGTACTAACCTGAGATTGTGCCCCTTACCCCACCACAGTGTAATAACACTATGTCAGGTCAAATCCTGGATATGGTTATTATTTGACTTCTAAAAAAATACATAATTTGACATAACTATGATGGTGCACTATCTCACAGTAAATCTCTGAATTTTTTTTAAAGGAAAAGCCTGTTGCACCAGTGGTGATTGAGAAAGTTCCTGAAGTTTTGGAAAAGGATACTTCTCACACAGTTAAAAAAGAAGATGATGAAACCTCCAGCGAGATTGACAAGAAAGAGAAGTTGGAGGAAACACCTAAACCAAAACTTCATAAGAAAGATAAACATAAACAAAAGGAGGAAAAGGCTGATGTTTCAAGTAAAGAAGAGAAGAAGTCTGAGAAAGTGCGAGTAAAGGATTTGAATGAGGCCAGTGTGGTTATAGAGAAGTCTAAGGGAAAGGAAGAAAAGCCTAAAACAAGTGATACTGTTAAAGATGAAGCTGAAGAGAAGGCAGACAGATTAAGGGCAAGAGAACCACGGAAAGATGATAAAGGGAAAGAAGTTCGATCTCGAGTGGCTACTGAAGATGATGGTAGCAGCAGTAGTGTAACAAAGGTTGAGAATAAAAACACTGAAGACTCCACGCGATCACGACAGATTTCAAATCCTGCTGTTGTATTGACCCAAGATGAGTCCAGTTTAGAAGAGAAATTGAAGATAAAGGATGGGAAACAGAAACCAAAGGATAACAAAACAAAGAAAGATGAGAAGTTCGGAATGTCAGGAGAGAGGATACAAGTTAGAGAAGAGAAAGGTGACGTAAAGGTGAAAGATGAGAAGGTGAAAGAAGATAAGCTGAAAATATCAATAGAGGAAGAAAAACAGGAAGAGGCAAAGAAATCTGAGAAAAAAGGAGACGAAGAGGAGAAGGAGAAGGTAAAAGCATATTTTAATAGCATCACAGTATCTTGTATGTAGTCTAGAGTATAATTATAAGGAGGCTGATGCAATATAAACATATCAATTGCAAGCTCTGTGCAGGTAATTGTCTAAATTTTCGTTGTTTGAAGGAAATAATGGCTTAAGTCTAAACTAAAGTGCCATGACTGTTGGTTGTGTGGTTATGGAAGTGTTTATTTACCCCAAAAATTTAATTTCCAGCTATCTTGGCAGCATAGTCATTAGTATATTTAACTTATAAATGCAAAATGAGTGGTAAATATTACCTGCCAAAACTTTTAGAATGTTCTCTTTCATGTGTGTAATACAGCATCAGTATTAGTGACAGACATTGTTGTCAAACAGCACAACTCCAGACAAGGTGGGTAGTTCCATATCTGAAGGGTATTTCTGTCTGTGGTCTTTGCCTGATAAAAATATTTATCTAAAGATTGGCATTATATTTGGCACATAAAATTGATACCCATACAGAATTGTAATAAGGAACTTTGTTGTGTAATTCTTTCACAAAGCAAACGCGATCCAAGAGTAAGGAGGACATACGACAGAAGAAGGATACTGTAACCCCAGATCAGCGCCCAAGTGAAAGTCGGACTCCTGTTAGAGAAACAGAGAAGAGAATTCCTTCACGACCCAAGAAAGAAGAAGAAATTGTTCTTGGCTTAAAGAAGCGAGGCCGGAAGCGTAAAGACGCTGATGAGAAATCCAAGTCAGAGGAGTAAGTTAATTTAAGAATTATCACTATTACTAATGACCAGGTTGGAACATTGTATATGAAGTTTTATCCCTTCTTCTTTGTTCTCTAATAAAGTGCTCCTTGTCTGCGCTTTTTCAATGCTTTTCATATCTTTCCTCATGTGATTTTCCCACTTTAATCTTTGTGTCTGCCAAGGTTGGCAGAGCCCCCTTAAAATTATCTGTTGCTGGGCATGCCACCAAGTAAATTGTATATAGAAGTAAAGTGCTCATAACAACATGAAATACAGACTTTTTTTTCTGGAATCATAGTTCATATTTAGGGTTACTGGGCACGAAATGCAGTAAAACTGACTTCAATTATGGGGAGTACAAGAACAAATAAACATACAGACCAGAAATGCAGATACCTCGGGGGGGTCGTACTTTGATGACACACCATGTAGACCTCCTTCAATATGCCGCTAACCATTTTAGCGGTGTATTGAAGGAGGATAGTGCCTTCACATAGAGGAGCAGGCAGCTGAAGAAGACCAGACAGGACAGGAATAAATATGGACATGTTTTTAAAATTTAGAAGGAAATTCTGAAAAATTTTACACTGTGCTATGCTTAAGTAACATGCAAGTAGGGAATTTATTGATAGAGAATCAGTGTTTCAAGTATCTGAAAAGTCCTGTTTGTTTGTTGAAAGTCCATGGATTAGCCATAACTGTTGGGAGGTGGAAATTGAAAGAGTGATAATTGCCTACATAAGTAAGAGCTAGCACTATTATCTCCCACTTCCCAACCAATACAGCACAGAGGGGAACTTCATGTATGTACTGTAACATACCACATTCACAGTTTTCACCATTGTGGACCAAAAAATGGCCATTTGTTATCCCAGTTGTCTCACTTAAAAGTTTCAAGTTTTGTTGGCCTGGTAAAAGGTCTGTCCCCTCTTCCCTTTCTCTGGTTCTGATTGGTGAAAATCCTTGCACTTGAACCTGGGTAATTTACCCTGAAGAAGGGAGGCAGCATTCTTCTCTGGGATGTCAGAATCCACGTATGATCCTACACAGTGCAATAACCTAGAAGGCCATTGTTTTTTACCATAATGTAGCACGAAACCTGAGAACCCAAATCCGTTGACATTGTTTTATTTCTTTCAGAAATATGGGCCAGTTGGCAAGTCACATATCTGTTGGCATAGGAGACAAGTTGAAAGTTTACTATGGCCCAACACACGAATCCAAGGTCACATATGAAGCAAAGGTAAGTGTCCTGGAATGTTAACTGCACAGTTATGGGCCTTGTCAGTTGTTGATGCAGATAAAATGGGGATACCTGGTTGTTTGCAATTACGTGCTGGCCTGAATCACCATTTCACTCTCACCTTACTTGTGCAGCTTTGATCATTCTTAACATTCTATCCCTTTTTAAACTAACACTGCGGTCAGATTGTAGCATGTCATGCAATTCTCCCGATGGTGGCCTTTATTGAGGGAAAGACAAATTGAATAACTGCAACTTGTATGTTGTTCGTGGGAGACACCAGCGTGGTGTTTCAGAGAAGTTGAAACGTAAGTTTTTGTATTGGTTGTAGGTACTAGATATTGAAGAGGATGGAAACAGGAGTGTCTATCTGGTGCATTACACGGGTTGGAACACTCGCTACGACGAGTGGATCAAACGGGGGAGAATTGCTGACAATCTGAGCTGGACTCCCTCTAGAGCCAAACGCCTCAGGCACCAGCAAGCACAAGCACAGCTCAAGGTAAACATTATCACACTTCCCCCTTCATAACAAGCATGGTCTGTAGTGTTTTATTGTTTCAGATTCATCAGCACACTCTCCTTTTTGTGTTTCTTGTCAGCACAACACTTGTAATGTGTACAGTCTGTAGTGTAGAAGTAGCATTCTTTGAGGCCGCTAGCATGAAGCTTTTGTAGTGTCTTATGTCGTGCCTTTTTTACTTGTTTTGCATGGTTGGAATATTTTTGGTATAATGTGGTTTACTGAATAAATGTACATCAGATAGTCATATTGAGGATAGGTATTGTTTCCTTCCAGGCCTCAAAACCAGTGTTAGGTAAACGAGGTCGACCCTCAGTATGTGGTCGAATACCTGATGTTCCCAGTGCACAGCAGCCACCCCGCTCTACAACACCATCCTCAGTCACGTCGTCATCAAGTCGCACGAAGTCACCAGCAGCATCAGCTTCAGTTTCGCGGAGTGGAAGCAGTCGTGTTACACGCACCACTGGTGACCCCATCAACATGATGTCAGGGCCTGAGTTTCGCAGGCGCACACGAAGAATGTCTGGACACACAGGTGCGTTATACCTTCAGTATAATTTGTGTGTATAAAATGATTATTTAAGGTTCATTTTCAGCAACTGAATGGTCATCAGTCTCCTAGTCCTCCACCTCCATCGATGGCAGTACAGTCCAATGCAGACCTTCGTCTTCTTAATGGACTTCTCCCAGTCATATATATATCTCTCTCTCTCTTTTTATACCCCTCTTTCCAGTTTTTAACACTTTCCGACCGGCGTTGGTACTAGTACCAACGGGCCTCTCACACCACCAATCCGGCGTTGGTACTAGTACCAAGCCGATTTTCATAAGCTTGTTAAAAAAAAAGTATTGGGCGTAA
>Ga0131853_10022753_pt1 | contig 11333 bp, 6 predicted proteins | sample TergutLab28metaG_FD_92764 | JGI IMG/M metagenome (GOLD analysis project Ga0131853, IMG submission 92764) | Labiotermes labralis P1 segment gut microbial communities from Petit-Saut dam, French Guiana - Lab288 P1 (version 2) (version 2) | ecosystem: Host-associated > Arthropoda: Insects >...
AAAAATAATAACCCCTAGTCTTGAAAGGGTTAAAATCCGTTTAAAATAATCCTTTAAATTACTAGTAGGGAATTTTTTTACGTGAAAACTTTTTTTCAGGTTTTACGTTTACAATTTTGTGAGCATTTGTCAAACCCCCCCCCCCCCCAATGCGCTACTTGTCTTGCATGCCAGCCACCTTAATTTGAACAGCCTAATATCTGATGAAATGGGACCGCGGTAGCACAGTGGTTAAGGCGCTGTGCCACAAATCGGAAGGTCGCTGGTTCGATCCCAGCTGGTGTCATTGGAATCTTTCATTGACATAAAATCCTTCCGATCGCTCTATGACCCTGGGGTCGACTCAGCCTCTAACAGAAATGAGTACTAGGAATATTTCCTGGGGGTAAAGGCGGCCGGTGCGTAGGGCTGACAACCTTACCACCATCCTGTGCCGTTGTCACGAAATATGGGAACCTTAACTTCCTGGAACCCTCTGGGTCACTCCAGGCCTGTGACAGGACTGCTTTACCTTTTAATATTTGATAAAATGAAGGTACAAGTTCTGAAGCTCCTCAATGTGTAATTTTCTCCATCCTGTTAATCCCGTCTATTACGTTCAAATACTCTCCTCCATATCCTTTTCTCTCGCACATCAATACTGCGACTGCTCATTGCAAATGACATTATTACAGGTATTTTTTTATTTTGATTAAAAACGTGTAGTTCATAAAGAATAAAAAGTGTGCATACGTCACTCTGGCAGGTACAGGGAAATTTCCCAAATTGGTTCGAAAAAAAAAAGAGTAAAGCACAAGAAATTAATTAATTCAGAGAATCACTTTGTCAACAAATTTTGTGATCAGCACAGTACTTCTGTTCTGTCATTATAATGGTTCCCGCACCTCTTCATCTAGCGTCAGTTTAAATCACTGTCTTTCGAAATTCGAACAATGCAACACCTGTGCAGCTATCCAGCCAAATTCAAGCCTCTCTGCGCAATTTGTGAGATTTCTCTGTTAGCAATAGCTCAAGTAGCAGCATCTGTTGCCGTCTGACTGCTACTTACGAATATAGTCAGGTAAAGAAAACTATGACACACCGCTCTTTAAGTCTACTTAGAACTGATGAACTGTGCAGTTGGATGCGCCAATAAAGGCAAATTATGGTTTTCTTCATTTTAAGCAACGCGCTGGGATATTTCAAAGGCTTAGGGACATCCGCCCATGTTCGTGGCGTCAGATAGTTTGACGGCTAAGAAACGCCGAAGCAATAACCCTTTAAACCACCAAGTGGTAATTCTGCTTACCAAAAGGTTTAACATTAAAGAATTCTGCGTTCTGTCCACGGAGTGTTTTTGATGCTTCTTATGGATCTCGAAACAAAAAGCGATTACGTACCCATACAGAGAGAGCATGTTTACTGCGTGGTGCGGACTACATGTTTAAAAATAATTCAGGATAAATTTAGTCCTTAATGTACCTTGGCCCCTTACTTAAAGCAATTACTGTCAATGGTTCATTGGCATAATCCTACTGGCCGCACGCTGGTCCTGGGATTCACTCAGCCTCTGACAGAAATGAGTACCAGGAATATTTCCTGGGGGTAAAGGCGGCCAGTAAGTACGGCTGACAACTTTACCACCTTCCGATGACTGTCCCGAAATCTTGGAGCCTCAGCCTTCTGGAACCCCCCAGGGACTGTCCAGGCCTGTACAGGGGTTGCATTACCTTTACCTTTACCTTTATATTCACTCTCATTTCCATAGTATTTCTATCAGAAGGACGAAAGGGCGAAGCTTGGAAACCGTCTGACAATTATGTTTTTTTTTTTCTCCACCAAATAAAAGTTCCTCTCTCTTCTCCCTTGCTCCCCCCCCCTTTTCTTGTGCTCGTATACTACACCTTACATCTCTCCCTATCAGTATCGAAAGTTTCGGCATGATTTCCAAACAGTTTACCTATTATATGAAACATACCATAAATGGAGGCTTACCGGCCCATTATTTTAGTCAGCAACAAATATTGGACAGTTTACAATATACACTACATTACCATGAACACGAAATACAACCCACTTTCTTGTAAGATCTAAACGCCTGATAATCCTGGCATTAGGATCCAACAGTAACCACATAAACCTAACCAGCTTATTACATCTTCCCCAACGCCCCCACAATTTTGGCAGTAACTGTTACTGTAACATTCTAGTCACACTTACACTGCAGCATATTTCATTCTCAAATGCCATGCCTTTTTGTTACGATTGTAACCTTCACTGTATTACATAACATAACACGCAAGACCAGGCACATTTATCATTCGACAAGCTATGACATTATCACTACCTAAACTACACGGTTTATTTACTTTATAAGTTTGCAGGGGGTGTTTCCATATGACTAAATTTTCTGTGCAAGGTTTATATTAAGAAGCTGATAGTAACTCAACGCTTCTAAAATTTACTGCTTTTCAGCAAGTAAAGGCCGGTCCCAGTGGTCGCGCCGTTTGAGACGTTGTTCTACGACCGCTCGCCTGCTGAAATTGTGGGTTCGAATGCCATCGGGGCGCATGGATGTTTGTTGTGAGTTGTCAAGTAGAGGTCTCTACGACGAGCTGATCACTCGTCCAGAAGAGTCCTGCGGACTGTGATGCGAAGTTGTGTGTGATCTAGGAACCTCGTGAATGGGGAGGCCCTGGCCCACTGGGGGGCTATCTCGCCAAAAATAAACGAACAAGCAAGTAAAGGGTCATTATTCTGTTCATACAACGCAGACCACTAAGCACCATTCGGTTATATGGGAGACAAGTGGAAGCAGACGGTTCTTTCCAGCTACATACCAACCACAAAACAACACAGTACCTAGTGTAGTATATACATTCTTCGAATTCGTGGTTGTTTATCATTTACTGGTGAGTGAGTAGCAAAATCCCACACAATACAACGAAGGACGGTTGACTGCGTTGGTCACATCTGGCGTAGAAACTGTCTTCTAATACATGTTACTGCAGGGAAAATACAAGGAAATGTATTAGTGACGCGAAGACGAGGACGAAGACGTAAAAAGCTACTGGATAATCTTAAGGAAAAGAAATGATACTGGATCTTGAAATCAGAAGCATTAGATCGCTCTCTGCGTATACCTTGCTTTGGAAGAGGCTATGAGTGGTTGGTAAACTCGTTCGCACTAGTTAAATGACATCGGCCATGGAAGACGGGATAAAGAACAGTCCTGTTTGTCTGTTGTCTGTTTGTCTGCATACAGCAGGAGCCGAATAAGATTTCAGTACCCTAATCCCTCTCATACTGTAGAACACCCGCTCAAACACAACACATGTTCTTATACGCAATCACGCACCGCTGAGTTTAATAAGTGTAATAAACACACGCAGCTACGTCTCTCACGCCTCTAATGCCTACTCTTTAGATTGTAACGAAAGCACTGGAGTATTCAAAACCCGTAACAAAAGAAAACCAACAAATAGGAGAAGGGTTGGGTAGAGGGAGGGGGGGTACAGCAAAATAGGTAACAAACATTAGAGAAGAGAGACGATTCCTGAAATGACAAAGACGTGGCCATTTGAAATAAATATATGAACGTCTTGCCTCAATTCTGGACTCAAGCCTAGGACAAGAGTTTCTTTTAACTAAAACTCCTAACGCATAAAAAAGAAGCCAAGAATATTCGGGCGTCAGCCAATTTCCTCGCTACTTAATAAATGCCGGTCAGATATTTCCAAACAGCACTGACGCATGATAAGCTGTCATTCAGTCCACGTTCCGTTAAAACATGACATGGTGAAAACGAAGTCCCCGCCCCCAAATGTAACAGTGAAAATGAGTGCGGACACGAACTTCGTATCACTAATTCAGAAATATCACAAACGCACTGAAAAGTATGAACAACTCACAACAGTGCAATGAAACCAAAACAGCGGTGCTTTCTTAAGTAAGGAGAGTTTTCCTTCATCCACTGTGAACATATAACACTTGACCACACTGCCACACATTTTCTATATGAGAGTGCCGAAACGTCTCCGTGTTGCAGTGAATTATAAGTGGCTGAAAAGTGTAAATCCTACAACTGGAAAATTCACCATGACAAGCAACCTGAGGCCAGGCCGTACTGCAATTCCTAGCTAGACAAGCAACAGACAGTTCCCGACCCACTATATACGGTTACCAACCGATGTTTCTTCCTTCCCCAAGACTCTGAAGGAAGAAACATTTGATGTTAAGAAAACTGAACACAATGGAACATAACAGACGATGAAGATGACAAAAACCGAGTTAGGAGGAACTGCGGAAAGAATATGTGGGTATGGTAACGTGGGACCGGTAAAAGAGACTGCACTGAACTCCCACTGCTCTTAGGACGGTGTTTTGGGTTTCACAGATTGAATCTCTCAAAGTAGAGAGGCGTCGTACTTGCATGTATATGTATGTTCAATGACAAATTCTGTTGTTCTGTTTTTGTTTATATGAGTAAGTGAACTGTCACAGAATTTTACGAGAAGTTTAAGAGAAATTCGACGCAATGTTAATAAAATACAATGCAAAATGTACTGGAATTCAATTATCAGGGAACCTTCTGTAATTTAATGTTGATGCAAGCAGAATATCCCCACAAATAGAGGGGACACGATACGTAAATTATGTTGACGACAGGCTGTAACAAACTAAAGCACACATTCACGCCCCGGACAGGATTCTTTCTGTCTTAGTCTGTCTACCTAATCACTGTAGGTGTAGCGTGTTATTGTTGCACCTGATCGCACTCAAGGACACACACACATCACACTGGGTAGGACCCTCTAGAGGAGGGATCGGCCTGTCGCAGAGCCCTCTATCTAACAACACTCACAACAGAAAGAAATCCATGCACCCGGCAGGATTCGAACTCGAAATCGCAGCAAGCGACCGGCCGCAGAATGCGTGGCCACCGGGATCGGTCCGGGCAGGATTCAAACTACGGAATCCAACATTTACTTTGAGTAAAATGTCAGACGGCGTGGCCACTGAAACAGGCATAAGGAAAGAAAATGGGGCACTGCAAGAAATGGCTGCAAGAAGTTCTGCGTAATAATGAAAGGACTGGTTATACGAACAGTAAGGGATGCAGGACATATTAGAAGGGGAGAATGACATCGACGACGATGATGATGATGATGATGGCAGGACTGCACGAGAAATGGTTTGCAAGACAGCAGAAATACTGTTTGGATGTAGGGGTAGTTGTGAGGTCTGGTTAAAAGGAGAAGAGAGCAGAGGGTGAGAAAAAGAGAGAGAGAGAGAGAGAGAGAGAGGGAAGAGGGTGTGTAAGGGGGTAACTAGGAATGATGGTTGCTTTGCTTGGTTCATCTAGACTGACGCCGGCCGGCATAACACAGTATTATTGATTAACTCCTTTCCTCTAACCTCCTCTTCCGTACGTCAACCACCCCCTTTCCAATCTCTCCCTTCCCTATTTTCAATGGTCAGCGTCATGCAGACATGCAGGAGAAGAAAAACTTTCCTCGGAATGTTTATTCATCAAGCTCTTCAAAATAATGCAAGATCATAACTTCAGATCCATACCGGTTAGGTAGCTATAAGGAACCTGTTTGCCTACCAGAAAAGCTCGCGAAGTACCTAGTTCTGTTTCTTTGAATAATGTCAATGATTTTGCTGCAAGCATTAATACGATGGAAACACGGTTACACGTCACATATATGTGCTGCAAGGCTCACAGAAAATGTCACAGAGAGGAGCAGCGCTGAGGATTATGTCAGACAAGAATATGGCTAGACACGTTGGCTGCTCGACCCATAGATTTCTATACAGCAATTACACTAAGCGCTACTGCCGATGGTCTACAGCGCCAGTGTGGACGGTGTGGGGAAAAAAAAGATACACTTAACTGAGTTATTACGGATGGAAATAAACTGAAGACCGTTATTGTGTTACTGCAGAAGATTCGTTTAAATTACTCATCAAACCAATTGCCCTGTTGTTCTATTACTTTGGTCCAGCTGCTTAGAATTATCCTGATTCTATCAGAATAAACCGACTGGTGTTTTCTAATGATGCGATTTCATGAATACTAATAATCCAATTGTCAAGGACGCGGTGTTTGATTTACTTTCTAACATCAGCACAAGTTACAGGCAACAACCAACCAAAACGAGCACTATTAACTATGCTTTTTTGCTCTCCGCTAAATAATTGAAACCATTCCCAAACACTCGCGCGCGTGCGCATGCGTGTGTGTGTGTACGTGTGTATATATATATATATATACACACACACACACACACACACATACGCTTGCGCACCATTTAATTAGATGTGCACCCAGGGAATTTTATTTTTTGTTTATTAAGGGAAAATTCACTGAATACTCGATCATAGTGGACACTGTTTTTATTTGCCAAAAAACGTAAACAAATTCAAACTCAAAATAAGAGCCACAAAACACTAACTGCTGCTCTTCAGGCATTAGTGGGTGTGCCTGGGAACACCCGGCACACCCTGTACACCCGCCTATATATATATATATATATGTGTGTGTGTGTGTGTGCATAAGGTAAAGGTAAAGTGATCCCGTTACAGGCCCGGTGTGGACCAGAGGGTGCCAGAGAGTAGAGGCACTAGAAGGGGATGAGTGGTCAGCTGCACGCCCCGGCAGCACTTTACCCCCGGGAAAGACCTGGTACCCATTTTACAGGAGGCTGAGTGGGCCCCAGGGCTGGTCTGGACGGGCGGAAACTCTCGTCTCCACCGGGATTCGATCCCGGATCGTCCAGCCCGTAGTCAGTCGCTATATATATCAGTCGGTTCGGTGACTAGGTTACGCAATTCATGACCAAGGAATCGCAATCCGGCTACCAGCAGGGGAAAGAGACTCTCCAGTGGGGTGCAGACCTGCTATTCAGTGAGCACTAGCGCCTCTTTTAAAGAGGGTAAAACAGCGACAGCGTGACTGACCAACCAACTCTACCTACTGACGAGGTTCAGAATGAAAGGAGCTACACCTCCACTCTCCCATGTTCTTTCACTGCATTGTATTTAAATCAACACAGACACAGTCTTTCCCTTATACTGTACGTCCGCCTACAAGAGTATGTACAGGCCACTATTGTAATTTTGAGAGACGCCATCCCGTTGTGCATTATCAAATCAGTATAATACATTATGCACCGTCAATACACAACATACATGAAACAAGATGCAATAATTACAATTAGGTGATATTTAGCCGGTCACGGCCGAAACATGTAGCCAAATATCACCTAATTGTAAGTATTGCATCTTGTTTGATGTATGTTGTGTATTGACGGTGCATAATATATTACACAACTGTAATGGTGTAAATATTTTAGGATTCGGGTATTAAGTTTCAGCCTGATACATTTCCTTGATGTGACAAAAGCTCTCGGAAGTTTAAGCCATGTCAAAAGAAACCCCGATGAAACGGGTCAACACGAAATTAATATCCCGAATTAGTATCAGAACATTCGCAATATAGTACCACAGGCTCACATAAGCCGCCAAGTCGTGTGTAGTAGTAAAAAGCAGTCCGTTACAGGCCGAGAGTGGTCCAGAGGGTTCCAGGAAGTTAAGGTTCTCAGATTTCATGACAACGGCTCAGGATGGTGGTAAGGTTGTCAGCCTTACGCACCGGCCGCCTTTTCCCCCAGGAAATGCTCCTGGTACTCATTTCTGTCAGAGGCTGAGTTGACCCCAGGGCCATAGTGCGATCGGGATGATTATGTCAATGAAAAATTCCAATGACACCAACTGGAATCGAACCAACGACCTTCCGATTTGTAGCGCAGTACCTTCACCACTGTGCTACAGCGGCCTCCGTGTGTAGTAGTAATTATGTTAATAACCGTGTGTTTAAAAAGACACATACACACATACACACGCGAAGTTAAGATAGCACAAAAGTAACGGATCATTTTTAAGGGCCCAAATTCATTACGTGGTTCGGAATCCTCCGCCAGCGGACATGAAGGCAGCACTGTCGCCGCAATATAGTATCAGACTTCCTCAGCTGCATAATTTATAGTTAGCAATGTGGTCTTACCGTACCCTCCCTCCCTACTTCCTTCTGTCTCTTTTTAACTGTCTCCTATCTGCCCCGACTCGATAGATAGTTAATTTTGGTGACCTTCTACGTGTGCCCAAAATACCAAAATAGAAAGAGACGGAATGAACGAATGGTGACTGGTTTGTCGCAATCCTCCAAAAATGTAAATGGTTCGTGTGACGCGACGACGTGTGCTTGCTTCATGTCTTGGTGACAGAGTCTGAAGATGGCAACCGAACAGGGTTTAGCGGGCTTACACATCATTTTATTTTCCTCTTACCGTAAATACGGAAAATAACACACAAGGCAGAGTGAAGACGCAAGTGGGAATGTGACACTTTATGGGCAACCGTATCATCCAAGACGGCCCAAATCAACATCTCAGTTCAATTAACAACTATCTGGTAAGATAATAACTCAGCCGCTCCCAGTGGCCACGTGGTCTAAGGCGTAGATCTGCGGCTGCTCGTCTGCTGAGATTGTGGGTTCGAATCCCACCGGGGGCATGGACTTTTGTCTGTTGTGAGTTTTGTGCGTGTCGTCAGGTAAAGGTCTCTGCTACGAGCTGATCACTCGTCCAGAGGAGTCCTACCGAATGTGGTGTGTCGTTGTGTGATCTAGAAACCTCGTAAATGAGGAAGCCCTGGCCCACTGAGGGCTGTCGCTCCAATAATGATGATGATGATGATAATAATAATAGATGTATAGAGATACAGCGAATGTGGAATCTGAAATGTACGTTTATACCAGTAATAATTGGGACCACTGGAATAGTGGCGAGAAGCTTAAGGAAAAATTTGGAAGCTGTACCAGGAAAGGATTCGATAAATTCACTACAAAAGACAGCTATACTTGGAACATCACACATAATACGGAAAATACTGCAGTGTGAAGCTTGAAGCCTGAGCGGTGAGGATCACCGCTGGTTCAAGAGAAGTACCAGGAAGAAAAGGCCTGTGACAGGAGACATACATATTGTATAATAATAATAATAATAATAATAATAATAATAATAATAATAACTCAAAATGGCAATTGCGCTGTTCTGAACTGCTCAAACAATTGAATCTCGGGTTCAAATCTCATTTGGGCAGCACATGTTTATGTTATGTATCCATGTAGTACTACAGGCCCCAAGCTACGGAGTTTCACCAAATATGTGAAGGATTGCTTCATAACTAATTCTGCGCAGCAACAAGCCTGTCGGTGTAATCCGTAGTCACCAGACAAGAACTTAATTCTGGTGATCGCATGGACTAATGACCCAGCGTCTTGTCCGGCCAGACTACGAGGCCCATTCGAACACCTCAGGGATACGGTTTTGCTGATTTTATACAAGGGGCAATAGAATGCGCTCCTGACGTTTCGGGAAGGACATTCTGCCTTCAAGGTCAGAGCAGGGAAAGAATGTGTTTAGATTACACAAGCAGGCAGTCAGGCAGATCTGCCCACAGTGGCCCCTAAACAGGATTAATATTAACAAACCATTGCAAACTTTTGAAGTCATTTAAGTAAATTATAATGTACACTTAAGAGAAGAATACCCTAACAGGCTGTTGCATAACACAAAACGGGCTCTTAAGCAGTTTACTGCCCTTTGTACAGTCACGAATTTTCATAACAGTATTAATGAAAGGCATGCGTCATTACGAATGCACTCCTGATTGCAATATTGGAACCTAAAAACTTATGACTTTTTTCTAGAAAATGTGAAGTCCGCTATAAGGTACTTATAACGTATAAGCCACCCAATTATTTGTAACTGTACCACGCTTTATATAATTCCTATATCCGACAATCTCAGCTTTAAATTACATACGGGTGTTTCTGATGCCGTAGTCCTTAATTCATATCGGTATCAGACCTATATTCATATTTCCGCAGTTAGGTAAACCACGAGAGTGAACTGCAAGGGACCGGATCCCCCCCCCCCCTGCGGGCAGGTTCCGTTGAATACAGACACGTGAAGTTAAATTAAAGATCCTCGAGACTGTGAAAGTTTTCCGTTTAAAACAGGATTCCGTTCTATCAGAGGCGGGGAAAAGGGACACAATCGTAGGGATGGGTCGCTGAATCAATCAGTGAAGATCAGGTGACGCATGTATTGGACGTATTATTTGTTAGCTGTTCCATTATCAAGTCATTTATAGCGAAATGTTAAAACTCACCATCGAACATAAAATCCTACTTGATTTTATAATGAATTTATTGTCGTTAGGCGAAATAAACTATGTCGCGAAACGGGGAACCTTGAACCTGCAATTCAACTTGGGGATAGAGCGGTACAGAGCGGTCGGCGAGGAGGGCGCAACAGGGAAGGATCTGTCGCGAAGTAAAACCCTGAAAAATTTGTTGTTATTTTTAGGGTGCGCGCTTAAAAACTGAACTTCAAGGGACCATATGTCAAAGCCACTGCAATCGGCAACGCCCACGTCTAAACCCCGAAACGAATCTATTTATAACCCCGCAATAAACGCTACTTTCGTCTCATACGGACACCGATGAACCGCACACATTGTGTTTTAGCAGTTACACTCTCTGGGGTACCAAATTTCGAGTCTCGCGCGGAAGTTAAATAAAACTGGAGATCAGCGAGTAAAATATATTAAATATACGAATATATGGGCTGTATCAGGGCTCTATTTAAACTTCATTATCAAATACACAAAGGGTCGGGATGGCGTAGTCGGTATAGCGAATCCGGGGATGGAATCCCGGTGGGGGGGCGAGATTTTCCTCACCCGTCCAGACCGTCCCTGAGGCCCACCCAGCTTCCTATACAATGGGTAAAGGGTCCTTCCCGGGGGTAAAGCGGCCGGAACGTGGTGTTGACCACCCACCTCATATAGCGCCGAGGTTAAAGAAAGAGTAGGGCTATCCACTACTCCCCCTCTGGGCTTTCGTGGCCTGTTATAGGGTGAATTTCGTTTATCAAATACACAACATAACAGTTTCTACAACATAAAACGTTGAAAAGTAACTGGTGAATCAAAACTCTGCAATGTTTGTATGTTTGATATCAGCGTCAATTCAGTGTTCTTGTGAACCTCATATTCAAATTTCTAAACTAAATCATCAGTTTTCAAGAAGCTTTAAAGTGAACGCTATGCCACTGCAGGCCGTCCCAGAGTCACGGTCTCTAAATAACTAAAAAAAGTGCGTCAGACGCGCCTCTGTGGTCTAGTGGTCAGAGTTTCTGGCTACAGATACAGAGGTCCCGGGTTCGATCCCCGGCGCTACCAGATTTTCTGAGTAGTAGTGGGTCTGGAACGGGGTCCAC
>Ga0131853_10022754_pt1 | contig 11333 bp, 5 predicted proteins | sample TergutLab28metaG_FD_92764 | JGI IMG/M metagenome (GOLD analysis project Ga0131853, IMG submission 92764) | Labiotermes labralis P1 segment gut microbial communities from Petit-Saut dam, French Guiana - Lab288 P1 (version 2) (version 2) | ecosystem: Host-associated > Arthropoda: Insects >...
CCACCACCACCACCACCACCTCCACCACCGCCACCACCACCACCACCACCACCACCACCACCACCACCACCATCACCATCATCACCACCACCACCGATAACCACCACGACCACCACCACCACCACCACCAACACCACCACCATCACCATCACCATCACCACAACCATCACCATCAGCATCACCACCATCACCACCACCACCACCAGCACTATCATCACCATCACCAACACGACCACCACCATTATCATCACCATCCTCACCATCACCACCACCACCACTACTACAATCACCACCACCACCACCACCAACATCACCACCACCACCATCACCATCACCATCACTACCACCACCACCACTACCACTACTACAATCACCACCACCACCATCATCACCACCACCACCATCATCACCATCATCACCATCACCATCACTACCACTATCACCACCACCACCATCATCACCATCACCAACACTACCACTATCACCACCACCACCATCATCACCATCACCATCACTACCACTATCACCACCACCACCATCATCACCATCACCACCATCACCATCACTACCACCATCACAACCACCACCACTATCATCACCATCACCACCACCAATACTACCACCACCTTCGCCGCCTTGTGCGACATCCTACCCATCTTTCCCCTTTAAACTGCAAGCTCCACTCTCCCTTAATTCTCTTGTTCTTACTCTTGACTTCCAGATTCTTTTATGATTTCCTTACCTCTATGCCTTATCTGTTGAATTATGAAAAATGTAATCTGTTGATTGAATGATTTCTGAAACCAGTGTCGTAAATTCTTGAAAATATTCATGAAAATAACAGAAATTTCGTAATTAACCTGTGTAAATCACTTCGTCTGCAAGTATTTAACAGAACTGTGGAAGGAGGATAGGGTTTTGCTTATAAAAATTATCAAAAATTAATGTGCCCTTTGGAAAGAGCAGCGAATTTAAACTGTTCTTTGTAAGAAACCGCGAATTGCCTTCTTCTGTTACACGAATCATTCAAAATATTCACGAATCATTCAAAATATTCATTTAGTACCATAAATTTATTACACCGTCTCCTACCAAATTCATAATTTAAATTTATGGAATTTTCCTGTATGAAGCTTCAACTAGTGACTGAAATTCCTCAGTCAAAATACATTTCTTTGGAGTTGTACACCATTTTGCTGCTCCTTGCAGCTTCTATTTTATAATGCCCATTATTATCATATTACTTATTTCCCACTAGAGCAAAGATATATCACATTTTCTACGAACTCTAATCCTTCACCCTTTTCAACATTAATCACACCTTCAAGTTCTAGCAGTCTTATTTCTGTAACACTTTCGACTCTAACTCTCACTCCTCTGTAACGTTCCATTAACCTTTCCTTCCTTTAAAATGTGATAATTCTTGAACTTCCTTCCCTACAGCTTGCCAAAAGCGCCCTCTCCCAACCACACACAGATCAATATTTCTTATTCTTTTCTTCAGATACATTTGACTAAACCCTGTAACATAAACATGGACACGTTTCTTGCCTTTTCCCTGAAAAACAAAACAGCGCTGCAATTCATAATTTTTTAACATCGATGTAACAAAACTATATTTCACACTTTCTGTACATACCTGTACAATGATATAATTAGGTGTCCCTTCGTTTAAGATAAGTGTCTTCAGAAATTATCGTAGTTGAATCGATCAATATAAAAATTCTTCTCGCACTAAAACTTCAAATTACACTTGTCGTTAGGATTATTTAAAACACAAAATTTTTTGTGGTGACGTACATTGCATGTGTGTTTTGTGTGTCTGTACATTCTCCGTCCGTCCGCAAGGGACAACTCGACTCCCAATGAACATACCTTCTTGAATTCGATATTTGTAAATTTTTTAATATCTGTCTAGAATCTTATGCGTATTGCACACTGCATCATCTTGATATTTGAATAAAGGTAGACCAACTTGATGACACTTGCTTTATTATGTCAAACATGTTGAGCAGTAAATTGACATAATAAAGAAAGTCTCATCAAGTTGGTCTATCTTCATTCAAATATCTGTCTAGAATATTCGAGTTTCATTAAAATCTGAAAAGGATAACTGGTACGTTAATGAAGACTTGCAAACAGTTCCTCTAAGAATGAGAAATGCCTCAGACAAATAATTTACAGAAAATCAAACCTCTTTTCCCTCTCAGTAATATTTGTTCCAAAAACGTTTTTATTAGTAAGATAATGTGAAAAAGAATTGTGGTTGCAGCGAAACAGACCACGGAAGACAAAATAGTGCGTGGCGGATGAAAATGCGATTTACGTCCCGTGCGAATGAGGCACGAATAAAGAAAACACTCAAAACATTTAACACTTATTTCTCCGTAACTGATCAATTCCGCCGGTCAAGTGCAACGTTTCACGCAGCCGGTACCAAAACAAAGAAAACGTGGAAGGACGCGTCTGGTATTACGAACTGTTAGCAAAATGGAAAGTATCAATAAAGCCTTGAGGAAACAAATATTCATTTTTTTCAGTGCACAATCGAGCGTTTTACATAAAGACCTAAGCAAGTTTTATTGTTCCCGGTCCCCCCCCTTCCCTCCCCCCCCAAAAAAAATGGCCATAAAAATTGTTGCGCAAAATCAATATTTTTTTTTATTGTGGACAGAAAAGTTTAGCTCAACAACATGCATGGAACACATTGATGTTTTTTCCACAGCAAAATGTTAATGTGAAGTCGCCGCGATGTTTCATTACACGTACATTGCCTATCTTGTCAAATGAAATCTCCATTCGATTGTAACCTTGCAATGGCGACAAAATATTCTTACATTACATTCCAAAATATCACAATTTGAGGTTAATTCCCATTTGTACATTGTCACTAATTTACGAAAATATTGTTGGAGCTCGTGCCAATTATTTTTTATAATTTGTAAATTAAACGAAATGTTGTAAGTTGGGGAGAAGACTGGGGGAACTAACTCCGTATATGGACTGGACGGTCCGGGGATCAAATCCCTGCGGTGGCGACATTTTATTCACCCGTTCATACTAATCTTGAAGCACACCTCTCTCTCTCTCTCTGTGTGTGTGTGTGAAAAGCATACCGCATATTTCCCCCAGAAGAAAAGTGTCAAGGGCGTGGCGTTGACCACACATCTCTATCTAGCAAGAGGTTAAAGAAAGAGTAGAGCTATATTTCTACCCCCTCCCCCCTTCAGGGGCTTCAAAACCCTTTATAGTGTTAATATTACGTAGGCATGAGATAATATGTAAGTTGATATACAACCTACTGTTCATTAGCCACATGTTGGGCTCTTGGATTTCATTCTTGTGGAGGTGAGGAGAGGGGGCTGTATATGGTCTTGGTGGGGAAGCCGGAGGGAAAGAGACCACTGAGGAGATCTAGGCGTAGATGGGTGGATAATATTAGGATGGATCTCCAGGAGGTGGGATGTGGATATGTGGACTGGATTGGGCTGCCCCAGGATAGAGACAGGTGGCGGATGCTTGTGAGTGCGGTAATGAACCGTCGGGTTCCGTGAAATGCGGGGAATTTCTTGACTAGCTGCAAACCAGTTAGCTTCTCAAGAAGGACTCTGCACCATGGAGTAATTAAGTAAGGAGGCGCCCCATTGCTATCTTCGTCACCAGAATGGGTGTGGCGGACAACCCTGTCTCACATTCATCGAGTAGACTGAGACACTGTAGACGGGAAATACAGCCATTGCGTAAATCTAAAAAGTAACTTTTATTTATTGCCTAAATAAACTTGCACTGTAACATTCTTTTTTACTTCTAGATACCTACCTAAGGACAAGGACAGTCTTGCCTCTTCAGTCAGTGACTATGTGCTTATGAAATATGAAAACTAGAATATAAAATAATGTGTCAGATGAACCAATCTCAGTTTCGCTACAGAAGCATTCTTTAATCCCAGTTTCTCGTGATTTAATCACTCTGTTTAATTGCTTTGCGACCGTACGTTATGGATTAAGTATGATAATAATTAAATGCCTTTTTATTGACTTAACTCAGTACTTGTCACTTAAGTGTACGTATACCTGTTCCATTGGTCGACTTTATAAACAACTAATTCAATTCAAAACAGTGGTTCGAAAATAGAAGATCAGTTTGATGTTCAGGTGAAGGTTCATCGTTATAATTTCTTATAATAAAACCAACTAGATATATAAATTTCTCAAATTTATTTTTGGAATAAAACTCTACAAGTCTCGGACATTTATTCTGTCCATCATCACGAGTTTTTCACTTTACACACAGCAATGGCATATGTCATAAACATTTGCTGTGTGTACAGTGAAAAACTCCTGGTGATGGACAGAGGAACTGTCCGAAACATGTAGAGTTTTATTCCAAAAATAAATTTGAGAAATTAGTGCATCCAGTAGGTTTCATTATGAGAATAGAAGATCAGTATTCCACAAATGTCAAGGTTGAGTCGGTAATTTGTCGGTAAAAATAAAATAAATATTAAATAAGTGCAATTTCCAATGTTCTACTGTTTAACATATTAAATTAATACAGACGACACTACTATACTTATTAAGATCGATATTTTTGTTACGGTTAATACTTTTCTTTCAGGCTGGCTGATAAGGTGGGCTTAATAAAGTACAATATTAATAGAAGCTATCATATTGCTTTTCATTAATTAATTATATTAAAACTAGCAAAGAATATTTGTGACGTATATATTAATTCAATACATTAATTTAATGGACGAGAAAGGAAAGTCCTTCGTTTATGCTGGTCTCCTACTTTCGTCTTACATGCCATGACGTACAGATTACTCCATCTCATTACCATAATGACTGAATAATAATCTGAATTCGAAAGAACTGCAGCAAAAAAGCTGTTCTGACATTTCGGGTATGCTAAAAGGAACCTTTTCGATATCTCAAGCAAAGTAGAGAAACGAGATGAACGTATCTGGAAATCTCAGGACTTCAAACAAGATACAGTAGACGCAATGAGGTGGCATATCAAATACATTCGTCTGACCTTATTTTCTTTTGGATTTTTATTTTCCATGATATTATGTACGTCAGAAATAAAACTTTTTGCAATTAATGAGTTTGTATGATCGTGACTAAATTTTTTGGGCTCCTGAAGAACAAAAATACAAAATACAAATTTCTATTTTGTCAAATTTGTATTTTGTCGCCCTTCATTTAAACTCACACGAAGAATAAGTTCAGAAATCTAGTGTCCTTAATTCCATTTTATTTTACAAAGGACAAAGAAAAGCAGCTGAAGGTTATTGTAAAGGACGTGAACTCAGAAGTGGGAAGTAAACATGCCACGTACTGTATCGTGCTGGTGGTAGTTTTTTTCCCACTTTAATTTGCTTAATGGCACACCAAATTATGGAATTTATCCAGCGACGAATGGGTTGAGATATGGTTACCCACAGAACGCTGTGACAACTGCAGCAAGGCTGTCGCTTGTTTCAGAGTTTCTTTGCTGGGAATGGAAGAAAATAATAAAACTTTCAGTAATCCATCTTGGGACCACACTGGCTCCTTATTACGTGTATGACCGACCGGCTCACATTTCTCACTCAGCCGGTTCGCATAAGACCTAATTTTCAGGGACTACCGTGGTCTGAGGGGGACAGCGGTAGCACAGTCGATAAGGTGCTGTGCTACAAATCGGAAGGTCGCTGGTTCGATTCCAGATGGTGTCATGGAATTTGTCATTGACATTATCCCTTCCATCGCACTATGGCCCTGGGGTCGACTCAGCCTCCAACAGAAATAAGTACCAGGAGAATTTCCTGGGGGTAAAGGCGGCCGGTGCGTAAGGCTGACAACCTTACCACCATCCTGTGCCGTTGTCACGAAATCTGGGAACCTTAACTTCCTGGAACCCTCTGGGCCACCCCAGGCCTTTAACGGGACTGCTTTTACCGTGGTCTGAGTGTTATGAGCTTGGTGAAGATGAACCATTAATACGATTTTTTGTTTAATTGATATTCTGGAGAATCTGTAGCGATTTTAATTTAGTTAATGGGCGCTATTGTTACAAGTTCTCATGGCATGCGATAAGCCTATCACGGATCACTCACTTAGTGTTTTGACTGCATATTAACCTTGAAGTTATAACAAAATTATGTTGCTCCGAAACTTGTTAATAACCATTAAGTCCAATTTAATGTTATTTGTTTAACTCTGTACCCCCGTAGAACACTTACAAATTTCTAATTATCTTATACAGTCTGTTAATCTGGCCTAGATCTGGAGCGAGGCACATGCGCGTCCTCCTCTTCCGACAACAGAAAAACTTGTGTGTCTTTCGCTACAATATGCGAAGTTAGATTACTTGTTTCAAACTGTCCCCTACTCTAATTTGCCTAACTAGTCTGATTGGTCCCCTGTAAGTTTAGCAGTCTCGTAATTGGCCGAAAATTTCAAAAGTTTGTATTCCTTCTCCCCGTTGGTTCCTATGACCGGCGCGATATCTTTTAACTTACTAACATATGCAACCCACGTATAAACGTGATCTACTGGATATTTCTAATGCGCTAATTTTTAATACGCTACCATAACTAATACGGTACCCACCTTCTCGTGATTTACTTTTCGAAAAAGTATCAAACCCTCAAATTTTGACTGTCCCAACATACTTCAAAACCCCATTAAAACATGACATTGACAAATAAGTAACAATTAGAATTCTCTTTTGTAAATGCTTACTGCATCTTCTATCGTCTACTTGTCTCTTTCTTCAGTTATCTGTCTATCCTACTTCACACATAACTGTTTCTCACTCTTTGCCCTGTAACCATCCTTCTTTTTGCTACCCCACTGACCATTTGTATCCCTTAACAGATGCTTCTAACCTCCCTCATTCGGAAACATATATATTCCTATATTTCAGAAAATAATTTTGGACCTTCTAACTGAATAATTTTTCCCACCGGTTATGTTATTTAACTTATTTTCTTCTTCCTACTTTCGTATAAATATATAATGCATCAGTCAAACACAACAAATTCTATTATGTTTATTGAAACATTTCTAAAGTAAGTGGTGAGCTAAATGATTTGTACTCCTCACCCAATATTGTGCGGGTGATAAAATCGAGAAGAATGAGATGGGATGTGCATGTGGCGAGTATGGGTGAGGAGAGGGGGTGAATAGGGTCTTGGTGGGGAAACCAGAGGGAAAGAGAACACTGGGGAGACCTAGGCGTAGATGGGTTGATAATATTAGGACGGATCTCCAGGAGGTGGGATGTGGATATATGGACTGGATTGGGCTGGCCCAGGATAGAGACAGTTGGCGGACGCTTGTGAGTGCGGTAATGTACCTTCGGGTTCAGTGAAATGCGGGGAATTTCTTGACTAGCTGCAAACCAGTTAGCTTCTCAAGGAGGACTCTGCACCATGGAGTAAGTAAGTAAGTAAGTATAGTAGTTGGTATCTAAGACTTGAAGATCTCGCGGCGACAGATTTCAGTAACAATTTCTTGGGCAGACAGCGGGGTAAAAGTGAGAACGTTCTACATCGTTGCCGGAACTGAATCCGTCCCCATCTTTAGGGTCCGTCTGATGGCTAGGTGAAAGCCAAACCAGGAGCAAAGACCTATTGAATTCGCCCAATAATATGAGGGACTCGCACTCCACTCCGCGCTCAGGCCGAACGGAAGTCTACACATCACACAATAGGACACTTAATTATCTCTTTTGGTTTTACCAAGCCATCAGTAGCACCCTGAAGTTAGGGAAGGAATTAATTCCTGCAAAGTTTAGAACTTTCACACACTGACGCGACTGTGTGCCCGAGAAGATATTATTGTGTATAGTGCAATGAATGTGAAATTTGGAAAATTTTATTTGAAATTTTGGTACTGATGTATCACATGTTCGCTACCGGACGTTAGTGGTAAAGTGGCTTTCTGCCCAACAGTTCGGTGATAAACTGTACAGAATGCCAGTGCAGAAATTGTTTGCATGCCGTAATTTTCTATATCACCCAGTGCTCGCTTAAATTTTCCATATACACGGAAACCGGGTGACAGTACGTTTCCAAGAAGAAGAAGAAGAGGAAGAAGGAGAAGAAAAAGAAGGAGGAGGAGGAGACGAAGAAGAAGAAAAAATAATAAGAAGAAAATCATTATATGTTTGAAAATTATTCGGTTTAAGCTTGTACAAGACAAGTCGTGCTAAATGTGATTAGAATTTTACACTGTATTTAGTAACTTCCAAGTCGAGATCAAGCAATTTTAGTTAATGTTATTTGGTTACTTTATGAACGTCTAAATCCTTAAACTGTGGCACTGCATCGGGTTATAGCGAGAATCAAGGAAAGGAAATTGATTTAATTTTGACTCGACAAATTTTAACATTTATGTAAATTATATGAAAATCTAAAATAACTGCAAATTAAGTACCTTATTTATATAGCTTAACCCTTTGTAGTGATGCAGCACTTAGTAAACCACACAACATAATTTGTACAGTATAGTTAGAACTTTGAGTCAGTAGGCAGGAACGTGATAATCGTATGAAAACTTCCTTGAGTTCCCGACTGGCTACCCGGCCAGAGAGGATTTTAATGCAATATAAAGACTAAAGATAAGCATTTATTCTTTGAGGTATTAACGATAATTTTTTACGAAACAGTTTTCAGTGATGCCCTTAAAAAACCATAACTGGATGGCGGCAGCATTATCGCAAGTTGAGGCTGAGACGACGTTAGCGCGAGTCTGCAAATTTATTTTAACAGTAGAGTTTTTCTTTTGTAGATGGACCAGGTTTTAGTCATAACCCTCAACTCGGGACGCTATATAGTAGTATGTGTGTGTAGAGGTAATAGATCGCAATTTTATCTAATATTGCCGAAATCTGAAATAAAGAGATATTCTGTTTGGTACTGGAGCTACGATTATATTAGGTGATTCTTGGGGAGCATACGAGGGCTTTCCGGAAGGTATAGCTCCATTTTGAATTGGTGGCCGCGTTGTAACTTGGCTGCCAGTCACAGGAGACCTTACTGTACATCCATGAATAGCCACTCTCTCGTGGGGCTAGTCAGTCGGCAGTGAGACGCCGTTGACTGAACTTATGTACTGTGGGAGCTTCGTATTTACAATGACCAAGCGAGAAGATCAGCTACATCACGACACTGCGCCTGCCCATTGTACAGCTGTCGTGCAGGTTTTTTGGCAAAACATCACATCACCCACGTCTGTCAGCCCCCTACAGCCCAGATTTGACAGCCTGCGACTTACGGCTTTTCCCAAAGCTAAGAACGCAGTTGAAAGGGAGAAGATTTGTGAATGCGACAGTCACACAGTACACAAGCTCAATCAACGACGTCTCACTGCCGACTGACTAGCCCCACGGGGGAGTGTCTATTCACGAATGCGCAGTAATGCCTCCTTTGACTGGCTGCCAAGTTAGATCAAGACCACGCGAACGTTTCTCGAGTTATTCAAATGGACGGATACTTTCCGGACAACTCTCGCACATATTGTTATATTGCTTGTACACATGGATACATGCAATTTTAAAATCTTTGCATTTGATAAAAACACGTAGCCTATTACAATTGTGTGCAGGAGCAGGAAGCAAAAAGTGAATATAACTTCATTCCAAAGACAAATACTTACAATTAAGTTACTATTAAATTACAGGTGCAATTGCAGTGCTTTGCTTCGAATCCTCAATAATTAATTGAAAACGCCTGTGGTTTTACTGCAGACCTTCGGCTAGACAAATCTAATTCAGATTTGCGATCTTCTACGATATTACGCTGTGTAAAGTGCTAGTTCCTTCCTGACATTTAGGGTCAAACTATTGCTCCAAACTTCAAGAGTAATAGCGTCTTGTACTTATTGAATCTTGAAGGGCGCTGACGTCATCTACATAGCTGCGGCAGACTGCAGTGACCATAATTCATTTCAATTCCCCACATATGTAGAACACAGTCTCCATTTTTTATGTTTTGCTGACAGTGCATCTCAGTATAATCTTAGTAAATAAACAATTTAATGCACAAAATCTTGTCTTATAATAAGTTTATTATATGCCTCTACATGTTTCGAGCACTATGTGCTCATCATCAGGAGGTCAAAATTTTATTATACAGCATCTGGTATCATCACACTCTGTAGGTGGCCGTCCGGTGCACAGTTTGAGGGAGTCCTCTCTCAACCTGTGCACCGGACAGCCATCTACAGGTGTGACGATACCAGATGCTGTATAATACAATTTTGACCTCCTGATGATGAGCACATAGTGCTCGAAACATATAGAGGTATATAATAAACGTATTATAAAACAATAATTTGTACATTAAGTTGGTTAATTACTAATATTAATCTTCATTTTGTCTCATTATGAGTCAAATTCCAAGCGGTCTATTTACGTGGTAAGGAGTCAGTCTTTAACTTGACAAGCAAGAAGATGAGGTAACTGAAACAGAATACCAGAAAAATAGAAGCACATTAAAATCTGAAATTTGAAATTTGTGTTTTTTAAATATCTCTATTAAATTCCCGTATTTCCAAAATTAAATCTTATATTTATATAAATACATATTCTTCCTGATATTATGGTCATGTTTTAAGGACACGAATATGATTTGGTTTGATAGAAAGATGAAACTGAAAATACGTCTTTCTGTTCATCCCCTTTATCGTCAGTGTATTCAAACTTCAAAACAGAGGTAAGAAAGGAGAAGAGTAGAGAATAATGTTTAACTTTCAACTAAACGTAACAACATAATTCCAGTTATACCGCAACAATTCTGATAAATTTCGAATATTCATCTAATTTATATTTCTTTGAATTGCTTCTTTAGGTTATCCGAATGAAAAACTTATTATTGCAAACATACCATTAAAATATTTAATTCATTAACTGGTTTGTTCTAAATGATTCCTTCAAGGAATGAAAGTCAGCTTTAAAAACAACTGGTACTGGCCAGGACACGTGTAATTCTTTATGCCACTTAGCCTCTTCTACATTAAGTGTTATTAGAGATCGAGATATGCACGCCCGCGTTGTGTTTTGACCATCTACATACTTTCCAGGTCACGCGAAGAACGAATTATCTGTACTTTTATAGCTTGGGACAATTTTTTTTCTTATCCCCCAAAAGACTATGATGAAAATTTGATCAGACGATACACATCCATGTAAACCATTCATAAAACAACACTATATTCTTCCTAAATTAAACTAAACTCCGTGGCCTTAGTCCGCACGCGAACTATACCGACAGAGCGGCCGCCGCCGGTCGGCGAAGTTAGTGCCAACTTTTGCGGATAGAGGGGTGTCACGTGGTCAGCGCA
>Ga0131853_10022755_pt1 | contig 11333 bp, 8 predicted proteins | sample TergutLab28metaG_FD_92764 | JGI IMG/M metagenome (GOLD analysis project Ga0131853, IMG submission 92764) | Labiotermes labralis P1 segment gut microbial communities from Petit-Saut dam, French Guiana - Lab288 P1 (version 2) (version 2) | ecosystem: Host-associated > Arthropoda: Insects >...
AAAAAAAAAAAAAAAAAACCAACAAAACAAAATAAATTTTAACAAAAACACTTTTTAAAAAAAAAACAAAAACTCTCCAACAAACACGGGAGGAAAAAAAATTAAAAAGGGGGGGGGGGGGGGGGGGGGGGGGGGGGGGGGGGCAGTCGGGGCTAAACGGCATTCATGTTGGAAGTATCAGTATCAGATGGTGAAGTGTAAAGTGTACAAAAGAAACAAGAAAATCTTATTTTCTTCTGGTGAGGAAAATTGGGGCTTGTATTATATTCTTAAAGTTGATCAAGAACAGGGTTAAACTCGAGTAGCGAATAGAAAAGACAGTGACAGCAAAATGTGTACATGAGATTCAGTGCACGAAATATGATGATTAAATGACTGAAATACTGGCATCTTGTTGGATTTTTAAATTATATATAAACCATGCTATACTCAAGTAGTGACAAAATAGGAAATAGAGAGTGAGTGGGGGAAAAGAGAAAAGTTTATCAAGTGACAATTAAATAGCTAAGTCTGTACATGAGGTGCTAAATACACTAAGATACACATAACATGTAATGTTCTAATATACAGGAAAAATGCGATATCCAGCAGTCCTTTGGTCCTGCTGGTGAGACACACACTAAATTTTATGGTATATATTTATTACAAATGTCCAAGCCTAATTTCTGAAGACCAATGAACTGTTTGAGAACCACTGTTCTTACTCAACTGGCTCAATATGGGAAGATCAGATGTCAGTATTACAGACTGCTCAACTATTAAACTATTTAAGTTAATCTCTTGTTTCATTTTAGAGTCTGCTTCCCTCTCAGAGATTCCATCATGAAATAGTTAAGAACACACCGCTGAACAGTCATAATTCAGATGCCTGTCAAGTACAGAGAGCAATGCTGACAATTTCAACAACATTAAATATATTCTGATTATAACATAGGATCCTGATGGGTACTAACAAACATCATAACCTCACCTTCAGGTCTTCCATTCTTTGTTTTATTCTTTTCCGCATTTCTCGAAATCTGTAACAGCAGAAGAATAAATATTAAGAATTATTTCCAAAAGCATTTTTCAGAAGTTGAGTATTGCAGAACAAAGTGAAGTCTTAGGATATGTGTGTGTGTGTGTGTGTGTGTGTGAGTGAGAGAGAAGGGGGGGGAGACAAAGATGTATAACCTCATAAGACACCTCTGTGAAAATGAAACAAATCATGCTCATTAAGCAGGAGAGTGTCTTAAAATGGTAAGCCTGAAAAATTACCCATTTTCCCAGCCACACCACATTTTAAGTTCTTCAGTGATTTTGTCACTGTCCTAATTACAAGTCAAATTTTTCTTTGTTACGAGCAGAACTGGTAGATGCACAGCCTATTTTTTCCAGAACAATTCCATGAGTAACTAATTTAGTGTATCACACTTCACTGATTTCACCTTTTCTTGGCCCAGCTGTTCAGTTAAGAGACTTTGCAGGTGCTGTGTCCAGATCTGATACAAATTTATTTAAAGTTGACATGGAAACACCAAGTTCTTCAGTGACTCCTTGTATGCAGAATATATTAAGTAGTATCCACCTTGATACAATGTTCAGTTTATTTTTTAACCTTCCAACGACTGGATTGGTTTAAATTTTATTACATCATTTATGAAAAACATGAATATTATGTGAACAGAAGAAGATAAAATTATGAAATAAATGGCATTGTGTGGAAAATAAAACAGAAATTATGCAGCATATCTTAAAAATGCAATAAATTTCCTTGTTGCCTGAATATATAATATGGATTTCTGGGGGTGTTACGTAATGTGCATTCGCATATGCAAACACAGGTCATTTTTTACGTGCCGTACTGATCAAACATTCAATAATTAATCATTCTACATGACAAATACTGTACACACATATGATATGCAAAGTAAACACATACAGTACATAAATTTTGTACTCACAGTACTTCAAATTACTGATATGAAAGTAAAACATCTACACAGTCACAACACACTCCATTAAAACCTTGACTCTTCACCTTTTAGACTGCCCATTCAAAGTTTTTTTTACAATGCAATGACAATGTTCTGGACCTGAATTCCTTTCTCTGTTGATAGCAATAATGCAAAAATCATCACAGAGGCTTACATGATCATGATAGTCCCTTATATATATAACCTTGTAACAGATCAGGTCTTCAACACTAACAGACTTCAGACCACTGACCAATATGACAGATGACAGAAATTACAAATAAGCCACATCATGCGATGCAAAATGTGTGTGTGAAAATGAAAACCTTAGAACTGTGAGCATCATGTCACCACACATTTGAAACAAACTGAACACACGCAAACTTGGAAAATGTGGTACAGAATTTCTGTGAAAACCTTCTTCAAAGCACAAGATATATGTTGCATTGTGAAAGTTTCATGCTTCTTGACGGGATATCCTCTTAAGTAGGAAACATGCTAATAGAATAACATATAGTGTAATCACATGGAAATATTTTGGTACTAAATTATTTTGACATCCAATACAGTAAACATCTTCAGTCTGGTAACATGAAATTGGATTCACTGTATTTACTAGCCAAGACTTTCAAGGTTTGTGGTATGGCATACAATATGTAATGAGAAGCCAATACCCAACCTGGAAACTAAAGCCAGAACATAAAAGGGATGGTGACCCTACATAACATACATCTGGCACAGAATTAAGTATAGTGGTTGGTTTGATCTCCAACAAGAGACAGGAGAAGGGACAACAATCAATATAGGTGTTAAGTTTTTTTTTTAATGCCACAAGTTACAATGCAATAAGCACACACGTATATGCCGAACCTTCCAATACACTGCAAAAACCAATGGTTCCTACCTTGGTAAAAAAAAAACTATGGTTTACACGGATGTGAATAAGGCATCCACTGATGTAAACAAAACACAGAACAGAGACTGAAAATATCTACATTTACCTTCCAAATTTCAACATTTATGACAAAAGCCACAAAAATCCTCGCATTACATCATGTGTAATAAATAACATGTGACTAAAATATATGTACATATTTTTTAATAACAAAACATTACCCTACTTAAATAGAAGAGCTTTTAATTGTATTACATATATTAATTTTGTTTCAGCTTCCAACAACTGCTTATTATTAAAAAAAAACTTTGATATATCACTGACTATAAAAACCATTCATTTTATACTGTTTTTAATATATTTTTATATATTTTTAAGTCTTATGGAATCCCATACTACATGAATGCTATTTGCACTGCATGCACCTCATTCTAAGTTTTGTACAGACGGCCTGATGATAGTCAATTGACTGAAACATGCCTTCATGATAAAAATAAAATATATTGTTGTGTTTGATTGAAATCACCAGAAACTATTTTGGCTTTAGTTACAAGTGTTAAGACTGGGAATGACAATTACGCAACACAATTTAAAATAGGTGAGCATCAAATGAAAGTCACTCTAAGGGTAAACTAGTTTAATTCCCTCATCTACCAAAAACTTTCATAACAAGAACACCACTACTAAACACTAATATCCAGGAAGCCTGGAAGTAGGGGCACTATATCTTGTTCTAAGAGCCTATCAAGTTTAAGACTATGAAACAAAACACTTGCCAAATATAAGGTGACCTTGAATGTAAGGCAACCCCCCTTCAGAATCTTCATCCATAGAGTTATTTAACCATTTGACACCAAAATTAAATTCCGAGAGCAATCTGAACAACCCCCAATTTAAAATTACAGGTTTTAAATTTTTAATGAGAACTCTTACAACAATGCAACACCGAAAGAAAAAAACCATAAGAGGGCTGCACAAGAATGGCCCTAATTGGTTGACCCATATGCTGCATCATTTGGGAATTGAATCCAGCATCCTGCAACACAGCATATGCATCGCTTGTAGCATATTTGGCTGTAACACTTACTTTGACCTAACTCTCCTTGCTTCCCGGTCCTCTTCTTCCTGATACCTTTCCAAGATGGCACGGCACTCAGCTACGCTGAGGTTCAGGAACTGCGCAACCTCATTGCTAATTTCTACCGTATTCTGGCGATCCATCAGAAACAACTTTGCCACATCTTCATGTGGCCCCAACATCACACGCACTAACAAAGGATATTCATCATCGCGCAATCGACGTTGCTCTGGAACAGGACACCTACAACTAGAAATACATCATCCACTTCCTTGTGCAAGAGACACAATCCAGTGTGTGCCACTCCACAAGCATCCTTACCTACTAGTCTACTTACAGTGTCACAACAAACTCTCACCACCAGGATGGTGTAGCAGTAAAATTCTAGACTTTTAATGGACAGATACCCAATTTGAATCCTGACTGTTTCAAGAATTTTTATAGTATCATCATAAATACCAGGACAGCAGTGTCTTAGAATAGGGTAGTTCTTCCAAACCTTACCTAGCCATACTTCAAGATAATCATCTCGTATCCTGTGATGCTATAACCTCTGTACGTGGGAACACCTTCCACCCCCCCCCCCAAAAAAAAGTGGCAGCAGCAGCAGCTTCCAAACACTAACGAGCACACAGGACAGTTACAAGACTAAATAATTTAATCCATACTTGTAGCACATAACAGGAAAACTTGGATCCTTGCAAGGCAGATTAATCAAATAGAGTAGACCCCCAATTTAAGCTCTCTTGATTTACGATTTTCCAGCATTTTAAGTTCATCTTCTGTGATCCCAGCCAAAACCCTACACAAATAATGTACAATTTTTCTCAACTTAACTCTTGATCTTAAGCTTTTCTTGCATTCAGAACACAACATTTTGGTCACCACACTGTTTTTAAGCCTCAGAATAGGGTTTGTGTTTACATCTTAGGAGACTGGGCTGGATAAATAACACCACATGGAAGTGGTGTCAGAACCAATCATAAACTACTGCAGCAGTGTACTATCAATTCTCAAGACTTAGCGTGCATGTAATTAGTCAAAAAGCTGGTGACAGAAGCCATTTACATATAAGCACATTTTTAACTCAATAGTTATGTGATCATGAAACATGGATATAAACTACACAGAGACTGATCATACAAGAGGCCAACAAAAGAACAGACTCATAATGCTGTGTGCAGTGAAAACTTTGGTTACAATTTATTTTTCAAACTTATCGTATCTGTCCCATAACATAAATATAAAAATATAAACATAAACTGGATTGAAGAAAAAAATAAATTAAGTTTCAATTCACAACAGAGAATATGTTTTTGTAATTTATTGTTTGACTCTGCACAACCCCCTCTCAAGAGTGTTTATGACTTAAGGAATAAAAAGATCATCTTCCCAGACAAACAAACCCCAACTGGGGGGTTCTACTGTATTATACTGGAACATTGTGAACAATGTCATAAACAATAAATAGCTCACAGCACCAGTCCACACAAAATCTACTGACCATTTGGTATAGCATACCTCCATTATCCCTGACAACGAAGAGAGCGAAGTTGACTGGCTTGCTGTCCACTTTGTATTTCTCCAACAAGAGATTGATAACTTCCTGTGTGTTGACGAGGGATGTGATCCATACACTCATCTGGCTACCATGTGGAGGTGTAAAGAAACTGGTCTCCCGATTATAGAAATGGCCATTGATCGAACACCTCCGTTTCAGTTTAGTCCTAGATCGCCTCCTGCCAGGCCGACGCCTGATTGCTGTTGAACCTGTTTTTGCTGCCCGTCTCACAACTCCTTCCACATTATCGCCATCCTCCCAACTTAGAAGTCCTTCTACATTATCTCCATCATCCTGTCCCACAAATCCTTCTACATTATTTCCATCCCCAATTTCACTCAAAGCCCTCTCCAGCTGATCTTCATATTCATCTGAAGCATCTGAATTATGATAAACTCCAAAATTTGTATCTTCAGTTGCCATACGCCTATTCTGATGTCTCTGCAAACAGTCTGGCCCACTCAGAGAGCGATTCAGGTTTTTTTCCCAATTACCATATGGTGATTCCAATACATCAGGACCCTGTTTATCAGCACTTTCAATAATACAGCCATCCTTCAGAGAAATGCTCTGCTTTTGCTCAGACAATGATACTGTTCTGTTATCCAACTGAAGATTGCAACCATTACTCTTTAGGCCATCACTACCTTCACTCAAAACACTATGAGTTTCATCCAGACTGGACTGAGTAGAAAGAATATGACCAGGTCCTTCCAAGCTAGACAGACTCGACACACTAGGCAGGGATATGGGCATTGTTTGGTATAATTTATCTGCCTCATCCACCTTCCTCTCCACCTTAAAAGAAGTAAACATACTGAGAAAATACATTTTCCTTAAACATACTGCTATTCAGGATAATTTAATTTTATAATCTACTACTATAATAAGCAAATACGTTACATGAATTTTTTTACGTTTCGCTGAACGTGCATCTCAGCATATTTATCTCAGTATTTAACCAACCTGATGCACAAAATTTGTTTCACAATAAGTTTTATTTATTTATTTGTTTCACAATAAGTTTTATTTCATGCCTCTACATGAAACATGTAGAGGCATGAAATAAAACTTATTGTGAAACAAATTTTGTCCATCAAGTTGGTTAAATACTGAGATAAATGTTACTTGTAGTTTCAAATGACATAACACCATACAGAGGTGCAGCCACAAAGCAGTCTGAAATGCGGCTTTAACATTCAGATGACAGACCGATGGCTTGTACTTTTATACGTCATTATGACTCCTTTGACTGTCATCGTAGATTACATTCTGTCACAACAACTCTATACCCTGTGAATTCCACTAAGTTTTCTTTGGAGGTGAATGCAGTTAAAACCTTAGTGTACAAAAGACCCTAAGTGAAAGCATATAAACATTAACCTGTATGATTATATGAGACCATATGCTGCTCTCTAATATGTACTGGGAAATGGCCTAGCATGCAATATTCTGGTCTGTGGTAACAATTTACATGTCTATGCTATGCCAGAAAACTTATGCAATCAAGAGATACAACTGGCATTTAAATACATCTCATAAAGGTTCAAGAAAAATCTTGATGTCAAGTAAGGATTTAACAGTACATAATTTCATTCAGTACTAAAGACTTTACAACAGAAAGGTTAGATTATATTAATCACATACGTCCAAAATGTGTGCTAAATGCAAACTAAACACATGCCGAAATATGGATAGTGTATTCTGCAAAACTGTAACCTATGCTAAAACAACCCCATAAACGTAATGGGATACATTTGTTTTGGATTCCAGTGTGTGCAATTGGAGAATAAAGCTGCATTGCAAAATACAGTAATACTGTAGTTGCTGCCTTTAATTTTCTGTGATGTTACATGGCACAGGTTGATAGTTACAGAAGTTCTGAGATAACCTACTGGGAACATCATCAAGAATCAAGCAGTTACCAACTACCAACCTATGCCACATAAGATCCCAGAAGAGTGATGGCCTCAACTACATCATGGCAGAAGCCTGAAATCTTGGATACTGCAGTCGTACACAGAATACAGAAAGAGAACCGAGGACTGTAATGTCACATTACTATGACAGGTGGAAGAAGTGTGAAAGACAGAACGGGAACCCAAATCTTCAGTTTTCCTAAACTGTTACCACATACATTATCCCCAGCCCTGCTATGTATGGAAAATCAAGGGAATTCTCTACACAATTTAGAGTTACAAAACTTCATTTTGAATCTTGTTTATTTTGTGTCCACATGTGTAACAATGAATGAGCCTGCAGACCACAGACAACTCACTGGAAAGTCTGCTGGTCCAGAAACCATAATGTATGAAGACAAACTGTAGAATTTTATCAACTCTTAGACCATCACTATATATATATATAATAATAATAATAATAATAATAATAAACCCTCAGTGTTCTGAATACATAAACATGTAATGAAGTATCATACATAAAATCAAAATAAAACCTGTCTAACCTGCAGTAAATCATCAAGTTCATCCCAATCTATTTGCTTAATATCCAACTTGTTAGGCAGAGTTAGCGATTTGAGCTTATGCTCAGATGACAATGAACTTGAAGTTTCTGATCCACAGGTTTCGCTGCTGCAAGTGACTCCATCACAATCCTTAGCACTTTCAGCAACACTATCAGCCACATTTAAACAATTTAAATTGGAAACCTATCAAGAACAAAAAATCAATCAGCCACTCATTTAAATTTCACATCAGCAATACTGCAATCACGTAACATTAATATTTACTATACTGAGTCAACTGTCAGTGATCCTTGTTCCAAATGTTCACTATTCAGCAATGAACACTGGCTTATATTACAATCAATGTCAAAGGCAACATCCTTTGTATACCAAGAAAGAAAGACAGCAGCACTAGTGTATCCACATCATGTAAAGAGAAATAAGAGAGGAATATGACACTTCAACACTGCTCTCATCATCATGGTCCATTACACACAACTTTACTGTTGCAAGATATGATACAGATTACACAGACAACATGTTTTGGCCTATTTCTCCAGGCCATCATCAGACCTAAGTAAAAGGTAAAGGCAAAGCTGTTCCTATCCATGCCATGAAGCAGACGGGGAGTCAAAGTATAGTTCTATGCTTTATTAACCTTGGCATGACACTAAATGGAGACAAGCAGTGCACTTCATGCCTCAGCCACTTTATTCCCACTGAACAGGAGACTGGGCAGGCACTGGAACTGGTCTGGACAATATGGAGAAGGGGGAAAAAAACTCTTGGCCCTGCCAGGATTCACACCCCAGATCATCCACACTGTAGCACAGTCACTATACCAACTACACTATTCAAGCTCCCATCATGTGAGACTAGAAATATATATATATATATATATATATCACATTTGTTACATTACATTCAATTTACTTGAAGATGGAGGTATCAGTCTTTCACAAGGAGTGGTAATGTAACCAGCTCAGATGTGTTATAGAAAACTCTTTGTCACTAACAAGATTAAACGTTTACTTTACATAATCATTTAATTTGCCACTTTATATCCTCTCCTCTTTTCCCTACCACACTTTACATTTCCCTTTCATTACTATGTACATAACATGGTATGCACATAATCTAAACAAAGCCAACAAAACACTAATAATTAATATGTGAACTCCTGCAATCAGCGCTGGGTGCTGCTAATTAATGGAAGAGTGAAACGAAATGCATCTCTCAACCGCCAATTCACAGATCTGTCCACATCATCCTGTGCTTGACATTGCAACATTCACTGTACTATGTTAAAGACAGTGTGGAAATGAATATGTATGTGCATATCATAACTAATACCACGGTGTAGTCTTACTGAACAAGTCAACAGGGTCTCAGGTAGACCTGAAATTCCCCACATTTTACAGAACCCAAAGGTTCATCACAATGTTCACAGAAGCCTGCCACTTATTCCTTCTCTGCCGGATGAATCCAGTCTAGATCCTCTCATACAGTTTCTTTAATATCATCCACAGCCACTGCATGGAGTGTAAATATTAGTGCTCAAATGACATGCAATGGCACTTCTGACTTACACTTAGAGAATGCTATGCTCTCTTGCACTATGTATTCATATGCTTAAGCAACCAGAGACAAAGCTAATTAATATGGAGAAGGACTCAGTAACATGGACTTTCACATATTTATAACAGAACCAAAAATCATATTGGTGACATGACTGTTCAAGTCAAAAACAGCAAACATTATTACTCTGTGGTAAAGGCATTTCAATTTTTGGCATTTTACTAAAACGTCCTGTAACACGTCACACCTTCTGTGTACCAGCACTTGACAAGTGAAGATACTTACTTCGAAATCTACACCATTAAAGATTCCACTTCTACATGAATTACGTTTCCGTATCGTGACCACCGTTCGTTGGTCATCGTCTTCTTTCAGATGGATCATACCCAAAACACCCCAATGAATTCGTAAGGCTCCTTCCAAAACTAAACGACCATTTACCTGTATCAGTAAATAAAACAACATATAATGGAGCGAGTAACGGGAAACTCAAGTAAGACATGAACAATACACAAAACTGTTGTTTCTCACTTCCACTAAATGTTTCATTTTTGACATACATTCACACCAGTATCCATTTGAAGATTACAATGTCTGGGACATAACACCGTATTGAATGGTAATTCACTACTGACATCTGCCTCCATCCTCAGGACAACAAAATGATGCAGAAAGAGGCAAAAAGAAAAGATAACTCAAGGATAATGGACAGCCAAGTGACAGAAACCTGAAGAAACAAAGGTACAGTTACAGCAAGCAAATGCAGCATTGGGAGGTAGGATGAAATAATGACATCAAGATGGAAGGAGAGCAAATGAAGAAGGTGAGGGGAACTCGAAAGTAGTAGTCAAAAGTCCTTGTTAGCTCATGAGAGGGAAGGGTGCCTGGTCCATAGTTTCACATACCACAGTATTCACATTATCTGTAACGGCATACACTAACGGTCACACTCATACTGTACTCTTACTGCTTAGGAAAACTTTCGTTATTATTATGCAAACAACATAGTATTAAGATTCTATTCTACACTACAGGAAGTTTTACATCTTAAGCACAAGAAATTCCTATTTTGTACAATATTTACTTATTTGTAACTACATTTAAAATGGCAACAAAATAACAACATTGGGAAAAGAAACCTGTCACCTGCATAATTAGTAATTTAATATTTCAATAAGGACATAAACTGCAAAGCCAACCCACAGGTTGAAATCAAAACCCCACAAAACTAAAACTTATAATAAGACCATAATTTCTTGTACATGGAGTTACGGTTTATGTTGCCATCCTACAAACTATCTCACTTTTACTAACAGGCTTACAAGAAAAGCACGTGTGTGTGAAACATTTATGAGTTCTGAATTAGAAGGAAACTATTTAAAGGATAACCACAAAGTCACCTGGATGGACAAAAAAACAAACAATCATCCAGAAGACGAAAAACTTTAATGAAAAGCTGAGATGAATATGTATAAACATGACAGAAATTGAAATTAGCCATGCCAACAGCAGAATTTGAATATACAAGCCTAAGAGTAAAGGTCACTATAACTTTTCATGCCTTTAAAACTGACAGCCAAGGAAAACTTATTTAAAATACAAACATACTGGCTTCATACAGATATATATTCAGGATATTAAAGTTCACGTAATATGTTACAACCTAAGTAAAATAAAATTACTGTACGAGGTCTGTTAGAAAAGTATCCGACCTTTGGCCGGGAAAAAGAAACTGGCTTACTTGGAGCGTTGGACACCTAATCACCCTCAAAGTAGTTCCCTTGGGACTCCACACACTTCTC
>Ga0131853_10022756_pt1 | contig 11332 bp, 5 predicted proteins | sample TergutLab28metaG_FD_92764 | JGI IMG/M metagenome (GOLD analysis project Ga0131853, IMG submission 92764) | Labiotermes labralis P1 segment gut microbial communities from Petit-Saut dam, French Guiana - Lab288 P1 (version 2) (version 2) | ecosystem: Host-associated > Arthropoda: Insects >...
AACGGAGAGTATATACCATGTTTAAAATATTCAGTACCTATATTTGTTGAATAAATATATAAAATGCAACTTTAGAGGTTAGCGGTGCGGTACGACCAATATAGTTGACATTAGGCGTCAAAAAGGTTAAGGATTTCTTGTCCCTATAGAATTTAGTCCGTAGGAAGAGACAGGAGGAAAATTTAATCATTCTTCTAGAGAACCTATGCACTTTAACACGTGGTTCCACCTTCAGTTCCTATGCTCGGACCTATCTTCAACACTGCAGGTAGAGACAGTCTGTTTTACCAAAACGTCAGTGCTAATCCACTGACCTGTGCGGTGTCCAGATACTAGAAGTCTACAATCTGAACAATCTCGACCGTGAAGACTTGGAAAATTTTACCAGTACGGCACATTGCGTAGGTACATAGTGTTAAAAAGGCTGGTGACAGCAAGAAGACTGAATGAGGACAGTGGAATTAGCTTTTCGAAGAGTTTTAACACTCAACGACTTTGCTAATCATGTGTCACATGAAAGACGGGCAAAAGGATACGGCGGAGAAATAACAAAAAATCTGAAATAAGGTTCAGAGATATATTGTTTTATTTTTACTTTATCCAAATATATATATATATATATGTACATACGAAAATATGTGTAAATGTGTATACATAAATGTATATGAGGGGGTGTTATGCTTATGTAGACCAGAAGAATCATAATGAATCCTCACAGGGGCCTTGGGATTAACCATTTTCAGTATTAGTTCTAGATTATGTATATCGCTGCAATTATTTCGTGAGTCGTCATTCTTCTGCATACGGAGACACTTCCGAGCGTGGGACTATGTTTTAAAATATACACCCTTTATATAAGAGGGGTTAGATTTTCCTCCTGTCCGTCCCTAGGGACTAGCGCATTAATCACATCCAGAGAATGGCACACAGGAAAAGGGGCGTCTGGGGGTTCTGTCGTTGCTATGACAACCTAGAGAAATCTAATAGGGAGGACTCTCCTTCCACCCATACTGCACCCCCACACCTTCTTTCCTCATACCATACCCCCCCATCCCCAAAGCTCCAAATTGTCTGAATTATCATTTCAAAATGCAAAGAAAATATAGGACTGTGAAATGGGTTTTAATTGCCAGGGGAGTTTTAGAGACAGACGCAGTTTTTGAAGGATAGGGTGTGAGGAGGGGGTGGAGACGCGACAGAGTTTGTGCGATGCTCAAGGCGCGGCGCGTACGTCCCACGAATTAGACTGATAAGATGTTAAGAAGGAAGCTGTGTTTCAACTGCAGAGCACGTTGTGTTCTTGAATTGCTCGCATGGATGCCAGCCTTTTTTTTTTATTTTACCTTAGAAGTGTGCTTCATGTTTGTTCTCAGTTGTTGGAAATGCTGCAATTAATCGTTTCTTTGTTTAACCTTTCAAGTTTAGTTTGTCACTTGCCACAGGTAATTCACCGCGCGCTGGGCTGTCGGCGGGGTGGGCTACGTTAATACGATAAGCGAGCCGACAGGAAGCGGCAACCGATAGTAGTCACATAAAATGATATTCTTTATGTAATTCAGCAGAGATTCGTTTTGAAGTAATGTTTTGTAATAATTCAGTCACTTTTACAAACCTAAAGTTTCGTTAATAAAGCAATTTCAATTTCTTAGGCTATAATACAGAGGCGAATAGTGTAACCATTTACACACCGACACGTGTCCGTCATCCATCTTGCTAGACACGTCACATGAGCGACGGTCAAAACTATACTACGAAGAAATAACTAAAAATCTAAGAAGGCATGTGGGGTGTAGGCCTATTTTAAGTAATTAGCTATGTAATATTTTTCTTATTAATGAAATTGTGAAGAGCGGACCACTTAACGGCCATAAATGACTGTGATGAGCTTTATAATGCTGGGATTATTTCCATTATAACGCTCTCAGATTATGTTGTTGTCAGACATACGTGGTTGTTGAGTTACTAATGAAATGTCTCTTCATTTCCAGACAACCGTGTTCAGAGATGCAGTAATTGTCTTGACTACAGAGTATCCAATTTAATGGCAGATTGGTTTGCGTAAGCTGTTACGGAAAGCTTCCTGCGGCAGAAGCCGGCCTTGCTGTAGCAGGATACGGAAACCAGTCTGCTCTTAAAATGTACATATTCTGTATAATAACCGTTTCCTTATCCTTTATGCTTGGTACCTGCTAATAGAGTTTAAGAATCGAGAGGTATCTTATGCGTATTGGACCGTGCATCATCTTGATATTTGAATAAAAGTAGACCAACTTTATGACACTTGCTTTATTACGTCAATTTACTGCTCAACATATTTCAGATGTTAATATATCTATCTTCAGGAGCTTGCGACTACTTGGTGCGTTATTGTGTAGGCTGACTTGAGGCGTGCTGGTGTTATGTAGCGGGACTGTCTGTTGGTGATGTAGTATCCGAGTGCAGGCTGAACCAAAGTGTTTCAGCCTGCACTCGGATACCACATCACCAACAGCCAATCCCGTTACATAACACCAACACGCCTCAAGTCAGCACAATACAGCCTACACAATAACGCACCAAGTAGTCGCAAGCTCCTGAAGATGGATGTATTAACACCTGAAACATGTTGAGCAGTAAATTGACATAATAAAGCAAGTGTCGTCAAGTTGGTCTACCTTTATTCAATTATTCAAAAATCGAGAGGTAATTCAGTTTCCGGTGGCCAGTGACCGATTCATGGCCAATATTGAAACTGAGGGCGAAGGCAGTGAAGTTGAAGTGCATCGTGATATGCGTTAAACCTGTTTGGAAGAGGATGATATAGCGGCTGATATAACATTGAGAATAGGAAGTAAATGAGCAGAACAGGCGCCAAGCAAATTTACTACGACGCACTCTTGTTTGCCGTCTCTGTCTCACTCATTCGGGTACAGGCGCGATATTTCGATTTGAATCCTCATGAGGAGGACTCTTGGTGAATATTTAGATGGTGATTGTATGTGAAGGAAAAGGGATAGAAAGAAAATGTGGTGGGAAGAGAGAGAAGCAAGTAGTCTATATAGGGCTAATCTTGGGCATTATTCATGTGGGGGCTTTCTCGAGCTAATAACACACGAAGTCGAGGGATGGTCCATGGGGGAATGAAAAGCGAGAGAGATGGAAATAAAAGAGGATGGCTGTATGAGAATGACATAGATGAAGAAAGCAGAAGAGAAAGAGGTTAGATGTATTCATTCTTCTTCAGCAAGTATCTCATCCTACTGCCTTCTACCTTTTCTTGTTTTATTCCTTATGCTTTTTCTTGAGTCCGGTGCCGACTCCTGCTTGCTGGGTGCAGCACATTGATGCATTTCGGGAATAGTATAGAGAAATGAATATAGAAGAGAGAAGTAACGTAGAAGCCATATTCCCTCCCACCAACATCACCACTACCAACACCTCACCCTTCAAAAAAAAAAGTCTCTTCGCACACAGGTCCCACATTTCTGCCGCTGCTGCTGCCTTGAAAACTCCGATAATTTACATTCTGCGCCTTAGAATTAGGTTCTTCACTGTGAAGCGGTGGTGGTGAGGATATGTACTTTTTTTTTACTTCAAATGCAAAAAGTTTTTCTTCGCATTTTTTTCTTCCGTCTCCTTCACTCCTCGCCTCTTACATCCTCCTAATCAGAACTCGTGAGCCTCCTAACATCCATCTCTCAGTTCTGTCGACAAGTTCCGCCCGGTAATGCAACATCTTCAGACCCTGTAATGAGAATTATTCCGTCCATGTGTAGGCGTGTTCATCTAAGAGCGAGGTGAAAGATCTGTTGTGTGAATAACAAAGACGGCATGTTATTTCTAGCATCTGTCAAGGTTAAATACCACGCCACATTGCATCAAGTTATATGTGCCTGTACTGACATTGAGTGTGTATTTATTTTTATGAAAATTGTGCGTACGTCAGCCTAAAGATTTAACGTCGTTTTAGTGCTCAAGCACTTCATTTTCTGAATAAATTGCTTTGTTCTTCAGGTTGGAGTATTCTTTTGCTAAAACAAGTACTACTTACTACTAGTAGTACTATTATTACCGTCTTCAGACGTTAGGCTGGAAACCTGTTCTGATATTTTTTAAGAGTGCTAGCATAGCTAAAGGCTGTGCTATGGTTCCGACTGTTAGTCACCTGCCTGTTACCACGGAGGCTTAGGTTCGATCCCAGGTCACTCTATTTTGGATTTATGGTGTCCAAAGTGGTACTGGTACTGGTGTTTCTTCTGTTAGCATTACCCCACCGATGCTCCGTATTGGTTCGTCGTGACATCAACGGTATATCGTGTCAGCAGTTATCGGCATCGTTAAGTTACACGCTTCAAAGGAAGCAACGATTTTCTTATGCTTAAATAGCTACCTTAAAAATATGTGAGGGAGTGCAGGAAAAGTTCAGCGCATTTGTAAATTCGGTGTATGGATGTAAATGGTCAGCTTCATGCTCGTTCCATTTTACCTCGAGGAAAACGCCCGCGGTACCCGGTGGATAGGAGGTTAAGTGGGTACCACACGTAGTGACGAAGATAAAGGGCCGTGCCGCTGCAGTGAATGGAACGCCGGTTAAAAGTCTCTAGATCAAGGTTTCGGAAAATGTGGTGCGCCTATAACTTATGACACGCCACCCATTTTTCACTTGTGTTTGACCTCAAAAAAAAATTCGAAATACAGCAAGGGATAAATATTCTAAATAATAAAACTTTACCCGCGTGTATTTATGTATATGTAGCATTGTTGGCGATATTATGTAACTCATCCCCATTGTCATTTACCACACTTTCAAATTTTATTATTTCAGTACAAAAAATAGGTGGTGCAATGAAATTGGTAAACTATATTTAGTTATACACCAGCGAAGTAATTTGAGAATCCGTGCTCTAGGTGAGGACAGTGAAGATATTACTTGCGTGAGGAGAGATAAAATTTATCATCTGTGAAGAAGTATTACATGTACACATGTAAGTATGCTTTAAAGCTAAAGACAAACCAACTAAAGTATATTGTCTTCGGACGCCTTTGTGACCTTGGTTTGAAGCACTAATGCTGTCACAAACTGCGGCCGAATTTAGGAATGACTTGTTTTTCCAAAATATTCTAAATTTTGGATTACATATTCAGAATGATTTGGTACACATACAAAGAACGCCAGACTATAATCAGCATGATATTAACCACAATATAATTCTCACATTGCTTGAGAAGTTCATTATTACAAAGTAATTGTTTAAAACTACTTCTCAGTCCGAAATTAATATTAACTTATTACTAGGGTACCTTAAATTTTCGGAGATGCATATTCTCAACGTGGAATGGTGTACAGAAAGATATATCGCGCGTTAATCTACCCTAAGTTTCCTTATGTTAGACGTACTTCAACACGAGAAGAAATGGACTTTTAAATGCGACGTTTTGCACTACAGCAATGTAGTTTACAAGTCGGAATGTAAGTTGTAGCTTCTTGAGATACATTGCTCTCGGAGTTTTATTGAAGGTTTCAATGGCCAATAGAAGCGTTACACAAGAATACTGTAATTTATAGTATTTGACTTTATGATGTACTCATAATTTAATCCGAGTTAGATAAACTCTAATATCTATTGCTTTCTGTTTATATAGAATAATATCTGGCACGTTCTGCAGCATCGCATCCTCTATGAGACCTGAGTTTCGTTACATGCGGTCATTAATTGTTTTGAAATATTTTCGTCGTTACGTTAATTGGTGAGATGGGAACTGTGTGAGGCTAAACCCAACAACCAGTTGGAATTTTACGTGGAGAGCGAAAATGAATGCGGTTTTGACAGTGAAATATAGAACAAGATTCTCTACGTAATGGAAATGAGATGCATACGAAAGGTTAAAGGAACTATATATAGTAAGGGTAAACGAGAGAGTTAATATTATCGACCCCTTTATTACAGTCCTGCTCCGACTGTTGTGAGGGCGTTAGATTAAGCGACTCTGCTCACGTCTCCCTTAACTTCTACCCCTATCGCCTTTACCCCAATTTTATAACGCCACTTTATTGAACCACAGAGCGTAAAATCTATCGATTCCTTCACATGGGGATGTCTTTCATTTCAGAGTTCCATTTTCTGTTTCAGAAATGTTTAGAGAAGAGGAATGATGGATATTAATATGTTGTGATTACGGGGCGTAATGTGACATCTGAATGAACAGTATTAAAAATATTACAGTGCATTCCAATAACTGTCCTGGAAGAATTAAACACCCATTTTTTTTCTCTAACAATTTAGTCACGTTCTTGATTATTTTGAACCCTAATTCTTATTTCCTACAAAACGTCATTACAGTAACTTTCGAGTGTGAGGTTTTAAACGTAATTATTGTAATGAGATCATATCCATGTGTGCTGGTCCAAACTCTGCGTTTTTCTCTCAGACGATCAGAGCCATCTGATATATTTATGTCTTGGATGTAACTGGTGACTGCTGACGAAGTGCTGTGACACGATATGCATGGCGAAGATGTGGCAAAGGTGTATGATTGTGAAGTTCGTCCTTCTTACTCTTGTTTCGCGATGAAGCGAGCAGTGTTATTAGCGTCTGTGTGTTTATACCCTTTGTGCTCACTCCGCTGTCGGTGTAATTTTGTCTATATTTCGCATTGTAGGACGAATACAAGAATGCATGAAGTGCAAAACGTTTTTTCTCTTGGGGCTTTCGCTCACGTGATTATTTAATTCATCTTCAAATATTGCGACATTTCATTCACACCAATTGTGTGGCAGATAAATGTGTAGAATGTCGTATTACTTATTCCTTTTCTTCTTTTATGTTTTGCTTGTGAGCTTGTTTTTCCAGTACTCATTCTTCTCCTGTTTCTTACCGTCTTTTATCATTTTGTCTTTCTTAAAGGAAAGTAATTAACACCTTCATAATTAGGCAAATATTGTTCAATTATAGTGAATTGTACTTGTAAGGAATACGCTATAGCAGTTTAAGATCCTGATTGATGGAGTGCCCTATAAATTTGGAAGAATAGTCTGTTTGAGACACCAAACTTTAATTTGCAAGTCGTTTGCATACGCTGTTCAGGAACTGCCTGAAGCTTCTGCGGACCTGCTCGTTGTTCTAAACTCCTATGAGTGTTTCTCGTATGGGTGAGTAACATTGGTTAGAGTCTCTACTCTGTGGCAGGGTTGAGCGGATTGAAAAGGTTGGCAAGACTGTGTGCCATGGGAATTGTAGAACCCAGCTAGCTGCAGCGCACGGGATTCCCCTTGGGATACGAACTAATCAGAGTTTTGGCGCAGAGTTTTCACAGCGGTGCATGTCGAGCACTCCCAAGCCTGCTGCGGCCACTTGGGAACGGGAGATGGAATGAAATGGAAAGGTGAGGGGAACCCATGTCCCTAGGGATCATGCGTACCTTCATTTCTATCCCAGTTGGAGAGAAATTCCCAGCGGAATGGGCCTTCTAAAGATAAGGGTCTCTTAGTTCTTCATCTCTCACAGAAAAAGAGGATGTCATGTTCTCTTCCAGGGCGGAAGTTTACTTACCGAGGAATTTGATATCCTGTTATTTGATTACTTCTATGTTAAGAGAAACGTGTGGGTTATGAACTTCTGAATTTCTGGCGGTCAAGATGTGGGTTCTTGATGGAATGTGAGAGTAGCCAATTGTTTTTCGACTCTGTCACGAACGTTATTTGCAGACTCTCCCCGCTCCCAGGTTCAGAAACCGTATACTTAGCATACACACTGACAAATACAGTCTCATATTCAGTTACGTTTCTATGTCTATCTAGTCCCAACATGAAGTTTAGTAACACTTATGGTAAAAGTGTGATTGTCAAGTCACAGGCTCTTAATCTTAAACATTTCTGGACGTTAAACCATAATCTTTAGTTGTTTACCAGATACTTTTGTGTTTATATACGATTCGTTGGGTTGAATTTAGGTAATTAACGCTGTTAGCATTTGTTCGTTAAAAGTGCTTTAAAATAACCGTTATTCATCTATTACACTATTTTCCCAACACGCTATACTGAGTATTGAATTTGGATACAGAATATTTACGGACTTTTCAGAATTGCATGTTTTTCAGTTTTTCTTCTTCTGAAGTTGTTTGTGTAATGGAACTCTGTACGACAGCTGGTTTTGTTATGGTTTGTCATAAAAAGGGGTTTTATTTAGCTGATTTCCGTAAGTGGAGAGACAAATATATTGATCATCTTATGAAGTATTGTGTCGTTCACTTCTTTTCACTCCTTATTTCACCAACATATGCACTTGTAAATCGATCAATATTAATGTTAGCACATTAAAACATTAAAAGATAAAATATTATGATATTAAAACTCCATGTTTCGGTTTTTTTATACAAAACCATCATCAGGGAGCAAGTTCGTACCTAATAAAGTTGCTTTTAGTCTATAGTTGTTTTTGAAGTATGTTGGCAGCATGTCTGGAATGAAAGTATTGTGTCGTTACTTAACATTTCTCTTTCAACCGTAAATATTTTGTAAAATAGAATGAAATGTGAAGATAAAAACAGGACGTTGAAAACTGACAATTCAAAAGACAGTGAGGAAAGAAGATAGATATGAAGAACCTCGCCGAGATTCGAATGACTGCCTTTCTGTATTACAAATCTGTCTGCTACTGTCGTTGTGATGTGTGACACTGGGGTTTGTTTTTACAGTAACTCTGGGAGCAGTGCCGCTCTATGGCGCAAGAAAATGTCGTCATGGACTGGAATTTGGTTGGTTTTGTCTTTGTCTATCCTGCATTTAATATCTTACGCTGCAAATGTGTATGCAGAATTGTGATCGCCATAACAATTAGAGATATCTGAATTGTTGCATTTTTTTCTAAGGGACAGCCTAACTACATTTTATTCACCTTTGTAAAACCATCCTATTATAATGCTGCAGTGAGCATTCTTCTTTTCAACTTCGCTCAACTATTCTAATCGAGTGCTTGTTATGGGGGAGTTGGGTGCATATTTGAAGTATGCGCCTAATAACAAGAAGGGTGGCGAGAACAATGCAGCAACTTGCAGAAATTCCGCTGCAGAACTCAACAACAGGAACAAGGGGATGTATAAGAAGAATCTAAACTGCTATTAACCATATAAATCATATTTCTTTTCTACGTAAATTAACGGGTGTCGACTTTAAGAGTAGCCATTATTTAAGTGATGGACCCTTTGAAAACATGATACCCTCTAGTGTAATCCATTTATTTCCATTCCGTGTAGCCCTTTGCAGGAAATTATTTAACTCGATTTGAAAGTGGGTGCAGAGTGGTATGTTACAAATTAATCTCAAACTATTCCAGCAACTTGCTTTACGGCGTAAAATATCAAGTGTAATTAAATTGCAAGGAAGAAATTGCGCATGCTTAAAGATAAGGCAAGAAATTGTGTTTCTGCATTCCGGAACTTACAGCTGTAGTCTTTTTCTCTCAGAAAGGGATATGAAATTAATATCTGCTGGCTCTGTTGAATACCGAAATTGTCCTGCGGCTTTACTTCGTCCTTTACGCCGGTGTAAAATTGAACTTGTACGCAAACGTATCGTGGGTCGTGCAAATATGGGCAGAATGCAGGGTGGCATTTGCTGTTAGACCTGTTTGTTCTGCTGTAAGAACTGCATTATCATCGACTCTTGTAAACACACTTTTATGAATTTTAGCTCTTAGGATTATAGCCGGCTGAATGGCTTGTAAATTATGTTGCGTCCACAACGAACAGTTTGGACACTGCGCCTCTCATCTTTGCCATGTCTGTAAATCCGACTATAACGCCTCAATAACCGTTGAATACATTTTGATGGAATTATGTATTGGGGGTTTTAAGTAAAATTTGTCCGGACTTTTCAGTTGTCATGGAAATCAGATAATAATAACGATCACTTTTATGAAGTCATTTATACGTTTCTGCACGTAACGCGAACATGGGTCCTTAAATAGTTATTGTAATGACAGACGTAAACGGAAATTGTGGACAGTAACGACAAATGTCGACACTTCCTATGCTGAACACAATTTTCCGTAATAGTTGTAACTAAGCAAAAGTGATCGAACGCGCCAGAATTGTTGCTCTGTTGCCTATGTTTCCCAATTTGTTATGTAGAAATCTGATATTTAAGACTGTATTAATTACGAATCAGGTGCAACATTTCTTTCCTCCTGTGGCGCTGCGGCCAAACGCGGGCCATGGCCTCCTCATTCTTGAGGTTTCTATATAACACACAGCGACGCATCACAGTCGGTAGGACTCCTCGGGCCACGTGATCAGCGCGTCGCAGAGACCTCTACCTGACAACACACAACACTCACAACACAAGGGGTAAAGGATATTTGTAAAATAAAAGGAAGTTTTCATAAGTAAAATCAAATAATTTGCAGATAGTTACTCTAAATATCGCCTACGAGTATATATTTCAACTTATAAGGAATGTTAAAACAACCGTAAAACTTCCGATAGACATGTATACAGGGGAAAATAGACCTGAGTTTTATGAAGATTGACCTAATTAATTTAATATACCATTTTTTGTAAAATTATTATTGTCGCTGGATTTATCGTCTTACCAAAGTATGAAAGTAAATCGATATCATAATTCTCAACGCTTAAAATAGCCAATAAATACACGTTTCTTAAATCTATTTAATGTTTCCCTCTCCTTTAGGTCTGTACATATTGTAGATATTCAGTATGATAAAATGTCTGCATTCAAAGTGTTCTAACTTTTACATGCATTTACTTACCGTGGATTGTAGCACAGGCTAAGTGAGTGTGTGTCGGTCTATAACACAGGGAGCAATTAGACGTTCATATCTGCTTGTTGGCTGCTGAGAAACCAAGTTAGTGCTACAATACATGGTGCACCATCTCCCGTCTCGGAACAATGGTGCGTGTTACGCCTTCTCCTTACAGAGGGAAAGGAATGGGGAGGCATATTTACTTGACGTCGATGTGTCGCGAACTGCACATCATAACACCAAAGTTTCATTTCACTTGTAGAAACAGTTTTTTTAGTTCATTTATCTCGGTATTTAACTAACTTGATGCACAAAATTTGTTTCACAATAAGTTTTATTTCATGCCTCTATATGTTTCGAGCACATGTGCTAATCATCAGGAGGTCAAAAGTGCATTACACAGCCTTCTGGTATCATCACACCTATAGGTGGCCGTCTCTTGCACGGGTTGAGAGAGAACTCCCGTCAAATATAGTTGACGTACCGCACCGCTAACCCCCAAAGTTGCATTTTATATATTTATTCAACAAATATAGGTACCGAATATTTTAAACATGGTGTATACTCTCCGTTTTTTCTCTTCAAAATGCAGT
>Ga0131853_10022757_pt1 | contig 11332 bp, 6 predicted proteins | sample TergutLab28metaG_FD_92764 | JGI IMG/M metagenome (GOLD analysis project Ga0131853, IMG submission 92764) | Labiotermes labralis P1 segment gut microbial communities from Petit-Saut dam, French Guiana - Lab288 P1 (version 2) (version 2) | ecosystem: Host-associated > Arthropoda: Insects >...
CAGCAGCAGCAGCAGCAGCAACAATGATTGTAATGTTAACTGTTAAGGTTATGGTGATGTTGCTAACATACATCCATCAGTTGTTTAGTTAGATGGAACTCAGATCAAAGTTGGAATAATGTGAGTTGCCAGATTTCATTCTGTAAGCTATCATTAGAAAGGATGAAACTACATTCTGTTACATCAATATTGGTAACTTCTGCAACCTATGACAATGATTTGTATACCTTCATGTAAAGAGAAACATCCATTTTCCCACATATACATGTAACAAAATTCTACTTAATTACAGCAAAATACGAATAAAAGACATCTTCTGGGACAAACATCCATTAGTGTGTACTCATAATAACAATAATAACAACTTGAAAATTGAATTGGTCTCTAAACAGTCTGTTACACAGATTCATGATGTGGGAAGAAAAAAATTAGGCAGAATTCACTGACCTATCCTATTTCAAATTTAAAACATTCATAATTTGAAAGACACAATTCATTTGTAAAGCCAAAACACAGTATTTTAGGGCTTCATGGAAATCCCATTATCAGAGATCCATGTGATACTGGTCTCTTAGCAAGAAACTGACCTGCAGGTAAGATGTTTGGTTTAAGAAACATTCCTTGTTGCACAGCATACAAAGTGCAACAGCTTAATCTAAACAACTGAAAAGGGTGTAACTTCCCTTATCCAAGAATTCACCTGAAACACAGAATGAGTACCTGGCACATAAATCAATTAATAAATGAACACAATAATTTGCCAAGGAATCACTGTGACTATTTAGAATGATGCTAATGAATTTAGTCTGTTAAGTCTGAAACCAATACAGTTCATCATCACTTTATTTTGCAGAAACAATAAACAGAATACAGTATTATGAAGTGAAGAAATAATTCTGTATCAATGATACCATAGTATTCACAATATGGCAGTCACAGTTATCTACATAATAAAGTGATCCGATCTTATTCCAAACATACCATGCAGCTTCAAATTATGTAGGCACAATTAGACCTCTAACTGCCTTTACACTACACAATATATACAGTGTAAAATAAGCTGGAGTTCTAAAAACTGTTCCATCATAGGTTTTACTTTGATCTTACATAGTCTAAAATCTCCTTTCATTTGAACTCAATGAACAAAATGTACTATGTTCTTTCTTAGATATTTATATTATAATATCACAATGAGTATTCTTACATGTTTCAATCCACAAGAGATCACCATCAGGGAACCATGATCAAATAATATTGCGTAAAACTAAACTCACTATTTTGTACATAATTAACATGGTTGAAAACAGTGAAGTAGTAAAATCTAGACAACTCTTTGTAGAACAGTTGTATAAGTGAAATGGAATCTTCACAGTGTCCTACAGGCCACTTACACACTTTTGGACTGAAACATGTAGAATACTCAATGTAATATTATAATATGAATATCAAAGAAAAAACACTGTGCATGCTGTTGGCTGAATGTTTTGAACACCACAATGTTTTGTGCATTCCAGAAGATGTGACAACTGATGACAGCCAGAAAGATGCTGGGAATAATAATAAGTTCAAGAGAGGACGGAGTTCATATGAGTAAAAGCTGGCCCAAATCTTGAAAAACAGATAATAATTTGGGCATCCTGTACATCAAAATTCACATGCCAAAGGCATACTGTATTTAAATGCCAAGCAGCCTAGAATGACTTTCATCAAATAAAAGAAGTACCACAATGTAGCAGTCTGTATGAATGCATGAGCTTGCACATGCAGCCATGCCCCCCAGCAAAACCAAAGCTACTTAAATTAGCAAATAATCTATAATGAATCTCCTCATGTAAACATAATTGTAATTTCAGTCAAACACATTATGAATCATGTTTAAGTGTTTTATATGTTGTTTTTCTTACTGGCTGTACAAGAAGACAGGTTGTTAATTCCCTAATCCTGCTACAAACTTTTCACTAAAAATGTATGTGTATTTCCAACAGTGCTCAAACTGACCACAATGTATCACATTTTTGTTCCTGAATTATACAAATTATGTGCAGTAGAATGGAATTTTGCCATGCATGTTCTGTGGATCTAATCGACAGACTGGCTGGTGTACTGCCACATATAGGGAAGTGACAACTACCATGTTTCTCCAGTCATTCATCTGTGAGAAAAAAGTTCATTTGCAAGAAAACAGCAAGTCAATTCCCAAACCTTTTCATGTCAACTACATTTTTATTGGTGTAAAAAAATTATCCTAGAGACATACACATTTTGTAAATCTATTATTGTAGAGAAGAAAGGCAGTATGCTATACCATGATAGGGCACCACTCACTCAAAGGATATGAAGTGTGGTCAAACCAGGTATAAGGACAAAAGCATGCTCTTTCATGAAGGTTTAATGCAACTGTTTTAAGAGATACCAATCAAGTTCCTTATTTTGCAACATGCCAAGTCCAGTGAGAGATGAAGTCCTCAAATTAAAACCACACAAGACAGGTAATTTATGTGTAACAGAACAATGAAGCATGTTCGTATTTCCACTGTTGCAGTGGAAAAGCAATAAGTACTACATATTCTGAGTGCAAGGCTGTAGCCTTAGGTACACAGCATGCAAAGTTCTTGTGCCAAATCATCTGTGGCCTGCTTGGATGTACAATATTTTTCCACAGTATCTCATAAATGGTAACATTAAAAGAAAAATTATTGAGTATAAAATGTGAGTTTGGATTTCCTTTACAACTTTTGTCTGAAACATTTTTCATTCTAAGAAGAAATGAGTGGGATATGATAAAAAAATGTATATTCATCTTCATGTACAGTACCTGCTGTTCTTGTCTAATTTTAATAAAACGTGAACTGTCTCCATGCATTTTCAAAAAATACTGAAATATTAAATTTAATGAAATCATGTCCAGTGGAAGCTCAGTTGTTTCATGTTGAAAGGTGGATACACACGATGCAGCTAAGAGTTGCTTTTTACACTTTTGCAAACACACCTAAAAACTCGGAGAGAACTTGCTTCAGTGCCACTACATCCACAACAAACCTACATGAAATCACAGGACTGACCCTGCGTCTCCCCACTGTGAGAAGCACTTATTTTTTCACCTCAGCTACAGCAACACCCTCAAAAGATACCAAGTAATGCTAATTACAAGTTGTATATACATCTGTTGTCAGTTAAGCACTGTAGTTTATTTTAATACACAGTATTTTTGCAACACCTTGAGAACATTTATTTTGATGTTACAACTCAGACAGGAAAAGAAATTGAACTGGAAATGTTTAAATAGATTTTGCTTACATGAACATAATCACAGTACCGATTACATACTGTAATGGCTACACTTACCCATTTATTTGAACATCAAATCAAAACAATGTCTTTTAGCTGAAAAGCAATGTGTAACTTCATCATACTACATCAGCTCTGTTTCATGGATGTGTAGTATCTTCTTTAACTTAAACAAGAAAGTCTCAGAGCTTTCAAAGCCATTGTATATGAAGAAACTTAGATACAGTCTCTCAAAACCTACTGACATTCAGGATCTGGAAAAAAATGAAAGAACATTGACGAAAGTTTGATTTGTATGTTTGCATGGTTCATAAAATTATACTTTCAGTTCTCCATACTACACTGCTTCAGACGGATGGATGATAAGTCAACATATCAGAAAGGTGGTAGGAGAAAGGAGCTGACTTAACACTACTCCAGCATTTCTCTTGTGGGACTAAGAAAACCATGAAAAACATCATGAACAGTAGTCAATATCCAGGTTACATTCACACCAGGCACTTCCTGAAGTCAGGCCAGAAGTGTTTTTGTTTCAGCCACCATGCTTATTTATCATCTGTTATTATCAATTCTTTATATAACTATTTTCTTGCCCCAGATGTATCTTGCTTTACTGGACATAACACAGACAAACCATTATACTGGTTGTGCTATGTGACAGGAATTGTGGTTTCATTACTGGCAGCAAAAGGACACTTCTCTCTTCGCCAGTGCCCAGACCAGCACTAGGGACCACTCACCCAGGGTAAAGGGTGGTATTTCCCTTGGGGTAAATAGCTAGGGCATGCAGCTGACCAGTCAGTTCAGTCTAGTGCTGAGTTTATGAATGAATGGAGCCATACCTCCACTCCCTCATATGCCTTCATGGTGTGTAGAGGGAACACATTATTTTTAGTGGTTAAATAGAGTGCCAAAGGCTTTCAGGACCATCCCCAAATATTCTCACATTCATCTAGTGTGTTTACTGGACCAGTTCCAGATTTACTTGTTTGGTTTGTTGCATATCCTTCTTTCCACCAACATTGAATACACTCATTACCTGTTCTCTGAATATTTGAATTGTGCTTCATTCATTCTACTGTCTTAAGTCCATAGCCTTTCCAAAGTCAGTTCTCCACAAAGTGTGATCTAGTGTTTTTCTCCTTCAATTTACAGTATCCTCTATTTTCCTTAAGGTCATCCAGTAGCTGCTTATGTTTTCTTCCTCATCTTCCCATCACTTCGATACTGCCCTCTAGCTTTCCTTCAGTAATGTATTTCAGAAGGCAGTTATTACACAAGATGTGACCAATCCAGTTAGCCTTCCTTCTTTTCATTGTTTTCTTGATATTCCTCTCCTCCTTGTAATACTTCTTCATTTCTCACATGATTGGTCCAACCGATCATCTCCATCCTTCTACAGTACAACACTGTAGTACTTTCTAGGTATATCTGACCTACTTCCTAAAGTGTCCAAGTTTCAGGACCATACAAAGCTATAATCCAAATGTAGCACTGTACTACTTTCTTCCTTATTTTTAAGTCCAATTTGCTGGTGAACAGAGTCTTCTTTGTGTTGAAAGCTGCTTTTGCCATGTCAATCCTGAATTTAATTTCTTGTGTACATCTTGTACCATTTGTTATCTCTGCCACCCAGCTGAAATATACAACAGTCTCTGGCTGTTTTTGATCTATCGTTACCTGTACTGGGGATGGATGCCTTGACATTGAATAGTTATGGCATGTTACAATTTCTTCACAAACAAGAGAGACAGAAAAAAAAAACAGAATAATCTTAAATGCCAAAAAAATAAACTGGTCAAGAGGGTATGTCATGGCTTAAAAATTGTGAAATATTTAATAAATGAATATAAAACATAGTAAAGAACATGCTTCCTCTCCAATGAGGTTCTATTGGTCACAGCAGGGTAATGATGACGATGTCCATCATTGCCCTCCAGTACTGGTCTAGACGATGCAGAGAAGTAAAGACCTCAGTCCCTTATGCATATCAAATACCAAAGCCCAGCTGCACAACCCTTACTAAAATAAACAACAGGGACTAAAATAAAGAACACTGTGCATACAGTCACCACACTGATTCATGTGATGAGTGAATGGAAGTCACAAGAAAATGTTGTACTTTGGGAATGTTCTTATTCCATCCTGATGGTTCTATGAAATTTCCCTCCAACATACACATTACCTAACCACATCTTACTAGAAAGTGGGTTATTTTGGTTACTTAATATTACATCGGGTGGTACCAGTGGCTGCACAGTATAAGGCGTAGGTCTGTGCCCACTCTCCTGCTGAGACCCTAGGTTCGAATCCCACAGAGGCATGGATGTCTATCTGTTGTGAGTGTTGTGTGTAGTTAGGTAGAGGGCTGTTGCACCAAAACAAAATTACATTCAACACAAAATAGGGGTCACATTCATATGTTGTAGCACTTAGTTATTAAAGATTCTTCTTCCATGTGCATTTCTAAATACTTCTATTTTTGCCAGAAAAAGAATATTCATGAGTGAGAAATTCCAATCCAATTGAAACATGCACCTTCATTTTTGTGTTCCTGTATTTTCATATCTGATATAATAGAGCCCGCAATGCATGTGAGTTGGCAATATATGACTGTGAGACCAACTGGAAGAGACATTTGCTGACACAGTGTCAATATCAAAACTAAAATTAAAAAAAAAAAAAGCTTGGCAGATCACACCCTTTTCTTTATCCTCACCAAATGACACCTGTGACTTAAATTTGTCATTAACATGAAAACTGTGAGCCAATCCTTGGTAGAACACTTTCTTGTCTGAATGTTCACTAACTGGCAAACATGATTCAAGTTCACCACAAAAAATAAAATCAGAAAGCCTCAAATTTCTGTATGCTGACACCACCTAAGTGTCCCTGAAATAAAACTTCAACCTGTATACATGTTGGCAACCGTGTCTAATACGTGAACTTAACAAACAATCTTGGTAAATTATATTTTGTATTTTTATCTATACTCACTGTCAGTAATATGAAAATTCTACGCCTAACCGAGACAGATTACATATTGTGTTTTTTGGCTTGTTCGTAACTGTGACTTGAAGCTTGTGTGTTGTCAATCCTCATGCAATATGGTCTTAATACTAAAAGATGCAAGAAGAAAAAAAGGAAGGCACAAAAGAATATAACACGATCTCAGTAACATGTTCTTTCATAAATGTCTTTTTTTTTTTTAACGAAATACGAATAATTCGAGTAGTTAATAAAAATACGATGTATAAGTCTTCACCTGGAAAACAGGGCATACTCTATTCTACATTCGTGCAGACTGAAAACATGGTAATATGGACAAAAGTATATGAACTACATACGTTAAGGGCAAGTTATAGAAATGCAAGATTTGACACATTATATTCACACAGTAATTAATCACGCGTAAATTATTTTATTACCTTATCAACTACACACTTCAAGCCAAACCTGTTCTTTCCGTTCCGCACACCTGAAGGCTCTCTCCTCCTTTCAAAAGGGAAAAACGAATCTGCTATTAATGCAGTGAACTGAACTCAAAAGTATATGAGAAGGAACAGTTTTATGTTGCAAGTATGACAAGCACGTTCCTTTTTGTACTTCAACATGCCACCGCCGTCATGCCCATACATTAGGTAACCAGCAATCAGTGGTCAATAAAAACAAATAACATGAATCAACCTCTTATGAGACAACCATGGTGATAAAGTATTGACGTTCTTTCCATTACTAAATTTCCAAAATGTTCAAATAATCTTCACTTTACATCGCAATGGAGGCTTAAGCTTTCGACATGAGTGCCGACAACACCCAATTTTACATTACAAAAAATTCGCGTTATCCCATTCACTGTAATATTGTTTCCCATTACCACCTCCGTTTCTAAATCGAACATGGAACCGACTTAATACAAGCTTTATTCATCACCCCACTGAGTTGAATATCGTACGAAAATAATTTTTCTCCTGTTCACCGATGTGCTGCTAAAATAATTGTTACATATCTCTGTCATCTACATCACCAAACAACGCAGGTGTAAAGAGCACTCACATCAATTGGTTGTACTGATGTTACTTTTTGTACAGTTATGCCCGAAATCCCTATTTAGAAACAAGTAGTCTATACTTCACATCTATTCCAACCACAAACTTCACTCTACATTTGTGTAAAACCGATGATTGTGTGCCAGAATAGATACTACTATAACTAACGGTCACAGATAATATTGAACGATGTGGCAAAAGTCACTCAGAATCTTGCTAGATGGCAGGGGCTATATCAAAAACAGTAACCCTAGTTAATTCCAGTTTTCTTTTTTTACGAAGTAATCGTAACATGTACTTAAATGACAGTACGTTATATAGTTTATTCAGTACCAATTGGGACAAGTGCATTTTATTGTATTCCATGCCCGTACATGTATCTTTCCATTCCTCCGACTAGTGCTGTCGTAAATGCCAGAACGGGTCACAGTCAACGCCATGAACGAATCAGCATGAGAACTGAAGGCACAGATGATTTAGAACGAACGTTCTAAAACTCGATTTCTACGACCCGGTGTTCACGTCGATTTGAACGCATTTTTGCTGCCGTTGATCACCTATGCGCATTTCCTTTCGTCGGTAGATCGAATGCATGTGTCGTTCATCAGCTCCCACTTAATCAAATGAGATGTTTCATTTCATTATTATCCCTTATCATCAGGTATAGTTCTCTCTTTCGGTTACAAGAGGTTTGTATCCCTTTGGTTAACCAAGGTTTCGAGATTGCTTTGCAGTTTGTATGTTTCTTAATGAAGCAACAGTGAAACATCCTTAGATATGTGTTTAAAAATTTATTGAAAGAGGTGTTGGCATCATCCTCCATAAGGACATCTTCCCAATTTTCATGACTTAGTAGTAATTGGAATTCCAATATACTTTGTTAATTAATGTCCCTTTTTGTGGTGATCTTATTTGTTTGTTTTGTAGGAACCATTGTATTAGGATGTAAGCGACAACGTCTATATCCACAGGATTGTATCCTAATTTGGATTTATAGAACACAAATAAATTACAATTACAACCTATGTTGACGCCTGTGCGGAGAACACGTAACCATGATGGAACAGGGTAATATTGTAGAAAATTCTACCTATTCAAAAATGAGACATAGCTTCCAGTTAAGTCACAATAAAATATAATGTTTATATACAATGCCTCAGTCAAAATTAATACAGATGCAGTTCTAGTGAAAATTTCTAAATAAGTACATATTGATGAATTGCATATACTGTAAGGAATTGTTGACATTATATCTCTTTCAGGAGTAAAGGAATAGGTATTAAGCAGTGAGTTCACAATATGAGTAAACATGCAGGTTCACCATCTTATTTCACAGTTCAAATGATAGTCTAGAGCTTGTTTATATAGCCTTTAGAAACGCTTTCCAAAGACAGAATAACTGAACTATTAGTATTCAGTCAGATCTGGTGAATGACAATTTGTACCTGAAGTATTGGGTATGGGTGCTCACAACACTGAAGGAATGTCAGTTAGTAACTAATCATTTAACAAAGCAAAATTGCTGAGGGAAATAGCTGAAATTATCCAGCGAAGCTATTATACTGTTCAGTATATTGTTGAGATGTATGAAAAGGAAAACAGCTTTACTAGTACAGTGAGGAAGTGTCATGAAAATTTTTACAGTGTATGACACAAGATGGATTCTGGGACAAATTAAAAATAATAAAAAATTAAGTGCTACAAAATTGGCTGCAGAAACAAAAAAAGCATTGGCATAAAAAAGTTAAGTGTGAAAGAAGTCAAATGGCATTGAGAAAAAATGATTTTCCTGAAAGAGTGTTCAGTTTCCAATAATGAACTAAAGGCTTTAGGGGATGAATGGGAAAGAACCAGTCTTGAGTACACACAACAACAAAACTGGTAGAATCCATGCCAGGTTGTCTGAAAGAAGTCGCTGTAAACACAAAATTCCAAGCGCGACATTGAAAGACTTTGGAGCTACGAGAGCTTAATTTTTATTTATAATTGAGGAAATGTATCAATTTTACTGTGAGAATCTAATTGTTTCATTTTTTATTCACAGTGTCCGTAAATCTTATGATTTTTTATGGTGCAGTGTAATAATCCAGTTGACAGGAAATACATAATTAAAATCCAATAGAGACTAATTTCCTTGATTTTCATTTGCCCCCAAAAAGCTTACTGTTTTAATTACAAAGTACACTGTATCATTCTGACTGTCAGCCAGTGTAATAACAATACCAAACATGTCAAGTATTCACAAGTGGAAAGCACAAAGAATAAAAGGATTACCATTCTACATGCATCTTAAATAATCCCGACATTAACATAGAAAAAATTTATTATTTGAACCTTAATATTTTAAGGCTTAAATTTAAATTTCAAAGGGAACCTTATAATATTTGGAAGAGGATACAAATTAACATGCAAAAACACAAGACACAAACAAAAATTTTGAGGCTCCCATAGAGGAAAGTTTTAAATACAATTAAAGCTTGTAAACACTTTTGTGAGATCTCACAGTGTACACGTAACATTTACACTTTTATTTGAATAAAGGTTGACCAACTAGATGACACTTGCTTATTATCTACTGCTCAACATGTTTCAGACGTTAATACGTCCATCTTCATTGCGACTACTTGTTGCGTTGTGTAGGCTGACTTGAGGCGTGCTGGTGTTATGTAGCTGGATTGTCTGTTGGTGATGTGGTATCTGAGTGCAGGCTGAACCACTACTCTGCACTCGGATACTACATCACCAACAGACAATCCCGTTACATAACACCAGCACGCCTCAAGTCACCCTACACAACGCAACAAATAGTCGCAAGCTCCTGAAGATGGGCGTATTAACGTCTGAAACATGTTGCGCAGTAGATAATAAAGCAAGTGTCATCTAGTTGGTCAACCTTTATTCAAATATCAAGATGATGCACGGTCCAATACGCATAAGATTTACACATTTACTTGCTATGTTTTTATACAAAGCCTGATGAAGAATCTATTGGGCCAAAAGATGTAGCTCATTTGTACCAACATACTGTTACACAATAAATACAGTTGAGTTTCATGGTGGTTTTCATTGATTAACTGTCGGCACAGATGCAGCTGCTGACATCTGACCCTTGCTGGTCTTTGCAAACCAGTCCTCCTGTCCCTCAGTAAGATTCCTCTGTGTCAGTACTATGGATACCTATATTCAACATGGAGTTCCAAGCTACTGCGACACATTTCATTCTATTCACCGCAGTGCAGTCTTGTGGGTTACAATACCATTTCTCAGAGGAACTCAATGCCTCCACCATCTTTCATCCTGAATATGGGGATGGCAAATTCCTCTGAAATTCTGGTACCCTGCTATCACTAACCTAGAAGGTTTGTTAACCCTTTAAAGACTAGCGTCCACTATAGTAGACTCACCTTGTAATGCTTGGAACGCTAATGTCTACTCTAGTAGAACTTGGTTTGGCAACGCTGACAGCCCGCTCTTTCTATCTGACTGCACAATGTCTCAACACTGAATTACTCATGAAAGCAGTCCTGTGTCATATTTGTGTGTAAGCACTTATACAGCTACCAAAGAAACCCTAATTAGCCATGAATGCGTAAGTGTTGAAAATGTACTGTACAGTTAGTTACGTCTTGCATTTAGTAAATGGACTGGAATGTTTTGGTAATAAACCTTTTGGGTATTCTACTAACAGGCAGCTGAGTAACGGTTCCTAGGGCGGGAAAGGGAATATTATACCTGATCTATACAGTATACCACCAAACAGCTTGTAGAATTTCCACTTCATTCAATAGAAATTTTTCTTGTTTGCGGGTTAGTTGTACTGAAGTTTTGTTGACAATGCAACGTGGTGATGTTTCATGTGCAAAAAGAGCTCGTGTGCTGTCTCGAAATGAAATACGAGAAATCGTAATGGATTCGGACAGCGACGAGGATAAATATCACAGACAGACAAAGAGGAGCCACGCCCACCTTCGCGATGGTCGTCCCTGTCATGGCCC
>Ga0131853_10022761_pt1 | contig 11331 bp, 5 predicted proteins | sample TergutLab28metaG_FD_92764 | JGI IMG/M metagenome (GOLD analysis project Ga0131853, IMG submission 92764) | Labiotermes labralis P1 segment gut microbial communities from Petit-Saut dam, French Guiana - Lab288 P1 (version 2) (version 2) | ecosystem: Host-associated > Arthropoda: Insects >...
CATTCCTTGCCTTGTGCACATTACAGTGTTGTAAAGTCTGTTTAAGTTACAAAATTTTATATATCTATTGAAAATTGGTGGCTGTGTAATTGTATTTGTGTTGTTCTTTACAGGGCTCAGTTATAAGGCAATATACAGCCTGACATGCTAACATCCCATTTGAGTATTCTTCTTTGTGAATTTGTGGAATTTTTACTGCCAATCTGGCAGGCTGATGTATACAGTTTTACATAATTTTAAGTCAGTCTTTCCAACATGAATTTCATTGAAGGAAAAGGTAGTCATTAAAACTTACATGCCTAAACCCCCCCACTACCACACACAGCTCTAGTCAAACTTAATGCTTTAGTTTGAATAGTGAAAAAATGTTATTAAATACTACACAGCTCATTAACTGTAATTTTTGTGCAAAATGCAGTAAAGTTCACTGCTATGTTGCTAATTGTGTAACCCTTTCATCTTTAATTAATTTTCCACACCAATTATGTCAGTCAGAATTTTGTGTAGAGTCTTTTTTGTATCATTGTTCTTCAAGGAACTGCATGACATTTTGGTTATCCTAGATACTCTAAATCAAACACTTCAGTTCTCAGAATATTTCATAGAATTTCGTAGAATCATGTGTTTTTAATACAAAATTCTTAATTGTTTATGCGTAAGACACAGTGCTACATTCTCAACAAATGTGAGATCTAAAAAGTAAGAGTGTGTGTTGTGTTTATTTTCACCGTAATTTTGCATATGTACAGCAGAAATGTACTGGCTCAATTGATTGTGAGTTCTTCGTATTGCAAACCTCGGAACCTTTTTATATTCCTTCTTTTCTTACCATGTTTGCCCAGCTGCCTGTCCATGTTTTTTTTTTTTTTATTTTGGTTGATTAAGCATAAATGCTTGTATTACTTAATAATTAATATACTGAGTTCAGACTTCTAATATGTAAGCTGAAGTCTGGTAGTATGCAAAGACACAAATGACACTCATGTGTATCAGTATAACCAAAATTTTATCACTAAGAGTTAGTTAAAAATACAGCATTTTATTTTTACCAAAAATATGACTTTTAAGAGTAGGGGGTGCATAAATTGTATGGAAGAATAAATTGTGTTAATATTGTTCTTTTATGAAGTGTTCTATAATTTTCTGAATTTACATCAGTTTTATTATCTGTTATGTGTAACTAGATAAGCTGTAGTATTATTGATTTTGTATTGACATTGTGAATGCTGCTCTGCATAGTGTGTGTAAAAAAATGTTGTAGGAGCCATAAATAAAAGTTGCTACCTTGTGCAACATAAGGAATATTATGTGTATTAACTGGTAATATGACATACATTCAATGTTGTCAGCTTTGTCCCATGAAGCTTATGAATAACATAAATAAATTTTACTCTTCATTTCTATGCTATGCTGTAGAATAGAACATGAGTTTGTTATATGATGCTGTGCTTATTTTGAAGACAGTATGACACATCTTAGCTACTAGTACCATGACCACAGTTTGTGGATTATGTGGATAGTATCCATGTTCCAAATTATCTCTTGTAATTATGTTTATGACCCTGCTAATAGGCTGTCAGTTTGTTTAGCTAGTACAGTAGAACTCCACTTATCCAAATTAATTGGGATGGTGAGCCATCTGCATATGCAGAAAACTAAGGATAATTAGATTTTTCTTTGAAAATAGGCTACATTGGCAGTTTGAAGTTTGGTTCGTACTATTTGCAGTATGTACCTGCTTGTAAACCTTTCACCCACGCCTGATTTGAAGTTCTAAAAGCCATAACAATGTACTGCACTTGATCTGATACCCAGTAATTTCAAGGCAAGTTAGTTTTGTAGAATTCTCAACAAATTTGTCTGAACGGCCAAACTGATCCGGATAATTGGCGATCCGAGTAGCCAGCGTCCAGATAAGTGGATTTCTGTATATAGAATATGAAACTTATGAATGCTATATATACCACCTGTTTGTTATTTGATGGGGATTTACATTTATAAACTCTTTGCTTTGTTGCATTACATAAACATGCCAATACACTCACATGTTTTAAATAATATAGTTTATTATGTTGAAGGTTGACAAGCAGTCATTGAACATTGTGCTGTGCATTCCTTGTGACATATTTATAAATTTTAAGCATAACACAACCGGATATTTGGTGTCCAGTAGTTGTGGTCCCTTACTTTGTTAATTGTAGTTAAGTCCAGATATTTAAAGTGACTATGCCAAAACAATTTTCTTACATGTTATTAATATCTCGTCACAGTGACTGTCTGGGAACTGGATGGCTGTTATCATTTGGTATATTTCCATGATTTGCATCTAGATTGTAAGGACATTCAATGTGATTATACAGGGACCAGATAACTTGCTAGCTGAACTCTGACACTGTCCATAGCTGCAGTCAGCATGGCTTGGTCACTTCTAGACACCCTCAAAACATCTAGCGCCCCCCCCCCCCTTTTCAAAAGCATGTACTCTTGTAGGAGTACAGTCATAGCTTCATTGAATGGGCATGTTTGTAAAAAAGTAGATAACGCAAGATGATGCATGCACAGCTTGTCTGTTACATCCACACCAACAGCTAACAGGTAATCTGGTCAATACTGTACATTCCCATTGTTGAATAGTTTGGGATAGAAATTTGTCTAAAATGGAGATCTTATTGTTCTATTGACATTACAGGGTATTTGCAAGTAGTTATGACCATATGAACAGTGGAGTGTAATAATACATTGTTTTTGCATGTTAATTTATTGTTCACATTACACATTATGACTGGTTTCATTTTTACTACTGAGGGTTGTGGTATTTATGAACAAAACTTTGCCACTACTTTCTGCCAGGTGTCAGCTGGGTAATTTATTGAAAGCATTATGATTTTTTGAAATTCAAAGTGTACCTGCATTCACAGTTTTGGAAGATCCATAGCAATACTGTATTTTACATGTTTAAATATAATAATGAATTTATAGAATGGCATAAATGGAACAGGAATGTGCATTGTATATTAACCATTAAAATACAAAGTGGTTGTTAGTATTTTACATGTATTTACAAAATGAAAACAAAGTGCACAAGTATCATAATTATGTCCCCAGAGAAAAAGGTAAAGGTGTTTAACCCTTCAATGCTGGGCTTGGTGCCTTATACAGACTTTTAATTCCTCACATGTTGCATGCCTCAGTGCACAGTTTGGCTGTGAATGTTTTCAAGGTACTATAAATTTAAAACCCCCTCCATCCTGGGCTGTAGTTGGAACTTAAATCACAGCATCTTTGACAGTTTATTACCCAGTGAATGTGAATTAGATTTCAGTGTGACTACCTCAATCCTTTCTTTCAAAATGCTACATGGATTTCACACTCTGATGCCTGCATGTATGATTTGTTTCTTGTTGATAGATCTGTTAATGTGGTGGTACATTATATATGTTATGTTACTGTTAGTCTGCTGTAATATTTTCTGTTTTGGGGTTGGTGGGGGTGGGGGGGGGTGGCGTGGTGGTTATAATAGTATTGTGATGCTTCCTTTCATAGAAGTCTGTGTACTGTACCACAATAAATTAGGCCTTTCACTATTATACTATGACTGAAAAATTGTGTGCTCTATGTCCCAGTAAATGCTTCAAGCCACTGTATTTACCTTAGCTCTTGCAACATGAATGATGGGCAAGATGTCGTGAGTGAAGAACAGAAAATATTGAAGAAATAGGTGGTATTCACCTATTTTAAGGTACTTTTTTGGAATTTGCTTGAAGAGGCTGAGGATACACATTAAGTACTCTGTCAGGACATTCAGCCATGATGTCTTAATTTATACTTGGCATGTTTTGACTATGAAGAAGATTCAAACTATTCACCATGATGCTTTGTACTTGGGTACACTGTATGTTGTTCAAGTCAGTAGGCAGATGTTATAAGAAGAAAGAAGTTTCTTCAAAGTGCGTTAGATTTCTGAAACCTGTTAAAGAAGTATGTGGACTGGATCTTTTCATCATTTATCCATATGGTGTGAAGCAGTTCATCTAGAAACTGAACGTTGGTATATGCGAGGCCTGTAAACTGTGTGGCCTGCTTATATTTTTATATTTTTGAGGTTTTATTCTCATTATTTTTATTGCATAATACACCCAAGGGATCCTTCAGAATTAAATACAGTGAGTATTTTACATCCTTGTGTTTTTTTAATTGAAAAATTTAAAATTGGAAGATACGGTTTATACAGACAACTCTTACCCAGCTTTACATCTGCATACCCAGCCTCCAGTGTGAATAAAAACTGACCTGAGTGCAAGAATAGCAAACGCTATGTTTGTGTCTCCTATATGGTATAATACAAATTAGTAATGGGATAAATAACACATAATCTGAGCTATGTAAGACTATACAGACAGGCTATACAGGGGGAGTAGAGATACAGCTGCACTTATTCTTATCCTCAGCACTAGTGGGAGGTGAGTGGTAAAATTCACACACTGGCCACTTCAGCCACATGTGGAAGAAACCCAGTATGCATTGAATAGGGAGTTGGTTGGGCCCCAGAGTCAGTATAGGTGTTTTGGAGAATAGACAAATCTCTTATCCTGCTGGGATTTGAAACCTGAATCCTCTATTCCATATTTTGTCACTGTACTGACTGAGCTATCACAGCTGCAACATATGTGACACAATTTAAAAATCTGAAAATGAAATGAAACCCAATATTAATAATATCACTGTTCCAGCTAAGGCTGTAATGTTCTAGTACATAAAGTGATGTAATACACATAGTAGAATATGCACCAACAATAGATAATATTATTATTGACAAACCATTTTCATATACCCTGTTTATAAGAGGGGTGATAAATCTTGTAGTAATTACCAAATTCATATTACCAAATACGTGCAAAGGTTTAGCCACAATTCATCTGTTGAAGTTAACTCTTTATGTCCAAACATTACTGGGGAACATCAGTATAGGAATGAGCATACCAGATCAGCTACTAGTCATGTGTTCTGCATTTTTCAAGTACTTCAGAAAAAGTGGGAACACGGGACAGTACAGCATGTTTTATAGGGTCCAAGAAAGTGTATGATAATATTGTAAGAGAGGTTGGTATAACTGGAAAGTAGTCAGGGTAATTAAAATGTGTTTAATTGGAACCTATAGTAAAGTCCAGATCGGCCTACATTTCCAATTCAGAACAGTCTGAAACGAGATGCTTTATTGGCATCACTTTTCAACTTTGCTTTAGAATATGCCATTAGGAAGTTCCAAGCAAACCAGGAGGGATTTCAATTAAATGGGACACCTTAGCTTTTTTCTGTTCTGATGTTAATTTATTTGGTGAAAACATACCATAAAGGAAAATGCAGTATCTTTTTTAGAAACTAGTAAGGCGGTTAGTCTAGAATTAATAAGTAAGAGAAAGTTAATGTTCTCCTACATGATTATGCTGATGAGGACTGTCTGATCTTTGGACCAGACTCCCCAACCACCAACCCGTACAACCCCTCCGCTACTGCCGATGTCTTGGACATCGTGATAACCAAGAACCTCTCATTCCCGGTGTACCTGACTTCGTGCACTGCACTAAGCTCGGACCACCTCCCGGTTCTCATTGACAGTGCGTGTCGCTCGTACGTTCACCACCCACCGGATCGCACTGACTGGGCCAACTTCCAAACTCACATGGAAGATCTAATTCCGTTCGATCCGGAATTGCACAACGAGATGGCAATCGACACGTGCGTTGAGAACTTCTCCGGCGCCGTTCTGAAGGATCCGGCAGCTTCTCCTCCCAAGCGTCGCCCACGTGACGACCCACGGCCTCCGATACCGGCTGGCATTCAGGATGAAATACACCTGAAGAATCGGCTGCGGAGGCGGTGGCAGCTCACCAGGGACCCCGCTCTGAGAACTGAGGTCAACCGCCTGCAGAGGTCGGTGTACCGCTGGCTCAACGAGTGGAGAAACGGCCAGTGGAGCGCGACACTCGAATCCCGAAGATCAGTGGCTGTGGAGGATGATCAAACGGGTGATGAGAGTTCCTACTCCATCTCCACCCCCCCCCCCCGGTCACCCCGGGGGGAATCACTCTCTCAGACTCTGAGAAAGCCGAAGCCTTTGCCGTCAGTCTGGAGACTCAGTTTCAACCGGTGACCGATCCTTCGGTTCTGGCAGTTATTGAAATGGTTTACGTGGCGCTGAGGTCTTACATCTTGGCCCCTGCCAGCGAACCTAAGTTAACCAACCCTGACTAGGTTCACGAAGCCATCAGTGTTCTCAAGGTCAGCAAGGCTCCGGGCCCAAACGGTATCCCAAACAGGGCCTTGAAGCATCTTCCCCAGCGGGCGGTTTCCCTCCTGGCCCAGATTTTCGATGCGGTTCTCCTCACCCATCACTTTCCTTCAATGGGGAAGCACGCTCGGGTGATATATATCCTCAAATCGGGGAAGGATCCGGTACTGCCCTCATTCTATTGGCCCATTAGTCCCGTGGACACGATTGAAAACTATTTTTAAAAAATCCATTTAGCTAGGATCTCACATGTAGTAAGCGAGCGCAGTCTGATGCGAGACTAGCAGTTTGGGTTCAGACCCAGGCATAGCACGTCCTTGCAGCTGGCCCGCCTCGTTGAAAGAATAACCAGGAATTTCGGCGAAATGAGGCTAACCAGCGCAGTTTTCCTCGACGTGACCAAAGCCTTCGATACCGTCTGGATCGATGGCCTACTCTACAAAGTTAACGCTTCTAAACTTCCCGTCTTACATAGTCCATACAATCTCATCATACATCAGGGGTCGGACGTTCGAAGCGTCTCTTCATACGGCCACGTCATATCGTCGATACATGCGGGCTGGGGTAGCTCAGGGAGGAATGATCTCCCCTGTCCTCTTCAGTCTGTATGTCAACGATATGCCTTCTCCCTCGCATCACGTCGAGTTGGCCCTCTAAGCGAACGACACGGCCATCATAGCCAGGCCCCGCAAGCCGACGCTGCTCGTCAGCTACCTGGAGTCATACCTTAATTATCTTCAACGGTGGATGAGTGAATGGAGAATCGCCATCAATGTCTCTAAGAGCACCACGATAATCTTCGCGCGTGCCGAACGGCTCTTCATCCATCCCCGACCAGTAGCACTTTTCGGGGGCCAATCCAATGGGTTGAAACAACTCGGTATCTGGGGGTGACCCTGGATTCAAATACTTTGCCACTACCAGTATTTTCACCTAGTCCCTTAGAGAGGGTGAAAGTGAACGGTCGGCTGCTATGCACATTGTTGAGAACAAAGGAGAGTGTTCCCCAACCAGTCTGGCGTAGGACACGGCCGATAACTGAGGGAAAAGTTTTCGCTCGTGCAGAAGCGAAGCGGCTGACGGCGGACGGAAAATGAGGGAGACAAAGCACCCACCACGTGTGTGGAGACTGTGGAAAGTTGGTGTGTGTGTGTGTGAGTGAATAAAGTGACAGCGCAGGGGACACCGAGATTTAATCTCGGAGTGAATGGTGACTGGTGACAGTATGTGGCTGTGTGCCTGGCCAAGAGCGCGAGAGAGAAAGTTATGTTGTGTAACGCAGAAGTTTGAGTGGCTGAGGAATTGTGACATAATGCACACAAAGTTGTAATTTAGGCCTAAGCTGTAGTTTCCTTGGGGATTCCCAACTTCAGAATAGTGGTGTAATTGATTAGACCATAGAGAGACAAAAGATCTGTTGTTAACCTGTAACGTAGAAAGGCGAGTTGTTGGTTACTTGTGCTTTACACCGCGAGACTGTCCTCACTCCCCGGTGATACTCCTGTGAAAAAGAAGGCTGACGTACTAAAGGAGAGTCCCTCCCGCCTTCAAAATAATTTAAAAAAAAAATAACGATACGTACTTTAATACACAATTTAAGAATTTTAGTTATCAAACTTACAACGTTAAGAGCTTTAGCTTTGAAGTTAATTTTGCAGATATTATAAGGCTTTGTCATTAAACTAATATTTTCTCTTAGGCTCTCAAGCTTAGTTTAATAATTTCTCGAATAGAAAGTATATGCGTATCTGATTTATTTTTTACGTATTACTAAATTGTGTCATATGAAATACCATATCATTTATTTTGTGAATTCTGCACAAGGATATGTCCTAAATGAAGAATAAAACCTTATAACGGCTTAGAATCCACACCACTCAACATTTTTTATGTTGATTGTACATTTCTTTAATTAATGGTGTACAGAATATCAGCAGTTCTTAGAAAAATACGTACTTGTTACAAGTATTACTACGCTATGTTTAACCATCTAAATAAATATCTGAAAATAGGACGCAAACAGATAGCCCCGCATATTCAGGACTGGTATCTGCATGGTCTGCATGAATGTCAAATTTAAAGGCATCCCAAATTTCGCGGTACTGCTAATCGATAAATCGAATGGGACGAGGGAAAATAAACAACCAAAAATCGCACTGCGGCAATTTGCGATATTCAAAATGGACGGCTATCCCAGAACACTGCACTACGTTAAACAAGATGCAAGGTACTTCATAACTGCTGCTTTTTAATTTTGAGTGCATTTGTGTTACGGAATTTGCGAGTTTTAATAGGTATTGATATAATAGTGGCAGTTTGCATTTAATTGACCTTGTTTTGAAATTTTGATGAAAACAGGGTGTCTAACACGCGAATCTTGATTTGCCTAAGGTAGCATTTACACCATAGAAATTGCTGCATTGTTTGGGCTTGAGGTAAGGGCAAGTTAATGGTTTTCTAGAACAGTTTTCAATTTGAAGAATTGTCACAAGATTATATAACTTGTTAAGTTAGTGTTACGCAATTCTTTATATCATGTGAACACAGGTCTACTAGTGATACATTATTTTACCGCAAAATTTGCGGTTTACTGCTGTGTTTGTCGGCTACAAATTGCACTGACTTGAGTGCAGGGCGGTAATGTTTCAAGGTCGGAATACAAATCAACGTGTGCATGTTTCATTGAATGCTAGTTGGAGGCACTGAGATTTTTATTTCAGAGGTGTATGTTTGAGTTCGTTCGAACTCTCTGTTTCATGTTTTCTTTATTGGAATCATGGTTTCATATGAAGTTCATTCAACAGTAGGTTAGCTGAATGAACTTTGTGAAATAATTTTATGTACCTTACCCCCTCTTATTTTCCTTCAGGCAGGTACTGTGGAAATTTTTTTATATTTTTTTCTCCAAAAATATGCTGCTTGGCGGAGGCAATAGTTTGTTTTTATTTTTGTATATTCCCCTCGCAGTTGGGAGGGCGAGGGTCCGTCCCACAGTTCAGCAAGAAACTCTTACCCAAACCATAGACCAATGGCGGACTACCAAGTTCAGAAAAATGAAGGCAAAACCAACTTGATTATTAACTACCTACCCCAGAATATGACAGAGAAGGAATTGTACAGCATGTTCGTTACCATTGGCCCTGTCGAGAGTTGCAGAGTCATGAAGGACTTTAAGGTATGTCCTTACTGTGGCACCATAGTTATTAAAAATAAAATTTTAATATTCATATATATATATATATCTCAGTTTTAATTGTATTTTATTTGTCTTATGTTGCCCCTCTTTGTTTTCTAGACTGGGTACAGCTATGGATTTGGCTTTGTTAATTACTCTAAGGCAGAAGATGCATCACGAGCTATTGGCACATTGAATGGATTGCAAGTTCAGAACAAGCGACTTAAGGTTTCATTTGCACGCCCAAGTGGTGAGGAGATTAAAGAAACAAACCTCTATGTCACCAATCTTCCACGGTAAGAGTAAGATGCATGGGGGGCTGTAATGCATAATAACACACAATTTTACTCATCTTGTCAGCAGTAAGTTGCCATTAATCTTATCTGCCATCTTTGATCTCTTTGCAGTATGTTGCTACATCCTTCTCAGTGTGTTCTATGTTGCCAGTACATTTCATGTTTAACTATTTCATTTTGCCTGCCACTCTATGAAGTACATTTTCTGTCTCCTGGTATCAGTTGTTGGCCCTAAAAAGGGCTAATTTGTATGGCTGTGAAAGTGGCTGATCTGTGCTTTCTGCTAAGTTGTGTTATGGTATGGTAGATTACATTAAGGTAGGTTAGGTTAGGTTCAGTTTGGTTTCATCAGGTGACTCCAGTTTACATACTCTCTTCACCATCACAATAACGCCTGCAGCAAATCCTCCATGTGCTTGAATCTGTACACTCCACGTGGGCTGGCACAAATAACTGCTGTTGTATTTCTCATATTTGCAGTCTGTGGTTACCCTTCCGCTGAGTATTTTTAGGTTTCAATACATTGGGCATTTTATCCACAGTGTCATCGGTCTCTGCTGTGGTTTTGTGGTTTATGTTTACCCCTGTGTACTGAAAGACTCCAGTTAACATTTGTATTCCTTCTGTTGTGTTGTGTTTCAGATTGCATGATACAGCATGTTCTTTAACAATGCCTTTTCCCACCCATGTGTTGACTATTATGCACATGACCGAAAGTATTGTTTAGGGTGTGTGTGTGGCTGATGGCTGTTATTTGACATTTACAGTAATCATACAGGTGCTGAAGTATGTGAAAGTCTGGAATGCTGATAATAAATTTAATGAGAAAATGGGGACTTCTGTGACTCAGAATATTTTTTATACTGAAACTTCTGTAACATTCAGTTGGATTCGATTTTGTAGACAGGTTGTGTAATATGTTCTGAATATAAGGGTGTAATTTATATAACCTTAGTGTTTTAACATACTGCAGTATTTTTGAGTGTGTGAGCCATGCTGATGTCACATTTGCTCACAAAACACACACCAAGCAGAGTGTTTGTGATTGCCAAGGCAGCAATCTGAATTCGGTTTGGAATGCTACCCCTTCCCGTTCAAGATTTCAGTTGTTTAGTGCAAAGGGAATTTAATTCTGGTACACTTAATGCAACAAAAATCAAGCAGCCTGGAATTTCGTGTTTCCCGCTCCGGAAGTGGCGTGACGTAGAGTTGTCATTATAATTTGAGTTGTTTTTACTTTCCCCATATTTGTGCATATGTGACGTTTGTCTGGCTCCATTCATTACAGTCAATCACACCGCATATATAGTAATTGAAGACTCTGCCTTAACCCATATTTTAGGGCCTGTAAGAAAATTTATTTAAGAATGTTATTTTAAAAAGCCTACATTGCTTGATAAAAATTGTTATATGATTTTAGAACACTTTTACTAATGAATTTCTCATTAAATTAACCTTTAGGCGACGGGATTTAAATTGGCTACAGTCAACCTTCGCGTACGACATTATTTTCGCTTGGCATTTAAATTTTTGTACATGGTTTACAAAAAACTTTATTATTTCAGGAACCA
>Ga0131853_10022763_pt1 | contig 11331 bp, 6 predicted proteins | sample TergutLab28metaG_FD_92764 | JGI IMG/M metagenome (GOLD analysis project Ga0131853, IMG submission 92764) | Labiotermes labralis P1 segment gut microbial communities from Petit-Saut dam, French Guiana - Lab288 P1 (version 2) (version 2) | ecosystem: Host-associated > Arthropoda: Insects >...
AAGATTCACACGGTTTTCGGTGACGATGCTATGGGCATCACGCAGATTAAGGAGTGGTACAACCGGTTTAAAGACGGCCGCACATCGGTGGAGAGCGAGCCACGCTCCGGTCGGCCATCAACAGGCACGTTGAGACACACGAAGGTCTTTAAGTCTGTGTGATTGTTACATCGTAACGAGGCTTGGTGTGTGTCAGGGAATGTTAGTAGAGCTTTCAAGTATCCAATTTTACAGAAAATCTTTTAAAGGTTTTCGAGATGTTAGACATGGATAGACCGACAGACTTTCAAATATGGAGAATCTCACATGCGATTTCTTTTCAGTCTTCGATGCTGACGCGTCAAATGCAATGTCTTCAAATACTCTTACCTCTAAAAGCACTCTCAATTTCTGTTGCCATAGTTTAATTAGACTGGCTGCTTGTGATGGTAATTAATAATGCTGTTAGTTTGAATTTCCGAGATATTATGTAATAATCTCTACTACACAAACAGTAACTAAGCAAACACGCCAAGAAGTGCAACAAACAGGTTTTCCTAAACGGTTTCTAAGAGTATCCCTTACAGAGATCTGAATTTTTTGGGATTGTACGTAGCGCTGAATGGAGGTATCTGACTGACGTTTCGGGAAAACCTCTCGGTCCCAAACTTAAAGGTCTAGCAGGCCAAAAAATGCCGGAAACCCTTACGTACGTCATACGTAAGGGAACGGTATGGGTAGTGAGTGATTCTCTCAGAACAAATCACCGCCCACATCGTTTCCTATACAAACTGCCTAGGTCTTACCTCAGCGTTCCCGGCATTTTTGTTGGACTGCTGACCCTATAATATGAGTTCGAAATTCTTTTCCGAAACGTCGGTAAGAATCTACCAATCTACGCTGCGTCAAATCCCAAAAGAGCGCAGATCTCATTTACACAATCTGCATCTGTTAGTGGCCCACAGAGAGTGAATGACCGGCCGCTTATTTTAAGCCGATATATTCATTTTGTTGGCTAGTATTTTCTTACAAATTGTCAAGAAAAGTGCTCAAAATAGGCAGGATTGGCACTAGCTGGGTACTACTTTTCGTGGACACTACAAAGAGAAGAAAACCACTGGATGGTCACCACAACTCCTGATCTCAGTTCTTCATGGCGAATCTGGGCTCCCAGGAGATCAAATGACTTCGACGTAGCGAATGTGTTAACGAAAAACGTGCTAGCACCTGTCAAAGAAATTCTACACAACGATCGTTTTTGCATTCAGACATTTTTTTTAACAGTACGCACAGCACAGTGAACAGAGAATTTAACGTTTATGTGGCCAGGCTGGGGCTATCGCAGTCCATGCGTCGCCATGTATCCCTACAATTTGAAGGGCTCCGAAAGGATGTTTGTATTTCACATTTTATGTCAAACGTCCTATTATTTCATAACTATGTTTCACAAGTTGTGCTCTATCTGAATGGTCAGTTGAGGACTAGGCTTACACAGGACCGCTGAATTTATTGTTACTCTGGTCCACAAATGTCTTAAAGCGTCACTGGACATCCGGTGATCGTTTCTGCTCCTCTAAGAGCTGTCAATAGAGACAGGCGTTCCAGCTACGGTGTGGGTAATTATAAGCGAAAGTGAGTGTATAAAACGGGTTACAAAGTACTTTTCCATATCGTGCTTGACAACGAATATATTAAAGTACTCATTAAACTTTTAGTGACAGATTAGCTGTCCATAATTCATTTATGTACTTATGAAGCCTTATCATCTGAATAAGTAAAGTTACACATACAACAGCGCCACGCAGGAACCAACGGCCTCCCAAGCACACCACCACAGTTCCGGACAGTGCACCGTCCACACAACGCATCACATACTCGGTACGTACCTCGCCGGCTTCTACCGTTTCACTTTGCTCTGCATTCAGTTATTCAATATCTATATTCTATATACATTATTTTTGTTATAGGACTAAAACCCGCCACACTTACTGACTGTACAGAGCACTCCAAAATTTGTATAATTTTAGCTTCTGAAATTTATAATCTACGTTATATTCCATTTCATTCTTGTTTACATCATTTTATACTATTATCCAACAGAAAATTCTAACCAATAATCACAAGAGTTTCGATAGTGTGAAGTAATTTGAGACATTTGATCACAATGTATCTGGATAGCAGAAATGTCACTCTGAAGATGGCCGGTTTACCGGTCGAAACATGTAAGTGAAAACATCACAAAAATACATCAGTGGATTTAAGTGCAGTTGGTTGCTTCTTGATACACATCACACTAACTAGGGCACAGTATATGGAACGTATGAAAGCAAAGCAACTTTTACAAAGTCATTTCAAATTGAAGGTGGCAGTATTTGTCCCTGTGGACGTCATGAATATATATATATATATATATATATATATATATATATATATAGGAACTGAGGCAGCCTATAGCTCCACTGGCTCTTAATCTGTGTGTTAACAGATGTAAGTGGTCAGTTCACACTCACAGGTGCTCTCCGGATAGGCGGCTGGGTGGACCACAGAGCCAGTGAGGACGCTTTCGATTGCAGAGAAGTCGAAACACGACTTATCGATTGTGCAGCCCGCAGCCTGGTTGACATACCGAACACGTTCTCCGGGCGAAACCACATGTCATACTGGCGTAACATCATGAAATACCAAGCAAACCTAACCTCGCGAGACACATAACCGGACTATACTTTCCAACGAATAAAATCGGGATAGCTAAGCCGATAGAGTGACTAGGCTACGAACTGGAAAACCGAAGAATCACCGTTCGATTCTCGACAGAGACAAGAGATTTTTCTTTCTACGAAGTGTCCAGACCGAGTTCGGGGCTATGCATTTATTCAATGGCTGTCTCGGTCATTTTACCCCCGAATACAGAGGCCGGAAGAGAAAATGACCACTACGTTGAGAATAATAATAAATCGAACAATGTACTGACTCCCTCTTTCGCCTGCATGGCGTGAACAATACAAATTAACCTTCAGCTTTTACTCCTGTAACGAGGCAAAGCATTTAGAACGAGGTGTAGCCCACTTTGCGGCAACCAGTGATATTTTTATTTCTGTTTCATATTCACTCTTGAATGCGAGTACCGGCAAACTGTCTGAAACTTCTTAACTTGTTAACGTGTATAATTAAATTTGTAGGCTACTATTTTTACCGCACAACTAGCAAAAAACCGACACAGAATTAAAAGGAAATTTACAGTTTCCAAGTGTAATTCGAGTTTGCACAGATAACCACTCCACTGCTTCACTGTTACTTATTACAGCCTTCGAAAAATACCACAAATTAATTATTATGAATGCCACATACTTTACTGGCCGAATTAGACTCTGCATTATCGATAGAAGCTTAAGTAACGGTCATTGGTTATTACTGCTCCTACCGTGTGCTCTCATTGGTAACTACTAACCAAGACATAATTATCGAAGAACAACAGAGTATCAGACCTTTCATATAAGGCTGTCTGACAGATTTTGAATTTGTCCTTACAAAACTCGGTTGCTGTTACATGGGTTTAAGAATCAGTAAATGCATAGAAATACTGCGTTATTCAATTTTTTTCATGCATGTTGTGCGAATATACTGTCTGATGAATTTTATGTTAATGGTTCCGTGCATCCCTGATCTATATTAATAATTATCCAACGAGATGCAACACAAAGGAGTCTATTTATTATTCTGCAAGTTCAATGTACATGTTTCGGGTGTCAATCACACCCATCATCAGGAGTACACAAAACTGTAACTACAGCCTCCGGTATTGGTCATATTTTTTTGTACAGCTACCTCCCTCCAACGTGGCCGAGCTAGCTCGTGGTTGGCACCCTAAACATGTAGAGTGAACTTGCAGAATAATAAATAGACTGCTTTGTGTTACATCTCGTTGGACAGTTATTAATATATACATTCTGATTTTTGAATCTTAGGTCATGAGCGAGTTTTGGTTAAAAAATGTGTTTACATGGAGTAATAATGCGTAGCTCAAGGACTCACAATTATTGTGAATATGTCAGGGGAGTTCGTCACTATGTGGTTATTATGTTTGCAGCGACAAAAGAATATTGGGTGCTACAGATTTAGAGACATATACGAGGTGGGAAAAGTTATCACAAGATGGTTAGTAGCACAGGATAAAGCGTACTTGTATTCAGCATGTAAAAAGCTCTTTTCATGAAGATAAATATATCTCATCTTGGACATGGAACGACAGTATAATTAATTCTCAGCTTCTCATTAGAGCTAAAAATAAGGAAGTTTTAGGTTTCAGACTTACTGTTCGGCCAATTTTGTAAGGTTTCAAGAATTAATAATATAATTTGCTGCTTGGCTCTTTCAACGACGCCGCACGAGAGAAGCTTGGCGAGAAGCGCTGGCCTGAGAAACATTTTTACCCTGCAATCGACGGGCTACCTCGCCTTATGCTTGTACAAACAGCGTGGGAAGTGTCTAATTGCCAGCGAAGCGAAGGATGGAGACCTCTCTTCCTATTCATCACAGCACGCATGTTTTCCTTGCGAATATACGTCTACAGGAAGGGCACTTCTACCCTCTCTGTAGCTTCAAACTCGAAACAAGAACTTCAATTAATTTAGATTAATGACAGGACTGTGTGCTAATCAAATTCACCGGTTGCACCTTCTTCGTCGGGTACACAAAGTGCAGCAGTTGCCAGATATCCGGATTATATGCCTCCATCTTGGAGTGGTTCAGGCCGGGTTTTAAATCCAAGAATGTCCGGTCACAGCCACATCTCCACAACGGGTATTTAATTAACGGCAGTAAGCTTCTGGAACAGCTGCTTAACTATAGCTATTAGACGACAAATTTACACTTTATATTCGGCTGGTGGAAGCATCTATGTTATGCAAATACACCGTCCGATATAGCGCCACACTCACTTAGCATTCATGGCAGTCTGTGAAGGAAACTTCCGGACCAAAATTATTTTTAATTACTGACACCCATGATATGCTTTCACAAATTGCGGTGAACAAACAGTAGCGTTATATCGGAGTGAGTTTGCACGTCCATGAAAATTTATATGCATAAAGTACACCGCCTTACAAATATTTTGTCTAGAAACGCGCTGCAATGTAGAGGTGCTTCATATAATCGTTTGGAGCACTGAAATTGAGATCTTAATGCGTTTGCATGAAGCATTTGAAAACCAAGGGCTGTTGAAGTTTAAATGACTCTAGGATGAAAAATACCGTACATCATTAGGGCAGCATGAAAATTTGTAAAGGAAATAAGAACATAACGAAGGTTTGAAATTTTAGAATGTTTCCGTGGTATTTAGCAAGTAGCTCTAGTTTAAACCAGTAAGGTATAAAAAATCCTAATTTGTCATTTCACCATATATATAGGTCTATGTACACCGATAGTTGGCCTGATATTACTTTCACTCTTCAACACATTTAACAATGAAATTCTGTACTTTGCCCAGATATTGTATTTCAGTACTTCGTATGAGTTTTACAATAAACAGCTATTATTTACCTGCAAACAATTAACACGTCGATCCTTTTAATTCAAGCAAAAAATATTCTGTATAAGGTAGGAACTGAACTTAAGTTTAATGCACAATTAGGCTTCAAATTATTAATGATCCAATGACAGAAATATTTACACATTTTGTACAATTCATACGCATACTTCCAGACTATAATCCAAGGTGCGGATAGTAACAATTTAAAACAAAGCGGATACTGTAGGCACCATAGGTTTAACATTCAATCAGTTTTTATTTTGAATTTGAATGACGCCATCCCTTTGTGCATGTATAATAAATGTTATTGCTATTGCAAAGTACTTTCTATGCACAACAATTGAATATCAGTTGTGGTTTTACAAATGGTTAGTCAGTCTACGTGTTTCGGCCGTTTTATCCGGCCATCATCAGGCCTACAGAATAATATTGTCAATTAAGGTACATTCATTAACTCTACCAATGGGATTATTATATTATATAATAATATTGTCAATTAAGGTACATTCGTTAACTCTACCAATGGGATCCCATTGGTAGAGTTAACGAATGTACCTTAATTGACAATATTATTCTGTAGACCTGATGATGGCCGGATAAAAAGGTCGAAACATGTAGCCTGATTAACCAGTTGTAAAACTACAACTGATATTCAATTGTTGTGTATAGACGGTACTTTGCAATAAAACTTTTTATTTTTTTGACACTGCATTTGCGTGTACTGAGTGACACAGAAAAAAGAAGAGATTATGCTTCCAAACGACATCAACAGATATGCCATTACAATACAGAAAGTGTTTCGTCTGAAGTAGGAACCACATCTTTAACCCTTTAAAGACGAAGTGCAGACTGCTTTATATAAAGACCCAGTCCGTACCGCGCAGTAAACACTTTTCATCTTGGTTATAAAAACCAATCAGTTTATGCTGTAAGTGGCACAAGTCGCTGTTTGTTCTCAGATATATACAAAACAAATATATTGAGGGTGGGCAGAATGTATAAATGGTAAGTGTTAAACCTGGTGGTGCAAGAAACCGTTAGGCTTTAAAAGGTTAAATACGATTTGTATTACCCTACTCATTGAAGAATTAAAATGATATTTTCCCTTTTTCATCCATAGAGAAATGTGCGCCTAAAAAGATAACTGTAAGCACATTACGGATTTCGACAAGCACTATATATCACTGCCACTCTACTTCCACTTTGCACCACGTGTAATTTGCAGCAGTCCATATCCAGTCTCTTAACTAACACAATATTCCCGCCGTCTATATGCTTCCCTCAGATGAATGCTGTGGCCAGTCAGACCGCTCCTAAAACATCTGCACCTAACACGGCCAACAGGAACTGAATATAAAATTGATTTTACGCTTCCCTGCACTTCTCCTCTACTGTGAATGGACATTCTCTAGAATCAAGATCGCAGGCCCACTGTTGTGTGCAGATTTCATGATAATTTCACTACTGCTGGTTAGTACGAACATCAGATTCAGCACTAACAGTCACGTCTCGTAATGGGGTGCGGAGCCTATTAATATGCATCTCCAAAAAGAAGGATGAAATAATGGAATATCTTATCAGCTAGACAATTTTAGAATAATAAAGAATATTCAAATTTTAATTACAAAATTGTACAGAAATTGGCGGTATAGTGTCTATAAGACCTAAATAGACTCAAGACATTTACAAAAATTAGCAACATATTAATTTGTATACAGGACGTATATTAACAGGTTTAAATAAACTCAACCTAATAACTCACCATTTTATTTCCAGTATTTTCTTTACATTCTATAAAAAACTTAACCCAAATAAACGATAAATTTGGTAATATTGTAATCTTTCCAATTTGTTAAAAGCTGCGTCTAGGGGCTGTTTGACATCCTATCTTTATTTTTACAAGACCTTAATTTTCGTTCACATTTTTATGGTAGTAATTTTGAATAGTGTTGAAACTCCGCACCACAGAACTGCCAATCACATCTCTTTCATTCACGTCATTCATTTGATTTAAAATTAGCGAATCGAAACAAAAATAACTTAATTTCTTAAATGCGAACGGGAGAAAATAATTTCGCAACATCGAACAATTATTTAATTATATTTTACAGACTTTTGAGGGTGACGCCGCTGGTTGGGTTTAAATCTTTTAAAAGAGCAACGTCTTTAAAATCAAAGAATTGTGCAGGAAATGTTTTTCCGTATTTTTAAAGTGTGATGAAAATTATATTTAGTCTTCAAAGCTCTGTTTTGCGTAAACCGCATGAACAAATTATTGAATCTACTTTAAAACCATAAAGCATTTTCCTTATAGCAAGTTTCATAATTCGTGATTTCTACAGTCTGTCTTTACATCCATAAAGCAAAGGCAATCGCTTATTTACGGCGATCATCTGGCCCAGAAGACTAACTTCCATCTAAGTTACTTACAGAAATTGTGATCTCATCTCACAGAAAAAAACGCATCCCTTATATAAGAAATTGTTTAATATTTATTATGAGAATAATTAATTATTTTTGTTGTCTATCTTACGACAGGTCTCTATCCTCTTACAAAGCGAATTCTCCACACAGTGTGATCTATTGGTTCCTCTTCCAGTTTCCAGTTTTCTCTGTTTTCAGTAAGGTAATCTTGTAGCTGCTTATGTCTTCCTCCGCGGCTCACAGTCACTTTTATCCTTCCCTAAATCTTTCCTTCAATAATAGGTTTTAGAAGGCAGGTCCTACTCAAAATGTGACCAATCAAGTTAGCCCTCTTTCTACTTACTGCTTGTAGGATATTCCTCTTCTGATTCACTCTGTGTAACATTTCCTGATTCTCGGACGATAGGTGAAAGTGATTTTCATCCTTCGCCAGCAACACACTTCGAAACTTTGGAGGTATTTCTGATCTACTTTCCGAAGTGTCCAATTTTCAGCATCATAAAAATCTAAGCCCCAAATATAGCACTTTAGTAGTTTCTTCCTTAAATTCCAGTCCAATTCGCTGGCGAAAAGAGCCTTCTTCTTGTTGAATACTGCTTTGACCACGGCAATCCTGGATTAAATTTCACGTATACATCTTGCATCACCCAACATCATTTTACCAAAATATTTGAAATATTCCATATGCTTGTACTGTTTTTGATCTACTGTAATCTGTATTGGGAGATGGTTGTCTTGAGATTTTCATTAACTTAGTTTCTTCACATTTATTTCTATTCCATTGCATCTTCCAATTTCAATTAGTCTATCGAAAGCGTCCAGTGGCACTGTTTCTTCCTTAGCCAGTAACACAAGGTCATCTACTCATTTCACAGTACGAACTAGCTGTCCTATTTTGAAGTCTCCGTACTTTCTAGAGCAGCCTTGGTAAGGTATTCGCTGTACAATTTGAATAGAATCGGCGGCAAACAGCGTCCTTGTCTAACTCCTTTTCCATTCTTCAAACATCTTGTCTCCCCCTGGTCCAGTTTTATTTCAGCACTCTGATCCATGTACAATTTGCTGATCAGTCTTCTTTCTCGCCAGTCCATACCATTTCAATTTAGGATTTGCATTAATTTTTTTTTCCATTTTACACGGTCAAATCCCTTCTGTCAGTCTATGAAATATGCACACAATTCCTCATCCCTGTCACCTATTCAGTCTGATGTTATCCTCAGCATCTCAACTGCATCCCTCTTTCCTTTTCTCTTCTATATCCAAACTGATATTTTCTAAGTAGATTTTCGGTTTTCCTTTCAATCCTTCTTCTAAGCATCTGCACTAATATTTTTACTGCAAGTGCGACGGGCCTGGTTTTGCGATAGTCGCTGCATTTCGTAGCTTTTGGCTTCTTCTTTCAAACAGTCACTCTACTTTCACTGAAACACTTGGGCCACTCTGAAGTTACACACACGTTTTTATCAGTTTGTCATTATTCTGAGACCATCTTCTTCCAAGTTCTTAGGCCATCCACAGGTGCATCTTCATCCCTTGCAGTCTTCTTATCCCTCATCTCCTTGATTGCTCTTCCCACTTCACTTTGCAAAATATAAGGGCCTTTCTCGTCTGCACCTACTTCCTCTTCAGGTTCTACTTCTAGGTTTTCTGATCGAGTTGGTCAAACGTACAGCTCTAAGATATAATTCTCCAAAATTTTGAGTACTTGTCTAATATCCAGTATTGTATTCCCTTTAGAGTCTTCAATGCCACTGTTCTGTATCCCAGAATTTTATTTCAACCCTAGTTCCTTCGTCTTCATGTACATTAAATCATAACATCCTATCCTTTCTATTTCATAATCTCGTCACATATGTGTTCAATATATTCCTTCTTGGTCTTGTCTGTTTATGTTTTCAATTCATTCCTCAGTCTTTGGTAGTTCTGCTTTCCGTCTTCGTTGTTTACAGTCTTCCATTTCCTTCGTTCATCCACTTTATTGTCATCTCCTATGTAATCTGTGGTTTTCTTGCTTTCCTGTCGACATTTCCTACCAAATAACTCATAGTGCCTAACACACATTCCTTTATCTTTCATATTGTTTCCGATGCAATATCTGACAAGATTGCAGTCCAACTGGCGTCGACTTCGATATCCATGAGAAAAGAAGACAAATAAATGCAATGTAGTGTAAAATCTTATTCTTATAATAAAACCAACCAGATGTATTAATTTCTTAAATATATTTTTGGAATAAAATTCTACATGTTTCGGAAAGTTCCTCTGTCCATCATCAGGAGTTTTTCACTGCACACACAGAAATTACATATACAATTCCTGCGTGTACAGTGAAAAACTCCTAATGATGAACAGAGGAACTGTCCGAAACATGTAGAGTTTTATTCCAAAAATACATTTGAGAAATTAGTGCATCTAGTTGGTTTTTTACAAGAATTTATCAGGATGCACGGTCACCTGAAGATCAAATTGTAAAATCTGAGTTTCTCTAAGCCTACAGTAATATTTATATAGAAATGCCAATACATTTTCAATGGTAGATATCAGTTGATATGGCTATACAAAGAAACACATGGTATGGGGAGGAAGAGAACTTAATAAATCATTAAAGAATATGAGAACAGCGAAAGAAATTTTGGAGAATTTGTAGATAAGAATGATGGAATCTTGGTGAAGCAGCAATTTTATGGGAAGCAGTATTGCAAAACATTTCTTCAAACACAAAACCACTGCTCAAATTCCCATTTTCTCCTGTATTTTTGTACTTGCACACATTTCTGTACAGCAAGACGTAAAGCGGTAAATGTAATCGCACTAGAGGCATACGTTCAAGGAATTAAAACAAAAAACTACAGGTTTAAATTAGAAAGTCTTAGAAATACACATAGTACAAGATTGGAGAAGACGTAGTAAATATAGACATTTTTTGGAGAGTATTGCTTTAGAGTACGCCATTAGGAGGGTTCAGGTAAAGAGGGATGGCTTGAAACTAAATGTTATACTTCAGCTGCTGGCTTATGCCGAGGGTGTTAATATACTGGGAGGAAGCACACACACTCTAAAGGAAAATGAAGAAGCTTTAGTAGCTGCTACTAGGGAAATTGGACTGGAAGTAAGTGCTGATAAAACTAATTACATGGTCATGTCTCGAGATCAGAATGCAGGACGAATTCAGAGTGTGAGGATTGATAATTGTACCTTCGAGAGGGTGGAAGGGTTTAAATATTTGGGAACAACTTTAACAAATCAAAATTCTATTGCGAAAGAATTTAAGAGCAGACTGAGATCAGGAAATGCTTGCTATCATTCGGTGCAGAACCTTTTGTCTTCCAGGTTGCTATCCAAAAATTTAAAGATCAAGATATATAGAACTATAATTTTGCCTGTTGTTTTGTATGGGTGTG